>ERZ773090.907-NODE-907-length-11205-cov-6.56583_pt1 | contig 11205 bp, 2 predicted proteins | sample MGYA00580579_ERZ773090 | MGnify/ENA primary metagenome ERZ773090 (study PRJEB29015, sample SAMEA2738014) | human oral metagenome | biome: human oral; feature: human-associated habitat; material: dental | place: China | collected 2132 ... | reverse complement strand
TATATTCTTAAATATAAGATGAAAAACGAATAATAGTCCTATATAATTTTCTAATACATAGTTTTTATACCAACTTGAGAATATACAAAAAATTAAAACTAGAAAATCTAAGAATAAAACTATAAAAGTTGTTACTATTTTATCTCCAATTGATAAATCTTTGTCACCTAAGGAATTTTCTTTTTTTAAATAGCATTTAGTAAAATAAACTATATTAATAAAAAATGTTGAAATTAAAAATAAAATTATTATACCCTTAAATATAAAGACTTTTTTAATCTCATTTGATTCAAATTGTTTATCATAATTATTATAATTGGCTATTTTATCAAGATATATCTTATAACGAATAGTTAATGCTTTTTCTTCACCATTTTTATTCATAAATTTATTTATATCTATTAAATCTATTTTTTCAATCTCAAGTTGATTTTTAACTTCTTCTAATGAAAGCCCATAGACTTCTTTATTTGGAAAAATAATAAAATATTCCTCTTTTTCTTTATATAACTTTTTAATTCTATCTTTATCACCATATAAATTTAAAATACTTCTGAATGTATTGCTATTCTTTATTAAATTGTCTAATGGATAAATATGTCCAACCCAATTATTATCAATTTTTTTAATTTCTTTTATAGCTATAATTCCTCTGTCTTTTGTATGAATTAAAAATATACTTTTATAATCATTAATACTTCCAGCATCTCTTTCAATAAGTATATCTTCTCTTAGTCTTAAAGTATTCATTTCATAAGTTGGAAAACTATTTAAAAGAAAATATATAAAAAATAACAAAACTCCTTCTAAAAAAATTATCTTTTTCATTTTTTACCCTCTCATTTCTTATCATACAATGGTACCAATTTTGCTGGTCCAATCATATCATAAGGTTGACCCCATTCTATTTCTAATGGTCCCATATTAAGTCCTGTTATATCCTTAAAACTATCTGATAAATTATACTTCAAATATGGCTTTCCTCTTCGCATAACAATACTTCCAACTATTGTTGAATTTCCTAAAGCATACTCAATCTCACTTTTATCAGTATCAGATAAGTCAGCAAATTTTACAGTTTCTGATACACTTCTCTTTTTTTCAATTTCTTCTTTACTTTTTAACTTATTTTCTTCATAATATTTTATTGCTTTTTGTTTTAAATTATTAACAGCATTTTTATAGCTTTCACTTTTTTTTATTTCATTCCAGCCTTTAGGATCAAATAGTGCAAGATTAAGATTATTATCTTTATCAATAAATTTTTTTCTTAGATTTGGATCATCAATTGCATAAATTCCTTCATATGAACTATAATTGTGTCCTGTTCCTCCTATAGTTGCCATTTTTCTTAATTCTTCATGTACTTTTTCTGATGAAATATTATTTTTTTCATCAACTAGAATTTTTTCAATTTTATTTTCTTGTTCATCAAATATTTTCCCACCATCTGGAACTTGAAGATAATTTACAATATTTCGATCTGATGCTCCATATTTAAGAGCTTCTTTAAACTCTGCAAAACCTCTTCCATCTCCAACATTTTCACCAAAATCAACATTAGAATAATCTTTTCCATCACTTTTTATTCCTATGGCTTTATCATTTTTACTATATTTATCTTTAAAGTAATCATTTGTTGGTCTTCCTAAACTTTCTAAACCTTTTTCACTTCCATCTGGAACTTTCTTTTGTCTTCCTTCTATCTTTCCTATTATATGACTTTGTTCTTCCGCTATCGTACCTATTACTCCTGCTTTAGTTTTATTAGCTGGTGATTTAGTATTTATTAAAATGTAACCTATTCCTGTGTCTTTGTCAACATATGCTGTTCCATCTTTTATATATTTATTGCCATTTTTATCTACTCCAATTAATTGTGGAGAGTTACTTGGATCTGTATAGATTACCTTTACCTTATAACCTAAATCTTCTGATACTCCTTCAAAAGCTTTTGCGATATCTTCTTGATTTTCTGCTATTTGTAATCTTGAATCTACCACATTATATATTGTTTTAGCTTGTCTTGTTTCTGCTAATTGTTCTAATACATTTCTACTTTCTTTTCCTTGTGGATTTACTGTACTATCTACTGCATGATAAATATCATGTATTTCATTCTTAGCCTTTTGTAAATCTTTTTTAAAGCTATCAGGATTTACTGCATACCTTATTGTTTGTGATTCTACAAATATATTAGTCTTTGTATCTTCATCTTTGGTTACTTCTATCATAGTATCCAAATTCTTATTTATTTTATCACTATTATACCACTACAGTTATAGTTGAAAAGTTTAGTATTTTTAAAAATAAGTAGCTTAAAAAATTTTAAACTACTTATACACAATATATTTCTGAATTTTTTAGCTCATTAAAACTCTTCTACTTTTATTATTTTACTATTCTCATAAGTTTCTATTTTTTCAAGTTTTCCTTCTTTATTGTAATATTTCCATTCTCCTGTTATATCCCATCTTTTTTCTACTTTATCTCCTATATCATAAGCCATTCCTTCTTTTTTAATATTTTTTTCATCTTCATAGAAAAATTGCCATTTTGTTAAGTTAGACCCCTTTTCATAATATGTGCTTGAATAAAATTTCCCATTTTCATCAAAATTTTTAACAAGTCCTACTAATTTACCATTCTCATAATTAGCAACATTTTTTATTTTTCCATTTTGATGATAATATCTCCATTCTCCTTCTTCTTCACCTTTCATATTAAATTCTCCATCAGATTCTAAATTTCCATTTTCATACCAAGATTTCCATTGTTTTATTCTAAATCCTTTCCATATAGTACCTATATATTTTAATTTCCCACTTTTATAATAACCTTTTTCTTCTATTTCTGGGAATTGAGTTTCTTCTTGCTTTTCTTCTTTAAAAATCTCTATATCATTTATATCTTTCATTTCTTTAAATTTATAACCTTTTAGGTCACTTTCTTCAATATAGTCTTTAAAATTTTTTATACAAAAAAATCTTTCTTTTAGAAAGTCTTTTTTTTCGATAGTTCCTATTTTAAAAATATCATTTTTACCACTTACTTTTGAAAAATCATAAACATCTATTATATTTGGAGGTAACTTTAAACTATAACAATATTCAATATTTTTTATATCTGTTACAATATAAAAATCTTTCTTATCATAACTTACTTTTAAATATTCTAATTTTTCTGAGTATTTTTTTTCTATATATTCTTTTGCTTTTCTTGATAACAATACTTTCATTCCAAATCCAGGGATAGATATTATATCTTTAACATTAGATTTTTTACCATCTGGTATTAATTCTACATATTTTTCTAATCCTTCATATGTACCATATTTATCTTTATATATATCTAATAATGTAACATCTAATATTTTTGCTTCTCCTTCTACATACCTTTTTAAATTAGCTTCTTCATAAAATCTATCTTTTCTAAAATATCTATCTAATTCTTCTTTTGAAAAGAAAAATGAAGCATCTTTATTTATTTTAAATGTAAAAATTACATCATAATTAACATAATCAAAACCTATTTCATATATTTTCATTCTATTTTTTCCCCTTTTCTGTTGTTTTAAATTTTGCATTATTTATTTTTAATTCCCCTGTTAATAATTTAATTCTTGTATTATTTAATTCATTTTCTAATGCTGCTTGTATCTCATCATAAGAAGCATTTGCATTTTCCATATTTTCAGCAATATCTGGTATAGATTTTTCTAAAAGTTCTTTGTATTCTTTACCATTAGGCCCTGAATGAACAACTTCTGTTGTAACTTTACTAGTATCAGCATTAGGTGTTGGTAAATAAACTCCATTTGTTGCTGAGTTTATTTCAATCCCATATTTATTTAAAGCTTTAGTTGCTTTAGGCATAGTTGCATCAGAAACTAAGTGATGAGCTGCACAGTTATAATCTGGTTTTTTTACTCCTGCATTTTGAAGTTGCTTATCTAGTATTTTTGAATTTGCCTTATTCTTATTATTTTCCATCTCTTTTTTAGTTAAATTTTTGGGTATATTAGTTACTTTATTTTTTCCTTCTACTTCTTTATACATTTCATTAGCTTCATTTTTAGTAATAGTGTATATTTTAACTGGTTGTTCTTTTGGTATAGGAATTCCATTTGGCTTTTGTAATTCATTGAAAAATTCTTGTTCTTCTCTTCTAGCTTTTTCCTCTCTTTCCCACTTTTCTTTTTCTGTTTCTTCTTTTGGAGGATCCATTGGAGGTATTCTAGGATTTTTTTCTTCTTCTGGTAATGGTATTGGTGGTATCCACTGTTTTTTCATATCTTCTGGTAATGGAGATAGTGTATACATGACATTTCCATCTTTATCTATTTTTACATCTGCTTCTATACCTTTTTCTTTTAATTTAAATTTAATTACATCAGCTACAAGATTTTTAGAACTTTCTTTATCTAATATACTACCAAAACTTTTTTTTACATCTTGGTATATTTCATAGATTTCTTCCTTTAATTGTTCTTTCTGTTCTTCTGGCATTGAGGTATAATAAAAAGCTCCAATTATTACTCCTCCAATTACCAATACTGGAGTACTTACTCCTGCTGCCGCCATTCCTATCCCAGTTTTTGCTCCTGTTTTAACTATTGTTCCTACTTCAAGAGCAAGTGAGTTATCCCCAACATTTTCTCCAAAATCAACATTAGAATAATCTCTTCCATCACTTTTTATTCCTATGGCTTTATCATTCTTACTATATTGATTTTTAAAATACTCATTTGTTGGTCTTCCTAAACTTTCTAGACCTTTTTCACTTCCATCTGGAACTACTTTTTGTCTTCCTTCTATCTTTCCTATTACATGACTTTGTTCTTCCGCTATCGTACCTATTACTCCTGCTTTAGTTTTATTAGCTGGTGATTTAGTATTTATTAAAATGTAACCTATTCCTGTGTCTTTGTCAACATATGCTGTTCCATCTTTTATATATTTATTGCCATTTTTATCTACTCCAATTAATTGTGGAGAGTTACTTGGATCTGTATAGATTACCTTTACCTTATAACCTAAATCTTCTGATACTCCTTCAAAAGCTTTTGCGATATCTTCTTGATTTTCTGCTATTTGTAATCTTGAATCTACCACATTATATATTGTTTTAGCTTGTCTTGTTTCTGCTAATTGTTCTAATACATTTCTACTTTCTTTTCCTTGTGGATTTACTGTACTATCTACTGCATGGTAAATATCATGAATTTCATTTTTAGCCTTTTCTAAATCTTCTTTAAAGCTATCAGGATTTACTGCATACCTTATTGTTTGTGATTCTACAAATACATTTGTCTTTGTATCTTCATCTTTGGTTACTTCTGTCATAGAATCTAAATCTTTATTTATTTCATCTCCTGATGATTTTCCTATTTCTACATTTCCTATTACAGTATTTTTTGTTACTGATTCTAAATCTTTATTCGCATAGTTTACTCCTACTCCACTTATTGGTATACTACTTTGCGATAATGATAATGAACCACCTTTTGTAGTTGTCTTATCCTTATTTTCTAAGTTATGTCCTACATATTCATCTATTGATAGTTTTCCATTTCCACTTGTTCCTATTGCAGCAGCAGTATTTTCAACTTTACCTACTTTTAAATTACTTCCTTCTCCTATTATGAAAGTTGTTGCATCATCAACATATTTTCTTTCTCCGTTAGTTTGAGAATAGTTTGCACTTATTGAAGTTGGCATACCATTTGGCGCAAAACCTATGCTTCCACCTTTTGTACTTCCTGTTGTTGTAGATGTATTTTGTTTACTTTCAATAGTTAGATTTTCTATATTACCAGTAACTTTACCACCTACTTGGTTAAATCCAGAAAGAGTCATATTCTTTGTATTGTTATGTTCTTCATCTACATTTACAAATAATCCATTTTGATAACTAGTTCCATTTGAATTCATATTAGATTTAGAAGCTGATACACTAACAGAAGCATTATCTGTTAAGACCTTTCTTCCATAACCAATATTCACTCCTGCTGATACTCCACTACTCTTGCTATCTGATGAATATGAATTATTTAATTCAACAGCTTTTTTAGTAATATTTTCTACATTGTTATAGATAAATTTAGTGTCTTTAGCTTGTGTTCCAACATATTCTATATTTTTTACATTATTGTAAGTTATACTTGAATCTTTATCTTTTCCTTGTATTGTTGTTACAACTGCAGTCTCACTATGAGAACTTGTTTTTGAACTTGATTTATTAAATCCTAAATTCACTCCCATATTTGCATAGAAATTATTATTTGCTTCTGCAAGTTTTACATTATCTTTTCCAACAGTATTATCTTTTTTATTTTGATTATTTTTATTTTTGTCTTTACTATCATTTTTATCATCAGAATTATTTTTATTAACAGCACTTAAAGGAAGTCTTGTTCCTTGATTAGAAGCAAGCCCTGACACTATTCCTGTTGCTGTATTAGTAGCTGAAGCTACACCTCCAAAGATATCTCCTGACTTTAGTTGATTAAACGAATCAAAACCTTGTTGTACTCTATCTAGTGCCTGTGATTTTATTCTTACTGATAGATTTACTCCACTACTTTTTGAATATGTTTCTACATCTTTCGTATCTTTTCTTGCACCAAATTTAACATCTCCATTATTCACAGTTATTTTTCCATGTGTTAAATTAGTTGCTGTAATATCTGCGCCTTTATTAAGTACAGTTCCATCTCCTAATACTAAATTAGATTTAGCATTTATTACATCTTTTTCTTTTAGTCCACTTTCAGATTTTCCATAACCAACTGAAAAACCTCCACCTCCTATACTTCCACTAAATCCTTTTTTAGATTCTTCATAAGAGTATGAGTTATGAAGTTCATTAGAGTCTGTTGTAAGTTTTCCATTAATTATACTATTATTACCTAATACTAAATTACTTCCTATGACCTTTACATCTCCACCAATTATACCTTGATTTTTTACATATAGGTTACTTTCAGCATTAAGTTCTTGACGAATTTTTTCAGCTGAAGATTTTGCACTTAACCCCATAAAGCCTGTTTTAGTCTTTTTATGATAAGAGTAATTAATTTCTTTTGCAGCTGCTTCTGTTATAGTTCCTTTAGCTGAAATATTACCTGTATCTTTAGCTCCAACATTACTTCCAAAAATATTAACATTTTTGCCACTTGTAATATTTACCTTATCTCCTATTATATTAGAAGCTACATTACGAGTTGCATAGGCTATATTTTCTTCTGAGCTTGATTTTCCAAATTTACCTTTTTTTGTTTCTTTATGAGCATAGAATCTGCTATCAGTTGCTGATACTATATTTATATCTCCATCAGCTTTAATGTTAGCTTCTTCTTTTGCAATTACATTTGAACCTTTAATATCAATATCTTTTTTAGCTTCCATATTAATATTTTTAGCTTCTATGTTGCTTGAAATATTACTCTTATTATCAATAGTTATATAATTATTTGAATTACCATCATGATAATATCTACTTTCTTCTAAAGTATCTATTTTTACATTTTTAGCCTTAATATCCAATTTTTCATCAGCTGTAATAGTTGCACCAGTATTTTGAATATTATTAACTGCATCAAGAGTTACATTTTTAGCTTGGATACTTGCTAAATTTTCTCCAGTAGAGATAACATCAGCTTTATAACCATTTGTTCTTAATGTACTTAAATTAGAGAGATTTTCAGCTGTAATTGTTAAATCCTCTTTAGCTTTAATATCTGCGCCTATATTATCTACTGAATTTTTAGCTGTAATACTTACTGTATTTCCATCAATACTAGCCTTATTTGCACCAAGTATAGATTTATTTGTTAAATTATCTGTTGTAATAGTAATATTATTTGCAGATAAATTTCCAGTATTTTGAATATCCTTAGCTGTAATTGTTAATTCTTGTCCTGCTTCTATTGAAGCATTTTTGTCTTTTAATTTACTTAAAGTATTTCTTGTTAAATATACTTTTGGTACTAGAACTTTTTGTCCTTGAACTTCTTCTTCAACATACCATATTATATCTTTCTTTAACTTAGCAATTTGTTCTTTTGATAGCGCAATTCCTACTGATAAATTTAAATCTGCTTGTTCAGAGGCTGCATTATCATAAAGAGCTTGCATTTGTTCTTTATCTGATTTATATCCACTTAAAAATCTTCTTCCTGTTCCCTCTAATATAGCCTTATTTATTAGTTTTGTTTCATAGAAAGAATCTCCTAAAAGTCTAATATTTCTATCAGGATTAAAACCGATTCTTTTAAAGAAATATTCTGAACCAAAAAATCTTGATTTATCAATAAAGTTAATATTAGTTTCTACTAAATATGAAAAACCAGGTTTATTATCTATATTATTATTTATTCTAAAAAGTCCTTTATCATTTTTAGGTAGATTAATATAGTCTTTAGTATCAATTTCTTCCTTAGGTTCTAAATTCTTTTTATTTAAAACAATTTCATCAACATTTGTATTTTTTTTATCTATATTTATAGAATCTAAATTAACTCCATTTTTATCAACTTTTGTTGAGTTAATTTCTTGATTTTTAGACTTGATACTTACATTTTCTTTTATTTCTAATCCATTACCAACTTTATTAGCTTCAATTTTTATATTTCCACCAGCAGATATTTTAGCGTTTTTACCTGTTCCAACATATGAAGTCACTTCATCTTCAATAATCACATTTCCTTTATCTTCATTATGATTATATATCTTTTGCCCCATATGATCATATGTTTTTCCCCATTCAAGATTATGCATAGCATCCCCATGATATTCAATATCTCTTATTAGGGTAATTTTTCTTTTAACTTTTATGTCAAAATTTTTATTTACTAAATTTTTGGCTGTTATATCTATATCTCCATTAGCTAGAATATTTGATTCAAGATTCTCTACATCATTTTTTGCTATTAAAGTTATATTTCCACCTGCTTTAATAGTTGACATTTCACTTGTATAGTTACTTTCTATTTTGTCTGCACTTGCTAAATATACCCCTGCTCTACTTTTGTATCCTTCCCAATCCCAAGCACCATAAGCCCTTTCATTTTTACTAGAACCTACTCTAAAACTTCCACCTTTTTCATTAGCAATTATATTTTTGTCTCTTATGTACACATTTTTTCTTTTGGCTACTTTTTTCACTATATACTCTCTAAAAAAATCATTTACTATATCTGAACTTAGCTTATTATATTTCTTTATATCAAGTTTAGACATATCAACATTACTTTGATTTCCAGAAACTTTACCTACTACTTTATAGCTCCCTTTTACTTCTGCAAGGTTTTTAATATCTTTTGCTTCTATTTTTATATTTTTTTCACTTTCAATATCTCCAACTCTATTTATAAAAGTTCCTTCTTTTCCAGTGAAAATAATATCTCCACTTGAATATATTTCTGCTTTATCATTTAAAAAATTTTCTTTAAAATCAACCTTCATATTTCCAGTTGAATAAAGAAGTCCTTTATTCGTAATAGAATCTGTATTAATAGTTAAATCATTATCTGAAGCTATATGTTTATCATTTAATATATCTTTTGCTTCTATACTAAGTTTTCCTAACGAACCTATTACTCCTTTATTAGTAATATTCCCAGTAGTTTTTAATTTATTATCTGTTCTTACTCCAAATAAAAGGTTACCTTCATTTTTTAGAGAATTTGCAATAATAGTTAAATTTGTCTCTGATCCTATTGTACTATTTACGCCATTATTTGATATTTCATTAGCAGTTATATTTAAGTTACCACTACTACTTATTTTATTATTATTAACTAAGTTTCCAGTTAAATTCAAATTTATTTTTCCATCATTTTCTAAATTTCCATCATTTTTTAGTGATTTGGCATTAATATTTAAACTATCATTTGCAGTATATTTACCATCTAAACTTAAATCATTAGAAGTTTTTATATTTATATTTTTAACTGCTTGAATTATACCATTATGATTTTTAATATCAGAAGTATTGATATTAGTATTTAAAGAATTAATTTTTCCATTTATATTATTTAAAGATTTTTCAACAGTAATATTTTTAGCAACTAACTTATTAGAATTAGAAATTTTATCTGCGCTTATTTTTTCATTAGCAAATATATTATTGGTATTAGTGATATTATTAGCTACAGTTATATTATCACTTATTACACTACCACTATTTACTAAATTTTGGCTAGATATATTTTTAGCTATTATACTACCTTTATTTATATTTTCAGTTGTTGTAAGGCTATTTGTTAGAATATTTCCAGAGTTATCTAGGTTATTTGTTTTTAATGTGATAGCCTTTATATTTCCAACTGATGATATTTTATTTTGTACATCTAAAAATCCTGCATTTACATTTGCAGTATTCTTCTTATTATTTAAATTTTGACTTGTTAATTTATTTTTTATTGTTATATTTCCAGTATTATCAATAGAATTTGTATTTAATTCTAAACCTTCTATTATTCCTGAATTATTTAGATTATTTACAATTTTTAAATTTCCATTTACAAAAATATTTTTTGAATTATTAGTATTGTTTGATGATAAATTATTGCTTATTATTTCTCCTGAATTTGTTAATTCTTGAGTTGTAATAGATTTTGAAGAAATATTACCACTGTTAGATATATCTTTTGTTGAGATATTATCACTAATAATTTTTCCACTTGAATTTACTTTGCTTTTTATATCTAAGGTTTTTCCTTGAACAGTAGATGTATTTGTTAAATTTTGAGAATTTATTGTGTCTCCAACTAATAACTTTCCATTATTTGTTATTAACTCAGAATTTACATTATTTATTACTGTAATATTTCCTTTATTATCTAAATTATTTGTGGTTAAATTCCTAGTTGATACTTCTCCTGTGTTTTTTAAATTTCCAGAAATAGTTATATCCTTATTTGTAAAAATTAAATTTGAACTATCTACATTACCACTTATTGTAATATTGTTATTAGCTTGTATTTGTCCAGAATTTATTGTTTTTTTACTTTCAATATTTACTGAATTTTCAGCAAGTAATTTATCACTTACTTTTGTTTCAGTTGAAGTTATCTTGATATTTTCTTTGGCTTGTGTATCTTTTAAATATACCTTACCCTTAGAAGATATTACAACATCTCCTTGTGTTGCATACATTGGAGCTTGTGTTTTTACCCCTACTCCATCTTCATTTACTATT
>ERZ773090.901-NODE-901-length-11239-cov-9.02566_pt1 | contig 11239 bp, 9 predicted proteins | sample MGYA00580579_ERZ773090 | MGnify/ENA primary metagenome ERZ773090 (study PRJEB29015, sample SAMEA2738014) | human oral metagenome | biome: human oral; feature: human-associated habitat; material: dental | place: China | collected 2132 ... | reverse complement strand
GATGCTGCTATGACTGCTATTGAAATGATAAATTTAATAAAAGGAATCTAATATGGACGAAGTTTTAGATGAAAAATATATGGCAAGGGCTATTGAACTAGCTAAAAGAGGAATAGGAGGTGTAAATCCTAATCCCCTTGTTGGAGCAGTTATAGTTAAAGATGGTAAAATTATTGGAGAAGGTTGGCATAAAAAATTTGGTGGACCTCATGCAGAAGTTTGGGCTTTAAATGAAGCAGGAGAAAATGCAGAAGGAGCTACTATCTATGTAACCTTAGAGCCTTGTTCTCATCAAGGTAAAACTCCTCCCTGTGCTAAAAGAATTGTTGAGGCAGGTATAAAAAGATGCGTTGTTGCTTGTATTGATCCCAATCCTTTGGTTGCAGGTAAAGGTATAAAAATAATGGAAGATGCAGGAATTGAAGTTGAGCTTGGAGTTTTAGAAAAAGAAGCCAAAGATGTAAATAAAATATTTTTAAAATATATAGAAAATAAAATTCCTTATCTATTTTTAAAATGTGGAATTACCCTTGATGGAAAAATAGCAACAAGAAGTGGAAAATCTAAGTGGATAACCAATGAAATAGCCAGAGAGAAAGTTCAATTTTTAAGAACTAAATTCATGGCTATTATGGTAGGAATAAATACTATTTTAAAAGATAATCCAAGTCTAGATTCAAGACTTGATGAAAAAAAGTTTGGAATTGAAAAAAGAAATCCTTTTAGAGTTGTTATAGACCCTAACCTTGAAAGTCCAATAGAAGCTAAGTTTTTAAATTTTAATGATGGAAAGGCAATAATAATTACATCTAATGATAATAAAGGGCTTGAAAAAATTGAAAAATATAAAAATCTAGGAACAAGATTTATTTTTCTTGAAGGAAAAATATTCAAGATGGAAGATATTTTAAAAGAATTAGGAAAATTAGAAATTGATTCTGTTCTTTTAGAAGGAGGAAGTGGACTTATTTCAACTGCTTTCAAAGAAAATATCATCGATGCAGGAGAAATATTTATTGCTCCAAAAATTATTGGAGATAACTCTGCTATTCCTTTTATAAATGGTTTTAACTTTGATAATATGGAAGAAGTATTTAAACTTCCTAATCCTAAATTTAATATCTATGGAGATAACATTTCCATAGAGTTCAAAAACTTATAGATATTATCTAAAAATAAGTGAGTTACGAATGTAAATTTTAGATGAAAAATCAAATAGAATGAGCCGAGCAAATCTCAACATGTTTGAGCTAACTTGTTAGCGAGTTGGTTGAATTTGCAGCGAATTCTTGATTTTTTATCGTTAAGAAATTTACTCAGTAACGAACTATTTTTAATAATTAGTAAGGTAAGGTGGTATATGTTTACAGGTTTAGTTGAAGAAAAAGGTAGTGTTATTTCTTTAAATAATGGAGATAAATCTATCAAATTAAAAATAAAAGCAAATAAAGTTTTAGAAAATGTTAAACTTGGAGATAGTATAGCAACCAATGGTGTATGCCTAACAGTTACTGAATTCTCAAAAGATTATTTTGTTGCAGATTGTATGTTTGAAACTATTTCTAGGTCTAATTTAAAAAGATTAAAAGCAGGAGATGAAGTGAATTTAGAAAAATCTATCACACTTTCAACCCCACTTGGAGGGCATTTAGTTACAGGTGATGTAGATTGCGAAGGAGAGATTGTTTCTATCACACAAGAAGGAATTGCTAAAATTTATGAAATAAAAATTAGCAGAAAATATATGAGATACATTGTTGAAAAGGGGAGAGCTACTATTGACGGAGCAAGTCTTACAGTTATCTCTCTAACAGATGATACCTTCTCTGTTTCATTGATACCTCATACACAAGAAAAAATTATATTAGGTAGTAAAAAAGTTGGGGACATTGTAAATATTGAAACTGACTTAGTTGGAAAATATATTGAAAGATTTGTCTATTTTGATAAACTTGAAGAAAAAGAAAATAAAAAGAGTAAAATTACAAGAGAATTTTTACTTGAAAATGGTTTTTAGGAGGAAAAAATGATTTACAAAATTGAGGATGTATTAGAAGATATTAAAAATGGTATTCCTCTAATAATAGTAGATGATGAAAATAGAGAAAATGAAGGTGACCTTTTTGTAGCTGCTGAAAAGGCAACTTATGAAAGTGTCAACCTTATGGCAACTTATGCAAGAGGTTTAACTTGTACACCTATGTCAACTGAATATGCTGTAAGATTAGGTTTAGACCCAATGACTGCAAGAAATACTGATGCAAAATGTACTGCTTTCACTGTATCTGTTGATGCAAAAGAAGGAACTACAACTGGAATTTCAATAGCTGATAGACTTACAACAATAAAAAAATTAGCTGATATTAATTCTGTGCCATCAGATTTTACAAGACCAGGACATATTTTCCCATTGATTGCAAAAGACAGAGGTGTGTTGGAAAGAGAAGGGCATACAGAAGCAACTGTTGATTTATGTAAAATCTGTGGACTTGCTCCTGTGGCTGTTATATGTGAAATTTTAAAAGATGATGGTACTATGGCAAGAGTCCCTGATTTAGAAATTTTTGCTAAAAAGCATAATTTAAAAATTATTACAATAGCGGATTTAATCAAATATAGAAAAAAGACTGAACAACTTATGAAAATTGATGTTGTTGCTAATATGCCAACTGATAGTGGTACATTTAAAATTGTAGGTTTTGATAATCTTATTGATGGAAAAGAACATATTGCCCTTGTCAAAGGAGATGTTGCTGGTAAAGAAAATGTTACAGTTAGAATACACTCTGAATGTTTTACAGGAGATATTTTAGGTTCTTTAAGATGTGATTGTGGTTCTCAATTAAAAACTGCAATGAGAAGAATTGATAGACTTGGAGAAGGAATTGTTCTTTATCTAAGACAAGAAGGTAGAGGCATAGGACTTTTAAATAAATTAAGAGCTTATAATCTTCAAGAAGAAGGTATGGATACACTAGATGCAAACTTACATCTTGGTTTTGGTGCAGATATGAGAGATTATGCTGTTGCTGCACAGATGTTAAAAGCATTAGGGGTAAAATCTATAAAACTTTTAACAAATAATCCATTAAAAATCAATGGACTTGAAGAATATGGAATGCCTGTTGTTGAAAGAGAAGAAATTGAGATTGAAGCTAATAAGATTAATAAAATATACTTAAAAACTAAAAAAGAAAGAATGGGGCATCTTTTAAAAATTAAATAAAATATACTAAAATTACCTCAAATATTGGAAAAGGAGAAGTGAAAATGCTTCTCCTTTTTTACTCTTTAAAAATAAAGCTGATATTTTACTTTTACTTTAAAATACATTATAATAATACAAAAGTTAAATGTTTTAAATTAAAAAAATATAAATAAGGTGGTTCCTATGAAAAAAATTTTTATCACTTTAATTTTAATGTTATCTGTATTTTCCATTGCTAATGCTAATCCATTTAAAACTGAAAAAGAGCTTTATGACTACTATGCTGAGATTGATAAAAAAATCAATGAAGAATTAAAAAATAGTCCTGAAAAAATCTTAAAAGATAGAAAAGATACTTTAAAACCTCTATCTATGGATGTCTTTGGTGCAGATAAAGTATTAGGAGATAACAGTTATTTATTTGGCTTTGATAAAAATGGAAAAATTATATCAGTTATGAAAAGAGCAGTATTAGATGGTTCTTCAATGATAGCTAGAATTTACTATCCTAATGGAAATCTAAAAGAAGTGTATTTAGATGATAATGATTTTGTAACGGGAATTGTTAGAACTTACTATGAAAGTGGAAAAAAACATGAAGAAATTCCTTACTATAAAGGAAAAAAAGAAGGTGTAAGAAAGATTTATTTTGAGAATGGAAATTTATCAAATGAAGTTCATTATGTTGATGATTTAAGAGAAGGAAAAACAACTGATTATTATAATGATGGAAAAGTATTTCGTTTAAAAAACTATAAAGATAATTTCGGAAATGGAGAATTTACTGAATATTATAGAAATGGTCAAATAAAAGTAAAAGGAAATTACAAAGATGGTTTAAGAGATAGAGAATTCAAATTTTATTCTGAAAACAACAAATATCTTGGTTCAGTCTTTTATAAAAATAAAGAAATCATAAAAAATACTCTGAATGATGAAGATATGAAAGATTTAAGTGCAAGCTTTGAATTTGCAGATATGGCTTTATTTCTTAGAAGTGTTACTCGTGATATTGTAGGAGCAACTACTGATGTATATCCTAATGGAAAACCTAAAATATATATGCCTTATAATGTGAATGGTGAACTTCATGGAGACTATATAGAATTTTATAAAAATGGACAAGTTTCATACAAAATAACTTATGAAAATGGACTTAGACAGGGTAAATCTATTACTTATTTAGAAAATGGGAAAATTATAGAAGAAACAAATTATATAGATGGAAAAAAAGAAAAGGAACATTTATTCTATGATGAAAAAGGAAAGCTAATAAAAACTGAAATTTATAAAAATGGTGTGAAACAATAATTTTAAGTATAAGGAGTGATTTCTATGAGAAAGATTTTTATTACTTTAATTTTAATGTTATCTATATTTTCTATTGCCAATGCTCATCCATTTAAAAGTGAAAAAGAACTTCAAGATTTTTATGCTAAGATTGATAAAGAGGTTGATAAGGAGTTAAAAAAAGATTATGTAAAAATTTTTGAACAAAGAAAAGCTAATTTAAAAGAAAAAGCAAGTGATGATGTTACAGAAAAAAATTTAGAAGATGATGAATATCTTTTTATTTTAAAAAATGGTAAATTAGAAATGGTCTTTAAAAAGGAAATTCTTAATGGAAAATTTAGAACTTTAAGTAGACTTTATGAAAATGGTAAAAAAAGTAGAATAGTATGTTTAGGTGCAGGAAATCCTGTTTATTATGGTACTGTTAAATATTTTAGAGAAAATGGAACTCCTTTATATAGTGGGCAATTTTATGCTGGAAAAATGGAAGGAATGTATAAGGAATATTATGAAAGTGGAAAACTTTTAATGGAAAGTCATTTTTCTAATAATAAAGAAAATGGACCAGAGAAAATATATTATGAAAATGGAAAAATTTCAAGTATCAAAAACTATAAAGACGGTAAAGCCAATGGAGAATATATAGAATATTACACAAATGGTAAGTTAAAGCTTAAAGGTTCATATAAAAATGGACTAAGAGATGGAGAATTTAAAACATATTTAATGAACTCTAAAAGTGCTGGTTCAATGTTCTATAAAGATGGAAAAGAAATAAAATCAACTCTTACAAGCTATATGAAAGAAGATGTGTTTTTTAATTTCCCTGACGAAATGGAAGCTCAAATGAATATTGGAGATGAAAAGTCTAAAAATCTTATAAAAACAATGGAAGAACATGGTGGTTATCATATGTTAGGAATAGACAACTATCCTAATGGTAGAGTTATGAGAGTTGTTCCATATAATCAACAAGGGCTACATGATGGTGAATTTAGACAATATTATGAAAGTGGACAATTAGCACAAAAAGGTTCATATAAAAATGGCTTAGGACAAGGAGAATATATTTGGTACTATGAAGAAGGAAGTATAAGACAAAAAGCTTTTTATAAAGATGATAAAATAGAAGGACAAGTGCTTTGGTATTTCCCTAGTGGCAAAATTGCTCAAACAGTTAATTATATGAATGGAAAAAGAGAGGGAGAATTAATAGAATATTATGAAAATGGAAAAGTAAAAGAAAAAAGATTTTATATCAATGATAAAGAAGAAGGAAAAAGTTTATTTTATGATAAAAATGGAAATTTAATAAAAGCTGAAATTTATAAAAATGATGTGAAACAATAATTTTGGGGACAAAGAGTAAATTTGTATGAAAAAGATTTTTATTACTTTAATTTTAATGTTATCTGTATTTTCCATTGCTAATGCTCACCCATTTAAAACTGAAAAAGAATTAAATAACTTTTTTTCTCAAATTGATAAAAGAATAAAAGAAGAATTAAAAAAGAATTATAGAGAAGAATATAGCAAAAGAAAAATATCAGTTGATAATGAATATTCATTTGAAATAGAAGATGATGGAAGTAGTTTTTTTACAAGAAATATTGATATGAAGCCTAAAACTGAAATTACTCAGTATTTTAATAAAAAAGGGGAGTTATATATGATTTCTTCCCTTACTGGTGAAGCTGATAAAGAGCTTTATGCCTTATACAGAAAGTATGATAAAAATGGAAATCTTTTTATTTATACTTATGCTATTGATGGAAAAAATACAGATAAAGGTTACTATAGTGATGGAAAATTAGCATATATAAAAGAATTAAAAATTGTAAAAGGGGAAGCTCCTATCCAAAATGGAAAATATATTGAATACTATAAAAACGGACAAATAAAAGTACAGGGGCATTATAAAGATGGGAAAAGAGAGGGAGAATTTAAAACTTTTCTTAGAAATAGTAAAAATGCTGGTTCTATTTTCTATAAAAATGGTAAAATTATAAAATCTACTTTGATTAATAGTATGAAAGATAATGCTAGTTTTTCTGTATTAACTGATATAAATTATAATTCAAATTCTCATGAAATAGTTACTGATGAATTTCCAAATGGACTTTTAAAACAATATTTTACTTTTAATAAAGATGAACTTCTTGATGGAGAAAGTAGGCAATATTACGAAGAAGGCGATATAAAATCAATATCTCCTTTCAAAAATAATGTTGCTGATGGAACTTTTATTTCATATTATCAAAATGGAAATATTAAGGAAAAGCACACCTATAAGAATGGAAATGAAGAAGGTGAGGGTATATTTTATTATGAAAATGGAAAACTTAAAGAAAAATACTTTATGAAAAATGGAAAGTTAGATGGAGAAGCTATAAATTATTTTGAAGATGGAAAAATTAAAAATAAAGCTATTTTTAAAGATGGAGTTACATTAGAAGAAGAAATATATAAGGATAATGAGATAAGAAAAAATACCTTTAAAAATGGAGAGGTTATCCAACAAGATATCTATTCTAAAAATAAGATATTAAAAGCTAAAAAATCCCTTTTAGAGAATGGAAAAATGAAAATAATATCTTACTATGAAAATGGTAATAAAGAAGAAGAGGTTTTTGTTATAAATGAACTTTTTGATGGAGAGGCTTTTGTCTATTACCCTAGTGGAAAACTTAGAAATAAGTCGTTTTTTAAAGATGGAAAAAGAGAAGGAGAATCTTTAACTTACTATGAAAATGGAAAGTTGAAGAAAAAAATTCTTTATAAAAATGGTGTAAGGAATGGTGAAGCTGCTGAATATTATGAAAGTGGTATTATAAAACAAAAAGCCTATTTCATAAATGACAAACTGGAAAAAGAAGATTTATACTATGATGAAAAAGGAAATTTAACTAAGACTGAAATTTATAAAAATGGTGTTAAACAATAATTTTAAGGAGACTGATTATGAGAAAAAATTTCTTTATTTTAACTTTTTTATTTTTTGTATTTTCAATATTAAATGCAAAACCTTTAAAAAATGAAATAGCACTTCAAAATATTAGAAATAAAGCAGATAAATTAGTTCAAGAAGAAATAAGAAATGATTATAAAAAAGAGTACTTAAAAAGGAAAAATAATTTAGAGAAAATAGAAGGTATTAAAGAAAATCTCTTTAGTGATGATGAATTTGTATTTCGATTGGAAGATGGTATAGTTACTGAAGCTTCAAGAATAATAGAAAAAATACACAATACCTCTGTTACTCAAACTTTTGATGAGAAAGGAAATTTATTAACTATAATTTTTTTTATTACTGGTGATGAAAATTCTCTTTTGTATAGATATTATGACAAGGATTTAAATCTTGCTATAGATATAAACTGTATTGATGGTAAATGTATACAAAAAGGTTATTATAGCAATAAAGAATTAGCATATATCAAAGAAGGGAAATTAACAGAAAACTTAGATGTTCTTGCAAATGGAAAATACACAGAATACTATAAAAATGGAAAAATAAAAATACAAGGAAATTATAAAGAAGGTAGAAGAAATGGAGAGTTTAAAACTTTTCTTAAAAACAGTAAAAGTGCTGGTTCTGTTATCTATAAAGATGGAAAAATTATAAAATCTACTCTAATTAAGAGTATGAAAGATAACGCTAGTTTTTCTCCAATAAGTTATGTCAATTATGATTTGGACACTTCTTACTCTATAGGAAAAGTCGATTTCCCAAATAAACTTTTAAAAACATACTATATGTATAATAAAAAAGGAGTTCTTAATGGGGATAGTATAAAATACTATGAAGAAGGAAATATTCAATCAATTGTTCCTTATAAAAATAATCTAGTTGAAGGTTTAGTCATCACATACTATGAAAATGGAAATATTAAAGAAGAAGTTCATTATAAAAATGATAAAATGAATGGTGAAGCAAAATCTTATGATGAAAATGGGAAGTTAAATGGAAGAACAATTTTTAAAGATGATATTAAACTTGAAGAAGAAGTTCATAAAGAAAATGAAATCCTAAAAAATACTTTTAAAAATGGTGAAGTAGTAAAACAAGATATTTGTTCACCAAATGGAACTTTAAAAGAAAGAAGAGTATTAAATGGAAATGAAATGGAATATTCAACTTTTTATGAAAATGGAAATGTTAAACAAAAAATTCTTACTAAGAATAAAGTAATTATAAAAGAACAACTTTATGCTAGAAATGGGAATATTATGCTTAATAGTTTTTTCTCAACAGATGGAAAACCAATAAAAGAAGTTTTTGAATATTATCCTGATGGAAAACTTTTTAGAAAAATCTCTACTATGGATGAAATGGCAAATGGTGATACACTTGAATATTATCCTAATGGGAATATAAAAAAGAAAGCATTTTTTAAGAATGATAAACAAGAAGGGGAATATACTGTTTATTATGAGAGTGGTGTCATCATGCAAAAAGTTCTTTATAAAAATGGTGTAAGAAATGGTGAAGCTATTGCATACTATGAAAATGGTGTCATAGAACAAAAGGCATATTTTGTAAATGGTAAGAAAGAGAAAGAACATCTATATTATGATAAAAATGGAAATCTTACTAAAACTGAAATTTATAAAAATGGCATAAAACAATAAAAATTTAAAATAAATTTATTATATGGAGGAGATGAAATGGTAAGAAAATTAAAAGTTACAAATTTTGCAAATTCAGAAAATTCTGATGATTTTTTAGAAATGGCTTATGAAGCCAAAACTGAGGCAAAAGCAAAAAGTTATGCTAAAAAGGCTTTAGAGCTTGACCCTGACAATTTAGATGCTGAATTATTTTTAGCAGATATTAGTACAAAATCTCAATTAGAGTTTCTTCAAAAAACAGAAGCTATTATCGCTCATGGTAACAAATTAATGGAGGAACAAGATTTTTTTACTAAGGAATGTATGGGGGATTTTTGGTTAATATTAGAAACTCGTCCCTATATGAGAGCAAGACATCAATATGCAATATTACTTTCACAATGTAGAATGATTAAAAAAGCTATAACTGAATGTGAAGAAATGCTTAAATTATGTAAAAGTGACAATTTGGGTGTAAGATACCTTTTAATGCATCTTTATACTGTAATGGAAGATGAGAAATCAGCTTTAAAATTACATAAAAAGTTTGAATTGTCAATGAATACTCAATTTTTATTACCACTTTCTATTCTTTATTATAAATTATTAGATTTTAAAAAAGCAAAAAAATATTTGTTAGAATTAACTAAAACTAATAAAGATACTAAAGAATTTTTTAAAGCTCTTCTTGAACAAACACTTGATAAATTTGAATTAGGAGATTTTGGTTATAGACCTTTTACAATAGATGAATTTATCATAACTTTTATGGAAAATTTATATCTGTATGATGGTTTAATGGATTATTTCATATGGGGATATGATATTTTAAAAAAGAAAAAGTAAAACTATTAAAAAGCTGAATAAAAATTAAGGGAGTGCTACAATGTAACATTCCCTTTTAACTTATTTTTTCCCTTTTAACTTAGTAAAGAAATATACTAAATATGCCCCAACACCTATAAAAGTGCAACCTGCCATAGAATATTCAGAATTTAAAAATCCAAATTTTATAGCAATAAAAGCAAATAAATTTATTCCGACTACTAAACAAAATAATATTAATATTTCTTTAAAAAAAACCTTTATTTTCTCATTCATGACTAAGCTCCAAAATATTATTGAGGTTTCACAACAATATTAACTATTCTATTAGGTATTACAATAACTTTTACAACATTCATACCTTCTAAATGTTTAGCTACATTTGGTAATTCCAAAGCAGTTTTTTCAACTAAGGCTTGTTCACTATCTTTTGCAATTTCAAAACTTCCTCTAACTTTTCCATTTACTTGAACAGCAATAGTAGTTTCATCAGATGATAACATTTTTTCATCATATTCAGGCCATTTTTCATTGAATAAATATCCTTTTTCTCCCAATTCTTCCCATATTTCATCACAGAAATGAGGAACAAATGGAGATAACATAACTATTATTTTCTTTAATGTATAACCTAAAATCTTAGCAGCTTGTTCTGAATTCATTGAAGAAGCTACATAAGTTTGAACTTCATTTATAAGTTCCATATTAGCTGCTATTGCAGTATTAAAATGGTAGTTATTTTCAATAGCATCTGTAACTTTTTTAATAGTTTGATTTAATTTAATTAACAATGTTTTATCTTCTTTTGAAAGTTTATTATAATCAATTTTATCATTAGATTTTTTTATAAGCTCTGAATTTTCAAAAACCAATCTCCAAACTCTTGTTAAAAATCTATATGCCCCTGCAAGTCCATTTTCATTCCATTCTAATTCTTTTTCAGGTGGTGCAGCAAACATAATAAATAATCTTGTTGTATCTGCTCCATATTTATCTAGCATTTCTTCTGGGTCAACACCATTATTTTTAGATTTTGACATCTTTTCAACTTTTACTTGCAATTTTTCTCCTGATTGAGAATAAGCCTTATCTCCCTTTATAACAACATCTTTTGAAAATAAGTATTTATTTTCTTTTTCAGAATAATATGATGGTCCTAATACCATTCCTTGTGTCAATAATCTTTTAAATGGTTCATTTGATGAAAGTAAACCTAAATCTCTTAAAACTTTATAGAAAAATCTTGCATACAATAAGTGCATTACTGCATGTTCAACTCCACCTATATATTGGTCTACTGGT
>ERZ773090.900-NODE-900-length-11250-cov-4.06137_pt1 | contig 11250 bp, 13 predicted proteins | sample MGYA00580579_ERZ773090 | MGnify/ENA primary metagenome ERZ773090 (study PRJEB29015, sample SAMEA2738014) | human oral metagenome | biome: human oral; feature: human-associated habitat; material: dental | place: China | collected 2132 ... | reverse complement strand
CTTGGAAAAAGCAGGCGGGGCGCGGCGCGGATGCCGTTTTTTGGTGGGCGTGGGGGCCGAGCTACAGCCCAGCAACAGCGCCAGTAAAATGAAGCTCAGCAATCGCATAGCGGGTAAATCATTGTAAAATGGCGCATTTTAACGCAGAGACAATCCATGCAAAAAGATACCGCCCCCGATGGCGCCAATTTCATTAAAAACATCATCGCGGCGGACGTGGCAGCGGGTAAAACCCGGGTGGCCACGCGTTTTCCGCCCGAACCCAACGGCTATTTGCATCTCGGCCACGTTAAATCCATCTGTCTGAACTTTGGCATGAAGCAGGACTTCCAGGGCAGCTGCAATCTGCGCTTCGACGACACCAACCCCGAAAAAGAAAATGAAGAATACATGGCCAGCATCAAGAATGATGTGCACTGGCTCGGCTTTGAGTGGGACGAACTGCGCCATGCCTCGGACTATTTCCCCCAGCTGCTTGACTACGCCTATCAGCTCATCGACAGGGGCCTGGCCTATGTGGACAGCCAGAGCGGCGAGGAAATTCGCCAGCAGCGCGGCACCCTGACCGAACCGGGCCAGGAATCGCCCTATCGCAACCGCAGCGTCGCCGAAAACCGCCAGCTCTTTGATGAGATGGTGGCCGGCCAGCATCCGGACGGCAGCCACGTGCTGCGCGCCAAAATCGACATGGCGTCGCCGAATATCAATCTGCGCGACCCGGTTATCTACCGCATTCGCCACGCCGCCCACTTCCACGCCGGCGACAGCTGGAAGGTCTATCCCATGTACGACTACACCCACTGCCTGTCGGACATGCTGGAGGGCATCACCCACAGTCTCTGCACCCTGGAATTTGAGGACCACCGGCCGCTCTACGACTGGGTTTTGGACGTGCTCAATACCCCCTGCCACCCGCGCCAGATTGAATTTGCCCGGCTGGCGCTGGAATACACGGTGCTGTCCAAGCGCCGGCTGATTCAGCTGGTGCAGGAAGGCCACGTCCAGGGCTGGGACGACCCGCGCATGCCCACCATCGCCGGTCTGCGTCGGCGTGGCGTTCCCGCCGGTGCCCTGCGCGAGTTCTGCCGAAAAATCGGCATTTCCAAGGCCGACGGCACCATCGCCATCGAGTATTTCGAGAGCGTCATTCGCGACTATCTCAACGAACACGCGCCGCGCCGCATGGCCGTGCTCCGGCCGCTGAAGCTAACCATCACCAATCTGGCCGACGATTTCCGCCAGACGCTGACCGTGGCCAATCACCCCCAGCGCGAGGAGCTCGGCACGCGGCAGCTGAGCTTTTCCAACCAGCTCTACATCGAACGGGACGACTTCGCCGAGGTGCCGCCGCCGAAGTGGAAGCGCTTCAGCCTCGGCGGCGCCATTCGTCTGCGCGGGGCCTATGTGCTGCGCTGCGACGAGGTGGTCAAGGACGCGGCCGGGGAAATCGTCGAACTGCGCTGCAGCTACGACCCGGACACCCTGGGTCAAAATCCCGTCGGCTACAAGGCCAGCGGCGTGATTCACTGGGTCGATGGGCGTAATTGCCAGCCCGCCGAAATCCGCTCCTATGACCGGCTCTTCCTGGAGAAAAACCCCATGGCGGCGGAAAACTTCCTCGACACCATCAATCCCCAGTCGCTGCAAATCATCAGCGGCGCCCGGGTGGAGGCCACACCCTTCGGCGAGCCGTTCACCAGCTACCAATTTGAGCGCCTCGGCTACTACGCCTTTGATGCCGACAGCAGCACCGAGCGCCTCGTTTTCAACCGTACCATCACCTTAAAAGAGGGAAATTAAGATGAAGAAACTCCTACTCACCACCGTTTTTGCCGGTCTGCTCGGCCTCAACGCCAGCGCCAAAGTGGCCGAGGGCCAGATTTATGGCGACTGGAAGGGCGCCTGCGACGGCGGCGAATGTGCGGTGATTCAGATTGCCAACGACCGCAACAATCAGCCGCTGGCCCAGGTGGTATTGATGAAATCGCCGGATAAAAAACAGACGGCCTTCCGCGTAACCGTACCGCTGGGCGTGGATTTGCTCGCCGGCATGAAGGTGGAAATCGACCAGGAACAGCTGGCAGTGGTGCCGTTTCAGGTCTGCGCTGAAATGGGCTGCATGACCTTCCTGCCGCTGGAAAATCAGATTCTCGACAAACTGCGCAAGGGCAACCGCTTCCGCCTGACCTTTGCCATCGCCGGTTCCCAGAAGGATGAGGTGGCCAGCTTCTCCCTGCGCGGCATCAGCGAGGCCCTGAAAAACCTATGAGGGCGCCGCGCCTGGGCGTGGTCTTTGACTGCGATTCCACGCTGAGCACGGTGGAGGGCATCGACGAGCTGGCCAGCCGGGCCGGGGTGCGGGCCGAGGTGGAGGCGCTGACCCGGGCCGCCATGGACGGCACGGTGCCGCTGGAGGCCGTCTATGGCCGTCGGCTGGATTTGATTCGGCCGCGCCGGGAGGACGTCGCCGCCATTGCCGCCCACTACTGCCAGGCCCTGGTGCCCGGCGCCCGGGAAACGGTGGCGGCGCTCCAGGCGGCCGGCGTGGCCGTGGCCCTGGTGAGCGGCGGCCTGGAGGAAGCGCTTCGGCCCCTGGCCCGGTGGCTAGACATCGAAGCGCTTCATGCCGTGCCCCTGCTCTGGGACGAGAACGGCCACTATCGGGGCGTGGGAGCGTCGCCGCTGACCACAGCCCGGGGCAAGGCCGAGGTGGTGGCGAGCTGGCGGGCCCAGCAGCCCAGTCTGGAACGGGTGCTGATGGTGGGCGATGGCATGAGCGATGCCGCCGCCCGCGCCCCCGGGGCCGCCGATGAGTTCTGGGCCTTCGTGGGCGTGGTGGAACGGCCGGCGGTGCTGGCCACGGCCGACCGGATTATCCGCCGGCTGGCGGAAATTCCAGCGCTGCTCCGCTGAGCGCCGGCCCCAAAAAAGCCCGCTTCGGCGGGCTTTTACATTTGTGGCGATTTAGAGGAAGAGCCAGATACCCAGACGCACCTGCTCCTCCAGCTGGTGCAGCTGGAGGGCGGCCTCGTTGTCGCCGTCGGCACCGGCCAGGGCGTCGGTGTCCAGCTCCAGCAGGGTGCGCAGCAGGGCCAGCTGCTCCTGTTGTTCCTCGTCCCGGGGCGGTTGCAGCCGCTCCACGATGTAGAGAAAGCCGCGAATCCAATCCAGCAGCGCCTCGGCCCGGGCCCGTAGGGGCTCCTCGGGCAGCAGCAGCTGGTAGCCCAGTTCGCCGCCGTCCAGCTGGGCCCGGATATGCTGGCTCAGCTCCGCCAGCAGCCGGCCGCTGAGCTCCGACGGCGGCGCCATTTCGGTGAACAGCAGTTCGCGCAGCCGCTTTTCCCCTTTAAAAACAACGAGGGCCGTCAGCAGTCCCTGCAGTTCGGCCGGTTCAAACCACAGCTGCTGTTGGCCGATAAATTCCACCAGAGCATCGTAGTTTAGTCGCTGGGTCATGGTTTTTTCCCTTGTGCTAAAATCCAGCGGCAATTTTAAAACGAGGTTTTTTTTATGCAAGAACGTCTAAATATTGACGAATTACAACGGATTCAACGCCAGGTGGAAACTCTATTAAAACATTGGCGTAAATTAAACCAGGACTATAAAAATCTCCAACTGAAATACAACCAATTAAACCATGACTATGGCCAACAGATAAAAGCCAGTGCCGAAGCGCTACGGGAGGCCGAACTCACCTGGCAGGAAGAAAAGTCTCTATTAATTACCAATTTGGAACAGGAGAAAGAGGAATATATCCTCGCCTATGAAAAAAAAGAGAAAGTCCTTCGGGAAGAAATGGAAAGGGTTAATAAATTAAATGAGGCCATGGTGGCCCGAATTCGCGGAGTAAATAATGAATAATAGTTGGGGATTATTGCTGCCCCTAATTTTTTTGGCCGGGGGTGCCCATGGCTAGCCAGCTGCCCACCCATATCATCGTCGACAACCGTGAATATAGCCTCGGCTGTGAGCCACACGAGCGCGAACTGCTTATCAACGCCTCGGAATTCCTCGACGATTCCATCAGAAAGCTGCGCGATGACAATCCCCAGATGGCCACCGAAAAGGTCTATGTGCTCGCCGGCCTGGACATGGCCTTCCGGCTGCTGCAGGAACGGAAAATCTTCGCCGGCGAAGTGTCAATGGTGAATCGCATCAGCGAGGTTCTGCTTAGCCAGCTCGACCAGACCGTTTCCAGCACCAGCCACTACGAGGAGGACTGATGCCCCACTGGCTCTACCGGCTGCTGCCGAAGCGCTTCCTCAGTGCCCTGATGTTCCGGCTGGCCCGTATCCGCTGGCGGCCGCTGAAAAACCTCATCATCCGCGCCTATGTGGCCATCACCGGGGCCCGCACCGATTTCAGCCCGGAGAAAAATCCGCTGAACTATCCCAGCCTGAACGCCTTTTTCACCCGACCCCTGGCCCCCGACGCCCGGCCCCTGGCCGCCGACGGCCTGCTCAGTCCGGTGGACGGCCGCTGTGCGGTCTATGGGCCGCTGGAGCACGGCAGCGTGCTGCAGGCCAAGGGCAGCTACTATTCCCTGGCCCAGCTGCTCGGTTCCCCGCGCGCGGCCGAGCGCTTCGCCGGCGGCAGCACCGCCACCCTCTACCTGGCGCCGGACGACTACCACCGTATCCACGCCCCCTGCGCCGCCCGGCTACAGGCCATGCACTTTATCCCCGGCCGCCGGGAGAGCGTCGGCCTGAGGTGGCTGGCGAAGATTCCCGGCCTTTTCGCCCAGAATGAACGGCTGGTCTGCTTCTTTGAAAGCCCGGACTGGGGTGAATTTGCCCTGGTTTGGGTCGGCGCCCTCAACGTCTCCAGCATCGCCACCCGCTGGAGCGGCACCCTCCAGGACGAGGGCGACGGCAACTACTACGACTATGAGCGCTTCAATCTGCACTTCGAGCGCGGCGAGGAGCTCGGCCGTTTCAATCTGGGTTCGACGGTGATTCTCTGCTTCCAGGCCGGCCGGCTGCGCTGGGACGAAACGCTGCTGGACGGTCGCAAAATCCGCCAGGGGCAGACCATTGGCCACCGACCCTAGGCCCGACGCCGGGCCGGTGGTGGAGATTTACACTGACGGGGCCTGCAAGGGCAATCCCGGCATCGGCGGCTGGGGCGCCCTGCTGCGCTACGGCCGCCACGAGAAGGAACTCAGCGGGGCCGTCGCCCACGGCACCAACAACCAGATGGAACTGACCGCCGCCGTCCGGGCCCTGGGCCAGCTGACGCGCCCCTGCCGGGTGCGGCTTACCACCGATTCCACCTATGTCAAGAACGGCATCACCAGCTGGCTGGCCAGCTGGAAACGCAACGGCTGGCGCACGGCGGCCAAGGCGCCGGTGAAAAATCAGGAGCTGTGGCAGGAGCTGGACGCCCTCTGCCAGCGCCACCGGGTGGAATGGCACTGGGTCAAGGGCCACAGCGGCCACCCGGAAAACGAACGGGTCGATGCGCTGGCCAATGCCGCCATCGCCCGGCTACGGGCCGGGGAGGACACCGATTAGCAAAAAACTTTTAGGAGGGTCGTGATGACCGACGAAATTTACGATTTACTGGAGGCCCTGGCCCCCGAGGCCGAGGCCATTAAAAACAACCAAGCGCTTGCTCCCGAGGGACAAGCGCTTTTAACACGGCTGCAAACCCGGCTGAATGACCTCTACGCAGCGGACATCGCCGACCTGCTCGAAGCGCTGCCGGCCGACGAGCGCTCGCTGCTCTGGCATCTGACCAACCCGGCCGAGGACGGCGAAATCCTGCTGGAGGTCTCCGAGGGCCTGCGCGAGAGTCTGATTTCCGAGATGGACCGGGAGGAGCTCAACGAGGTGGTGGAAAATCTGGAGGTGGAGGAGCTGGTGGAGCTCTACGAGAACCTGCCGGCCGCCGTCGCCCATGAGGCCCTGGGCAATCTCGACAGCCACGACCGCGCCCGGGTAGACCGGGCCCTGGGCTACGAGGAGGGCACCGTTGGGGCCATCATGGATTTTTCCCAGGAAAACCTCATTTCCGTCCGTGAGGACGTGCCCTGTGAGGTGGTTTTCCGCTATCTGCGCATGCACGGCAAACGCAACGGCGACGAGCTGCCGCGCAAATTCGACAAGGTTTTCGTGGTGGACGAGCAGCAGCGCCTGTGCGGCACCCTGTCCCTGCGCTATCTGCTCGCCTCCGACCCGGGCGAACTCGTCTCCACGCGCATGCTGCCCCTGGACGAGGTCATCTATTTCACCCCGGAAATGCGGGCGGAGAAGGCCGGCCAGGCCTTTGAAAAATACGATTTGGTCAGTGCGCCGGTGGTGGACGAGCAGCTGCACATCATCGGCCGGCTGACCGTCGATGACATGATGGACGTCATGCGCCAGGAGACCGAGGAGGACATGATGAATATCCTCGGCATCGAGGACGAGGATTTGTTCGCGCCCATCAAGGCCTCGCTGAAGAATCGCGGCATGTGGATTTGCATCAATCTGGCCACGGCCCTGCTCGCCAGCCGTATCATTGCCGGCTTTTCCGAAATCATTAACCAGCTGGTGGCCCTGGCGGCCCTGCTGCCCATCGTGGCCGGCATCGCCGGCAATTCCGGCAACCAGACCATCACCATGATTGTGCGGGCCATGGGCGCCGGTCAGCTCTCTAACTGGCTGCAAATCCGCCATTTGCTCGGCAAGGAGCTGATTTTGGCCGTCATCAACGGCCTGATTTGGGGCAGCGTCATCGCCCTGATTGCCTACGGTTTTTACGGCGATGTGAAGCTGGCGCTGGTGATGCTGCTGGCGCTGATTCTAAATCTGCTGCTGGCGGCGCTGATGGCCGTGGCCATACCCTCGCTGTGGCGCTGCCTCGGCTTCGACCCGGCCATGGGCAGTTCGGTGGCCATCACCGCCTGCACCGACAGCGGCGGCTTTTTTATCCTGCTGTTCCTGGCCAAATATCTGCTGCTGGCCCACTAGCCCCCACCCCCCGCGTGGGGGTTTTTTAATGCCAGCCGTCGTCCTCCTGGCTTCTGACCTTCCCGTAGTAATAGAAGCCGGCGAGCCAGAGGACGGCCAGCAGCGTTTTATCGAAGCCATCGAGGGGCCGGGGTGAGGCCCATTCCAGCAGGCTAATCAGCAGGGCGGCGCCCAGCGGCATAAAACGGCGGTGGCGGCGCAGGAAGGCATAAATGCGACCGTTCCAGCTGTCCGGCCGGGCCTGTTCCCTATAAACCCCCCAGGTTTCCACCAGCACCTCAATGAGCCAGCGCAGAAAACTAAATGGACGCATCTCGGCCCTCCCGCCGCTGCCAGACCCGCCGGAACAGGGCCAGCGCCAGCGCCGCCGGCAGCAGAGCCCCGAGGCCGGCCAGCAGTCGGGCCATCGTGGCACCGTGGCGCCAGTCCCGGGGCCGGGGTCGGCCGTTTTCGAGGCGATAGCGGTATTCCAGCGGGTCGGCGAGGCTGTCGCGGTAGCTCTGCAGCAGCCAGATGTCGCCGGCCACGCTGAGGCGCAGCCCGTGCCCGTCGCCGCCGGCGAACGCGGCCAGGGGAGAAGTGCAGAGGGTGGCCGTCGGGTCGAGGGTGGCCAACGGCTGCAAAACCGGGCCGGCGGCCGTGGCCACACAGACTCGGAAAAGCTCATTGGGCGCCCGCCAGGGGGGCCGGGTGCCGAGGGCATAGATGAGCAGCGTCGCCAGCAGCCAGACGCCGCCGCCCAGGGCCAGCCGCCACCCCAGCGGGGGATAGCCCCGGAGCTGGCGGAGCAGGGCGCGGCCGTCGGCCACCCGGAGCTGGCTGCCATCGCGGAATTCCAGCCGCAGATAGGCGCCGGACTGCAGCCGTTCGCTGCCAAAGGCGGCCAGCAGCACTGCCAGCAGCAAAGCCAGCGGCCAGAGCAGCGGAACGCCCAGCAGCAGCTTGGCGATGATAACGACCATGAGGCCCAGCGCCCCGGCCGCCAGCAGCAGAAACAGCAGCAGCGGGCCGAAATAGCGGCGCCGTAGGGTGGCCGCCGTCAGGTCGGCCCGGGACCAGCTGCCTTCGGCGGTGTGGAAGCGTTGGCCGTCGAAGCGCAGTTCGCCCCGGGGCTGGTCAAGGAAAAAGCGAGGATTGATAAGACGATAGCGGGTCATGGCGGGGCTAAGCAAAGGAAAAACATCATTATGGCCGAGCGCTTCCCACCGCTGGGCGTGATTTAACGAAGCGCTTCGACCGGGCGGGCTCGCTGCTAACGAAGCGCTTCATTCCAAAGGCGGAGAAAACGGGCCAGCGCTTCCGAGCAGAAGACCCCTGCCCCAAGCGAAGCGCTTCCCCTCTGGCGGTAGCGAAAAACGTCCGGAGGAGTGCCAAGCCAGAGCAGACAGACCGAAGCGCTTCGACTCCGGTCCGGAAAATTTCCCCCGTTTCCAGAATGAAGCGCTTCGCCATCAGCACTCCGCCGGCCGCCGCCCCGAAATGAAGCGCTTTCTTCGGCTAAAACGCCCAATCTAGTTTTGAACATATCCCGGCGGCCCGGGCGAAGCGCTTCCTTCTCTGCTGGCCTTCAAACCGAAGCGTTTCGTTGCCGCCGGGCTGGGGCAGTCGTTGCCAAAGCTAAAAGGGGGAAGCGCTTCGCTCCGAGAAGTAGCTAAGCGCTTCGGTCTGGTTAGTCAGCCGGAAAGATAACCGCCCCATGCGGCGCCTGCTGCCGAAGCGCTTCGGTCTGGAGAAACCGGGCTGAAAGGAGGAAGCGCTTCGTTGCCGACGGGCCGAGGCAGTCGTTGCCAAAGCTAAAAGGGGAAAAGCGCTTCGCCCTGGCTAGTCAGCTGGAAAGATGACCGCCCTATACGGCGCCTGCTGCCGAAGCGCTTCGTTCCCCGTGGACAGCTGAGAGCTAGCCGGGCTGGGGCGTCAGATTCAAAGGGAAGCGCTTCCCCTCTGGCGGTAGCGAAAAACGTCCGGAGGAGCGCCAAGCCAGAGCAGACAGACCGAAGCGCTTCGACTCCGGTCCGGAAGATTTCCCGCGTTTCCAGAACGAAGCGCTTCGTTTTGAAGTCATCGGCCCCGGCCCGAAGGGAAGCGCTTCGGTTCCGGCGCCCCGAAAGCCGGCGGCTGGAAATAGCCGGGCCGGGGTTGTCGTTATGGGTTTTAGGAAAAAGCGCTTCCAGTGGCGCCAAAAGGAAGCGCTTTGGGCTCCGCCACTAAATTTTTAGTAGGACGCCCCAGAACGAAGCGCTCCCCCTTCCGTAATTCTGGCGACAGCTGTTTTCCTGCGAAGCGCTTCGCCGTTTTCCCTGCTTTTGGCTTTTGGAAGAAGCGCTTCCCTCGGCTAAAACGCCAAATCCGGCACCGAAAAAATCTGGGCGGCCAGGGGGAAGCGCTTCGTTGCCGCCGGGCCCGGCAGTCATTGCTGCCACCGGAAGGGAAGCGCTTCAGTCTGACGGTCTCATGAAAATCTGGGATTTCAGAGGGAAGCGCTTCGCTATCCAAGCGGGGCGAAGCGCTTCGTTGCCAACGGGCCGGGGTAGTCGTTGCCAAAGCTAAAAGGGGGAACGGTTGTGACGCTGCGTTGCGGCTGGCGGCGGCGCTTGCTTCGGTTGGGGAAGACTGGAAAGCGCAAAGCGCTTCCCTTTCTCCAGCCCGCCGGTTTGAAGCGCTTCGGTCTGGCTAGTCAGCTGGAAAGATGACCGCCCTATGCGGCGCCGGCTAACGAAGCGCTTCGTTCCTAGAAGCCACCGGCAGGGGAAGCGCTTCCTTTCCCAGCGACTCTTCAAACCGAAGCGCTTCGGGCCGCCGAGCGGCAATTTAACAAAGCGCTTCGGCTTTGGGGTCAGCGGCACCGGCCCGGAAGATTTCCCCCGTTTCCAGTAGGAAGCGCTTCGCCATCAGCACTCCGCCGGCCGCCGCCCCGAATGAAGCGCTTTCTTCTCTGCCGCCCTTCAAACCGACAAACCGAAGCGCTTCGGGCCGCCGAGCGGCAATTTAACAAAGCGCTTCGGCTTTGGGGCAGTGGTCCCGACCCTGAAGGGAAGCGCTTCCTTCCCCGGCAGATTGAAATGAACGAAGCGCTTCGGTTTTAAAGCTATCGGCGGCCGGCCCGAAGGGAAGCACCTAATTTCAGGGCCGGCGGCGCTGCCAGCACTCATATTTCTTCTGCAGAGCCAGCCAGGTTTCCGCCGTGCTGAAGCCGGCTTCCTCTAGCGCCAGGGCCAGTTCGGCACCGATGGGCCGGCGGTTGGCCAGCACCTCGGCCAGCTCAACCGGGTTCTGACCCAAACGCTGGGCCAGTTCGGTCGGGGTTAAATTTAATTCCAGCAGAATGTCTTCGCGCAGAATGGCGCTGGGCGGGGGCGGATTAAATAGGCTCATGGTTACGTCCAAAGTAAAAAAACCGCCCGAAGGCGGTAGGGTTTAGTCCTGGAACCGCTGCACCGACACCAAATCCGGGTGGTCGCGGCCTTCGGTAAGAATCAGACAGACGCGCCACTGCCAGAGCTGGCCGAAGCGGCGGCGCTGGCGTTCGTCGGCACGGCCATTGATGACCAGCGGCAGCAGGCTCTGCAGCTCGGCCGCCCCCTCGAAGGGCACCACGTCCGGCCGGTAGCTGAGCTGGGCCACCTGGCCGCTGTCGCGGCGCTTGATGGCCATGACGCCGTCGAAACGGCCGCCGTAGCTGAGCAGATGGCGGCGCCGGTGCAGATGGCCGCCGAGGCCGCCGAAGCCAAGCTCGTTGGCGGCGCCGGTGATGAGGGTGGCAATGGAACCGATGACGCCGGTGGCGCCGCTGTCGCGCTCCTGGCTCATCAGCACCTCCATTTCGCCGCGCCGGGGCACTTCGTCGCCGTAGAGGGCCTGGAGGCCGCGCAGGGTCATGAGGTAGGCGCCGGCCACGGTGGGGCAGGAGTGGCCGGCCAGGCGGACGGCGTCGGCATAGCCATAGGTCAACAGGCCGTCGCGGGCGGCGCCGAGGGTCTCGGCCAGGCCGTCGCGCAGGGTGATGGTGGGCACGTCCGCATAGAACCAGGGCAGGCCGTCGGGGCCGAATTCAAAGGGTAGTCTCATGGTTACTCCTAGGGGGTTAAAAAATCAGGAATTTTGCTAGCGGCTTTCGTCGAGCTCGCCCTCGCGCCGGGCTACGACGGCAGCCACCATGCAGTCGCCGAGACCCGCCAGGGCTCGGCGGCTTAGCTGCGCCAGCGGCTTTCGTCGAGTTCACCCTCGCGCCGGGCTACGACGGCGGCCACCATGCAGTCGCCGAGACCCGCCAGGGCTCGGCGGCTTAGCTGCGCCAGCG
>ERZ773090.897-NODE-897-length-11324-cov-4.72846_pt1 | contig 11324 bp, 12 predicted proteins | sample MGYA00580579_ERZ773090 | MGnify/ENA primary metagenome ERZ773090 (study PRJEB29015, sample SAMEA2738014) | human oral metagenome | biome: human oral; feature: human-associated habitat; material: dental | place: China | collected 2132 ... | reverse complement strand
ATGGAACATCAAAAGAATTATGGAAAAATTTTCAAAATAAATATGATTTAAAAATGAAAGAACTTGAAGAAAATCCTATGATTTTTAATTTTGAAAGAGAAAATGAAATTAGTTCAGACATAGCAAATAATATATTGAATAGTGTTTCTGAAAGGCTAATCATAGCATAAGGAGATAAGATGGAAATTAAAAAATATATATTAAAAAAATTTGACTATGATGTAAATGTTTCTAACAAAAAATTTTATACTCCTAATGAAACTATTAGACAAAAATTAGGAATTGATGTTAAGTTTTTAGAAGACAGAAAAAATATGGAGTTAGCTTTTAAAATAGATATGATTGATAATGATAATATCAATATATTAAAATTAAAAGTAGAGTATATTTTAACATTAAATAATGAAGCTCTTGATATTAATAAGAGCTTCATCAAAAAAATTTTGTCCAAATTCTACCCAATTTTTAGTAAACTTGTGCTAAATTTTTATAATAGTATTGGACTGAATAGTATAAAATTACCAGAATTTTGAACAAAAGAAAAAGGTATTCAAAAAATGGATACCTTTTTTCATATTTTATCTATTTCCATACATTCTTTCATAGTATTTTTGATAATCTCCTAAGGCTACTTCATTAACCCAATCCTGATTTTCTAAATACCATTTAATAGTTTTTCTTATTCCTGTTTCAAAGTCTATTTCTGGATACCATCCTAAGTCTTTTGCTATCTTAGATGGATCTATTGCATATCTCATATCATGTCCTAATCTATCTTGTACATGAGTTATTAAATCATAGTTAATATTTGATATATCTGTTTTTAAAACTTTTTTGTATTCATCATTATTTGTGATTTCTTCTTTTAATATATCAATTATTAATTTAACTATATTTATATTTTTCTCTTCATTAAAACCGCCAATATTATATATTTCTCTTGGTTTTGCTTTCCTTAAAACTAAATCTATTCCTTTACAATTATCTTCAACAAAAATCCAATCTCTTATATTATCTCCTTTTCCATACACTGGAAGCTTTTTACCTTCTAAAATATTTTTTATCATTAAAGGTATTAGTTTTTCTGGAAATTGATAAGGACCATAATTATTTGAACATCTTGTTATATTAATTGGTAACTTATATGTTTCTCCATAGGCTATAACAATATGGTCTGCCCCAGTTTTAGAAGCTGAATAAGGACTTCTTGGATCTACTGGACTTTCTTCTGTAAAGAATTTATCTCCATAAGTTTTTAGATTTTCTCTATTCTTAACAACTTTTTTTACATCCTCATCATTAATTACAAGTTCTATAGGTTCATCATAATCTTTTGATAAACTTCCATATACTTCATCAGTTGAAACCTGTAAATATTTTATCCCTTCTCTATATACTGGGTATCCATTTTCATCTTTTGACACTGTCCAAGATTTTTTAGCATTATCTAATAGATTTTGAGTTCCTAGTATATTTGTTTCTAAGAATATTTGCGGGTTTTCAATAGATCTATCTACATGTGATTCTGCTGCAAAATTTACAACATAATCTACTTTATTTTCAGAGAATATTCTTTCTATTTCTTTTCTATCTCTAATATCTACTTTTTCAAACTTAACTCTGCTATCTTTTAATTCTTCTTTTATTGTTCCTAGATTTCCTGCATAAGTTAAAGAATCTACAACAATAACATTTATATCTTTATATTTCTTTAAGATATATTTTAAAAAATTTGCTCCTATGAAGCCTGCTGCTCCTGTTACTAGATATGTTTTCATAAACACCTTACTTTTTTATTTTTTCTGAGTCATTTTTATATTTTTCATATATATCTACTGCATTTCTTGACCAAAGTTTAGAAATTTCAAATTCTTTTTCTTCTAATTTTTTCATTAAATTATTACAACTAATAAAATCTCTTTTAAAATCTTTATCTGATTTACTTTCTAATAAATCTTTTATCTTTTTTATTTTAGTTGAGTAGATTAATTCATCTTCTAAATTTTTAGCTTGAGGGATAAGAATAACTTCTTTTATTCTATCATTATTTTTAAATATTTCTATATTTTTATCCAAAATATTTATATTATTAATATCAATTACATCTGTATCAAAAATAATAACTATATCAGTATTTTTTTGTATATTTTTTAAAATATTATCAGATATTTTTTTCTCAAGTAAATTTCTCTTTTCTATCCTTCCTGAATATACATATTTATTTTCTTTAATTACTTCTATGAATTTTCTTTCAGTATCACCTTCAACAAAATGGTGATATGCCATATAATTTTATACCTCCTCTAATTCATAAATTAAATCAAGATAAGGTGCTACATTAAAAACATCGTTTTTTACCACTTCCTCTAAAAAAATATTGTCCTCATCAATATATTCAGAGGCATATACTACTTCTATTTTTTCTCTTTTTTTTAAAAATGTAAAACAATATATAGGTAAGTTCATATCTAATATTTCTAAATTATGAGTAGTAAAAAATAGTTGAGTATTAGGTTTTAAAAAATCTATCATTAAACTTAAAATAGCTTTTTCTACATCACTATGAATATATGAAAACTTTTCATCACAATAATAAAAAACATTAGTATTTTTTTTAATTGCACTCATTATATATGCTATATCTAAACCTGCTTTTGTTCCACTAGAAAGAATATTATTTTTTTTAACAAACTCCCCATCTTGAATAATTAAATCTTCACCTTTTAAAGTTAAGATATATGAATTTTTTACTTCATCTAACTTTCTAACTTCTTCTATTGATGGGTCTAAAGTTTTTAAAATATTTTTAAAAATATTTGTATCCATAACTTCATTATTTGTTTTTAAAAAATTAGATCCCTGTTCTGGATATGTAAACAACCATCCAGACACTTTATCTAATTTGTCTAAAGTTTCTATATAACTTTCATTTTCTAAATTTATTTTTTCAAATTTTTCTAGGGTAGTTTCATAAGAATCATTTTTTAAAATATCTGCTTTATATAAGTCTAGATCAATTTTTTTGTTTTCATTTTCTTTTTTATATTTAAAATTTACTCTATACAGAACATTCTTACCATCTAAAATAAAATCCATAGAAAAACTCATAATTTTTTCTATATCCCTTATATATTGAGTAACTGCTATAATTTCCTTTTTGTTTAAAAAGTTAAAAATTGCCATCATCGCTTTCCCAATAGAGGTTTTTCCTGTAGAATTTGCCCCTAAAAGAATATTAACTTTTTTATATCTAAAATTAGGTCTACCCTTTAAAAATTCATTTTTTATACTTGAATTTTTAATATTATTTGAATATGAAAAATTTATTTTAAAATCTTCAAAGCCAAATAGATTATCTAATTCTAAGTTTAAAACTATCATAAATCCTCCCTTTTTAAATTCAAGCTATAAAATGCTTTTGTTTTATTGTTTCTCTTACATCAACAAGCAATATAGATGTCATACTATCTAAAAAATTTTTTCCCAAAACTTTTACTATTTGATTTTCTTCTCCAACTAAACTAGCATGTTCGTGATTATATGTTAAATTCTCATAATAATTATTTAACATTTGTTGCATTTTATTATGATAATTATTTTTAGCTTCTATAACTGCATTTTCATCCCCATAGATATAAGCATTTATAAATTCTTGAGCTATATTTGCTTTCTCATTTTTTAAAGCATCTGTTACATACTGTAATGTTATATTATTTAATTCAATATCCTGTTTTCTTAATTCTTCAGCTATAATTTTAACTGCTAATTTTAAATTTATATATAAAAATTCTACATCATCTATAATGCTTTTATATTTTTCTTTTACTTTTTTACCTGAATTTTCTAAAACAGAGTCAAAAGTAGATATTACTAAATTCACTGACATCTCTAATAAATCCTTATTTATTTCTTCTAATTCATATAAATCTAATAATTTTTCAATTTGACTTGGAACATAATTTCTATCACTATGAACACCTTTCATCATTCTTGATTCTTGCCTGTGTTATTCCTGAAATAATATACTCATAATTTTTATAGTTAGGTAAGGTTTCTTGTGCAATATTTGTTAATATTCCTTTCTTTATTACATCTGAAACAGAAATGTTTTGGACTTTAGACAAAGCTAAAACTCCACTAAAATCTAAAACATCTGAAAGATTTTTAAGTACTATACTATAATCTACTTCCACTATGCTCACTCCTTCTCCCCATTTTTTTCATCTATAATTATTATTTCATCTTCTTTTATTTCAGAAGAATCAAAACATATATCTTCCAAATACTCAGCAATTTTCTTAAAATCTTTTGCTATATTTTTTAAACCTTTTTTCATTTTTTGAGTTTTTGCTCTATCATTAATATCAAGTAAAAGTTTTACATCTGCCCATTCTTTCAAAATATTTTTATTAAAATCCCATATTTTAGTTATTAAAAGGCTATTACTTTGTAGATCATTATCAAAAGCTCCTATTTTTCTTTTAGTAAAATAATCATCATTTCCCTTTTTACTTAAATCATATACTCTAACTTTTTCTTTTAAAACTTCATTTTCCTCTATTAAAGAATCAATTTTATTGAGTAAATTCCCATATTTTTTTATATTTTCATCAAAATTCTTTGATTTTTTTTCATCTTTTTTTTCTATTAAATTTTTTATATATTTTTTGTCATCTAAATTTAATTTATTCAAATTATATAGTTTTTCTAATGTAGATTTATGAGGCTTATTATAATTATTTTCTAATATTTTCTTTATAGTTTCTAATTTTATCTTACTTTCTTTTGAAAGAATATTAATTGTTATATTCTCTTGTTTTAAATATTTTTTTAATATTTTTTCAAGATTATTATTTTCTATCAAATCCTTACTCATTTCCACTACTCCTCTCTTTATTATCTTATATGCTTCAATATTAAGTCTTAGTGTAATTATATCCTATTAATAATTTTTATACAAGTTATTGAATATTCTATTCAAAGTAAAAAAATGATATTCACAGAAACTTAACTTCTATCAACATCATCTAATAAATAATCAGAATTCTCATGTGCTTGGGGTGTAGTGGTATAATAGAATTGTAACATAAGAGTCTAATAAGATAAAAATATTTTATGGAGGATTTAATATGATTAATAAATATGATATTGAATTTAAGAAAAAAAACTTCTTCTTTTGTATGCTCTACAATAAATTTCCCAACTTTAGGTCTCAATACATTAATAAAAATATTGAAAATAGATGCTACTATCTGTGATATCATCAAATAACTTGCATATATCCCAACTGCTTCTAATGAAATAAACTTAGATATTAATATTAAATCTGTATTAAAAACAACTAAAGTAGCTAATTTATGCCAAAATAATCTTCCTATATTTATAAAAATTGATTTATCTCTTTCTTTTGTAGGATATATATTTTTATAATTTTTTTTATAATAGTAAAGATAACAGATATATTGAATAAGGTTATCTAAAATTAATAATAAAATATAAACTATAAAACTCTGTATTTTCATAATAACTATAATTTGTAAGACTTGACAAGTTATTTTACTGATCCCTTGAATGCTTCTTACTATATTAAATTTTTGATCTGCCATAAATAAAATGCTATATTTTATATATAAATAACTAATTGTGGTATTAACAACATATAAAATCCAATAAATATATAAAATTTTAGTTTCTATTTTATCTTTTAGTAACAATGGAATTAGTGGAGTTATAAATAGACCAGCACTAAAAATAATTACTGAAATTTTATTATATAGTGATGTAATTGTGCTTAATATAATACTTATTTTTTTATAATCATTTTTCATAAAAGGTTCGTAGAAAGCATAAGTTGAAGCTCCTCCAATTCCCATTTCAACCAAATTTAAATAATATAAAAGTTGATTAAATAATTTCATTATTCCTAATACTGCTATTCCAATATAAATAACAAAATATCTGTTAATTACAAAAGTTAATATCCCAATTACTAAGGTTATTATAAAATTTAACAACAATTCTTTTTTCATATTTAAACTTTTCCCTTATTATTCAAAAATTGTATTATCATTCCTTTCATTAAAGTAATTATGCTAAGTAAAATAAAAATCCTATTATAAGACTTTTTAAAAAGGAGTTTACTGCAACTTAATATCAGTAAAAATGTATTTGATAAAATATATAAATTTTTCTTTTTTTTATGACTTGCTGAATCTGCTCTTAATCTTCTATTATAGTGAATCTCTTTTTCAGAAACAGCCATATATTTGATATTTTTTGATAACTCTATCATAAAAAGTGTATCTTCTCCATTTTTAAATTTCCTATTAAATCTCATATTAGTGATAACTCCAGTTGGGATTAATTTTCCACACGCATTAGAAAAAAAATTCCTCATTTTTAAAAGATTTTTTTCTTTGCTCCCTAATATATAATTTGTCCTATACTTTTCTAAACCAGTTTTTTCATCAAAATTTAAAGAATTACTTATAACAATACCATCATTCCCATACTTTAATATTACTCTTAACATTTCTTCTAAATAATTTTTATCTAAAAAATCATCATCATCTACAAAACAAATATAATTCCCTTTAGCTCTATCTAAACCAATGTTTCTTGCATTTGAAACTCCTTTTTCCTGAGTACAAATCAGATAAAAATTATTAAGATTATTATTTTTTAAATGCGATTCTATTTCTGTAAAAAAAGGTTCTTTATCTCCATTCAATATTATTAAAACTTCATAATTTTCCCTATCCAAACTTTGAGAAACTATTGAATTTAAACATTCCCATATATAATAATCTGTTTTATATGTTGGAATTATTACACTTATTTCTCGCATTTGAACCTCCTAAATAATCATCTTTTACTCTTTTATCATATTTTACCATATATTTTAAATAAATAAAAAAAGAATCTTTTTAAGTTTTTATTCTTAAAAAAATTCTCTTAATTATACTATCTATTAGCATACATTCTTTCATAGTATTTTTGATAATCACCATTACTTCATTAACCCAATCCTGATTTTCTAAATACCATTTAATAGTCTTTCTTATCCCTGTTTCAAAGTCTGTCTCTGGATACCAAGCTAAGTCTTTTGCTATCTTATTTGGATCAATTGCACATCTCATATCATGTCCTAATCTGTCTTGAACATAAGTTATTAAATCATAATTAATATTTGATACATCTGTTTTTAAGACTTTCTTGTATTCAACATTATTTGTGATTTCTTCTTTTAATATATCAATCACTAATTTAACTATGTTTATATTTTTTTCTTCGTTGAAACCACTTATATTATAATATTTCTCCAACTTTTGCCTCTCTTAAAACTAAGTCTATTCCTTTACAGTGACCTTCAACATATAACCAGTCTCTTACATTATCTCCTTTTCCATACACTGGAAGCTTTTTACCTTCTAAAATATTTTTTATTATCAAAATTATTTTAATTATTTAGAATCTATATATTTCTCCTTCATCTGTCATATAAAAAATCTCATATTTTATATTTTCTTCTAAAACTTCTTTTAATAAAGATAATTCATATATAAAGTCATCTACTTTCATAAAATCATAAGTTTTATCTTTAATAGAAAGATAAACATATTTAGCATTTCTTGGTAACCCAGACAATGTTAATTTAGTTATTTTATTCCCTTCTTCTATATTAAATTTTATATCATAATTTAATATATCTATATCTGATATCATTTTTGCCTGACTCTTTTTGTATTCATCTAAAAATGGTGGAAAATCCAACTGGGACATTTTGTAAGCACTAAAATAATTATTTTTTATAGTATATTCTGCAACTTCAAATATAACTAAATCTGGTTTAAAAATATTAAAATAATAAGGAATGTCCAAAACATTTTGATAATTGTGTACACCTATATATTCTTTTACAGTAGGAATTACAAACTTCCATCTACTATTTAAATAGCTCCCATGAAATATTAATAGTTTTAAAGAATTTTCAGCTTCTTGACTAAGATTTTTATAATAAGCAAAATATCTAAATGAATTATCTAGTTTCACCTCATTGACATATTGCTCACTTATATCATCATAATTTACTTTTAACTCCCAATTAGGAACCTCTTCATTAATCTTAAAATATGAAACTGGAAGAGATTCTTGTACTTTAGAAAGTTTATCATAATAATTTTCAGATAATATTAAAAAATTAGGATTTTTTTGATGTATTTTTTTATAGACATTATTCATTCCTAAAAATGCACCCAAATCACTCCAGTGTCCAGCATCATATTTTTTATTAAACACAAATTCTTTTTCAGCTTTTTCTTTTAAAAAATCAGAATTATCTATATAATTAACTTCTAACTCATCTAGATCACTCATCAACTTATTAACCCAATTTCTATTATAATTTACTCCTTCTGGTAAATATTGTGAATAAACATATTTCTTTTCAGGATTAAATACAAAATAAAATGGAATGCCTCTTTCTTCACAGTATACCTGTATTTTTTTTACTGTTTCAGCAAATTGTCTATGATATTCCTGATATTCAATATTTCTTCCCATTTTAAAAAATATATAACCATCTTTTCCATAAGTATATGAAGGATGTACCAATAAATTAAAAACTTTATCATTTAGTACAGTATATATATTAATTATTTTTTCTCTTCCACCTATTCTATCATTTATATAATTTTGAATATAATCTGTTACATCTGTTCCATTTAAATTTTCTTTATTTGGAAATTTTTTTAATGCTCTATTATCTATTGTTGATATATATTCATTTTTCCAATTAAAAAAAATTAATGGAAGAAAAAGTAATAACATAAAAAATAGTATAAATATTTTTCTTAATTGTTTCATAGTACACCTCTTTTTTTATTAAAATTGAAAATATAGAAATGGGCTATATGTAGAATTTATCATAAAAATTATTGCTAATATGAATAAAATTGGATAAACTACCATCTTTATTTTCTCATTCTTTATTTCTTTACATAAAACAGCACCTAAAAATCCAATAACAATTAGTGTTATTACTTTGCTATTAAAATAATAACTATATGTAAAATCTAATTTTCTTTGTGTAATAGTGAACATAAAAGCATAATATTTTTTTACCATTGACCATTCAGGCAACATAAAAATTATCCAAGAAAATGAAACAATTAAAAAAGTAAATATTCTTTTGTAAATTAAATTAATCTTATTGTACCATACTGTATTTTTATTTAAATAACGCTCTAATACAATAAAGAATCCATGTATTCCTCCCCATATAATATAGTTCCATCTTGCTCCATGCCAAATTCCAGTTATTAAAAATACTATAAATAAATTCAGATAAATATTTCCTTTTTTATTTCCACCCAATGGTATATACAAATATTCTCTAAACCATGTTCCAAGTGAAATATGCCACCTTCTCCAAAACTCTGTTATTGAAGTAGAAATATATGGAAAATTAAAATTTTCTTTTATTTCAAATCCAAAACAATTACTAATTCCAATTGCTATATCTGAATATCCTGAAAAATCATAATACAACTGTAATGTATAACATAACATTCCTCCAATTGCTGTCACATTATCAATACCATATTCTAAATTTTCCATTATGTTAGAAACAGTAAGCCCTAAAGTATCTGCTATAATTGTCTTTTTAGCAAAACCTATCATAATTCTTTCTACCCCATTATATAATAAATCTAAGGAAACTTTTCTATTATTTATTTGAGAAGAGAAGTCCCTCCATAATACAATAGGTCCTGAAACAACTTTTGGAAAAAATGATAAAAATAATGCTATATCTAATAAAGTAGTTGCTTTAGCTTTTTTCCAATATACATCTAGTATATATGAAATTGCTTCAAATGTAATAAAAGATATTCCTAATGGAACTATTATATTTTTTTGTGTTAACTCAAGCTTAAAAATAAAATTAAAATTAAGAATAAAGAAATTAAAATATTTAATATAAACTAATAAACCTACAAGTGATATTAAAACTGAAATTAATCTTATTTTTCTTTGTTGATCATTTTCAGAATTTTCTAATAAATGTGATGCTAAATAAACGTAAATAATGAATATAATAAAATATAAAGCTACATCTATTCCAGCCCAAGCATAAAAAAATAAACTTGCTAAAACTAAGTATAAATTATTTAATTTTATTCTGTTAAAATAGTCTAAAGTAAAATATCCCAATATACAAAACGGGAAAAATAGAAATAAAAAAATATTAGTTATGAATAACATAGACTCCCTTCTTTCTTTGTTTTAATTTATTTTTGGTTATTTCTCAAATAATGTTAATAAAAAAAAACTGTTAATCATATTAAAACCTTCATAAAAATATTTTATCTTATTAGACTCTTATGTTACAATTCTATTATACCACTATAAACTCTTTTTATAAATAATTCTATTTTTTTTGTTATTTTTGGTTCTGCATAATAAAAGATTATTCCTGCACCTATACATATTAATATGTGCATAAGATAATAAAATCCTTTATCATAAAGTTGGATTCTTAACATACCAAAATAAACCATTTGGACCAAAAATATATGATAAGTAGATTTTCCAATTGTTATTATAACTTTCTCAAAAAAATTTTCATTTGATTTATTAAAATATTTTAATGCAATGTAAATAAAAAACAGAGCATGAAACATTATAGGGGTAGCAACTTGCTTCCAATAATAAAAAGGTGGAAAAGTGCAATCTTTATAATGAGTTAAATATGTGTACACCCCCCCTATTGATAAAGGAAGTATTTTTTTAAAATTTTTTAGAATTTGGTTTTTATGATTATACAAAATTATTCCTAATTGTAAAAAAGGTGTATACCTTAATGCATTCATTCTATAAAAATTATCTATAAAATTTTTACTATAAATACTTCCCATATAATTTACAATTACTTCAAACATAGCTTCAATAATAAAAATAACAAGTAAAGATACCACACTTTTATATCCATTTTTTATTAGTTTATTTAAAAACTTATTAAAAACTAAAAGTAGTGGGAAATAAATAAGAACTATCTGAATAAGGACAGGAGGATAGTAACTTCCTGGTCCAGTTCCACCTTGTGCAAATATTAAATAAAGTAGTGATTTTATATTTCGATATTCACTAAAATTATAACTAACAAAATCACTTTTTATAAATATAAGTGCTATTTCAAATATTAAAATATAAATGTATGGGGGCTGTTGCAAATTGATGATTTTTATCATTGATTTGTGATAGCCTTTTTTCTTTCTTAATAAAAAAATAGAAATCTTTTAGAAGTTCATTCTATTTTGACTTCC
>ERZ773090.895-NODE-895-length-11361-cov-5.32982_pt1 | contig 11361 bp, 11 predicted proteins | sample MGYA00580579_ERZ773090 | MGnify/ENA primary metagenome ERZ773090 (study PRJEB29015, sample SAMEA2738014) | human oral metagenome | biome: human oral; feature: human-associated habitat; material: dental | place: China | collected 2132 ... | reverse complement strand
AATACCTCACAATTCTTCTCACCTCTATTATACGACTTTACAAAAAGAAAAGCCCTTAGAAAAGTGTCTTCTAAGGACTTTGTCTTCAATCTGGAACGGAACCTGATTGGTTCCGTTTTTTATGGTCAAAATGGTAAAATTAGATAGAGAGGGGTTTCGAATGACAAATTATAAATGGATATTTTTTGATATTGGTTCTACTTTAATCAATGAAGAGAAAGCTTATCAAGATAGGATTGAACAAGCAATTGCAGGAACAAATATCACTCATGATGCATTTTATCAGCGGATGCTACTCTCATTTAAAGAGGGGAAAAAGGGAGATTTAATAGCATTACAAGAGTTTAGCCTAGAACGTCCGAAATGGAACTCTGAACTAGAAACACTTTACCCAGATACAAAAACGGTCTTAGAAATATTACATAATCGCTATAAAATAAGTATTATTGCTAATCAACTACCCGGCTTAGAGGAGCGATTAGAAAAGTTTGCTATCAGACAATGGATTGATCTGATTATCTCATCAGCTGACTGTGGATTTTCCAAACCTAGTTCTAAGATCTTTCAACTAGCCCTTCAGCAAGCTTCATGTTCTGCTTCATCTGCTATTATGATTGGTGACAGACTTGATAATGATATTGTGCCAGCTAAGGCATTAGGCATGAAAACTATTTGGATAAAACAAGGATTTAGTGCATATAGTCCAATCCAATCACCGTCAGAAGAACCTGATTTTACTATAAATTCCTTATCGGACTTGCTAAAAATTCTCTAATCCTACCTTTACTTCCTATAGCCTTTATGTTATGATACTCTATAAAAAACTATCACAAGGAGGTTTCCATGAAAAAACTCACACCTGGTATGCATATTCGGGTCGTCAGTCCCTCGTCGTCAATCGAACGCCTTGGTGGCTTTGAGGCCAATTTAGCCGCCAAGGAGCGCTTGGAAAAGCTAGGATTTACCGTGTCTTTTTCGGAGCATTATCTAGAAAATGATATGTTAGGCTCTGCCTCCATAGAAAGCCGAGTAGCAGACATTCATGCTGCCTTTTCGGATGACTCCGTTGATGCTATTCTGGCTACTATCGGCGGTTTCAACTGCAATGAGCTCCTGCCCTATCTGGACTTTGAATTGATGGCTAGACATCCTAAGATTTTCTGTGGCTACTCAGACACAACAGCTTTGCTCAACGCTATCTATAGCAAGACCGGCATGAAAACCTACATGGGACCGTCCTACTCCAGCTTTAAGATGGATGCCCTGCAGGACTATCAGACCGAGAGCTGGCTCAAGGCCGTCAGCCAGACTTCTTATGAATTGACTCCTAGTGAAAAATGGGGCGACAATGCCTGGTATCTTCCAGATGCGCCACTGACCTTCCATGAAACAGAGTGGAAAGTCTATCATCACGGACAAGCCCAAGCCACTGTTATCGGCGGTAATCTTTCCACCTTCTCACTCCTACGCGGCACCCCCTATGCCCCAACAGATGAGAACTATGTCCTCTTTGTTGAAGAGGCCGAGGTAGATGATTATGTGGAATTTGACCGCAATCTTGCCGCTCTCCTTCAGGCCTATCCCAACCCGCAGGCCCTTCTCATCGGCCGCTTTCCAAAAGAATGCCAGATGACAGAGGAGCTGCTCTTTTATATCTCGGATAAACATCCGATTCTCAAACAAATTCCCGTTCTTTATGACTTGGACTTTGCCCATACTCAGCCACTCTTTACCATCACCATCGGTGCTCAAGTGACCGTGGATACGGAGACGATGGCTATCAGAATTGACGAATAAACAAGAATTCCTCCTTCCAGCTGGAAGGAGGGATTTCTCTATTTAGATTTTATTGCTTTAAACTGTCATGATTGGGCTTAGTGTCCACCGGGACCGCCACCTTGTCCGCCTGGGGTACCACCGCCACCAGGGCCATCTGCTGTGATTTCGGTTCGGGTTTGCCCATTGACCGTGATAGTCCCACCCGTATAGGTAGCCTTACCATCAAAGTCAAAGGCAGATACAGTGGACGTGATAGCTAGGTTTCCGCCTGTCATGATGATATCGCCGTTGGAGTCAAGGGCGTCTGTATCGCCTTGACCGACCTCAACCTTGATGTCACCTCCAGTAATCTTAATGAAAATCTCAGCCCCAGTCGACGTACTAGCTGCATTGATTCCATCATCCGTCGCATAAAGGTCAAGTGTACCGCCGTTAATCGTGACATTTGTTCCCTCTAAAGCTTCGACACTGGACTTGACTGTGATGGTGCCACCGTCAATCACCGCTGCATTGCTAGCATGAAGACCGTCATCGCCAGCATTAATCGTAATGGTACCAGACTGGATATAGAGATTTCCGAGCGAAGTGTCCTCGTCATTATCTGCGTGGATCGCATCATCCGTCGCTGTAATATCTAGACTAGCCTCCTTGATGTTGATGGCATCATTGGCTGATAAGCCATTCTTGTAGCCTTTAATCGTATAAGTCCCGCCTGTGATGCGCAGGTCATCATTAGATTCGACTGCGTTACCATATTTTCCTTCGATGGTCAGACTGCCTGAGCCGTTAAAGGTCAAGTCGTCCTTACTATAAATGGCCGCATCGTAGTCAGTACTGGTGTGATTGGCCGAGTCAGAAATGCTATTCTTGCTGCCTTCAGCTAGGGTAATGAAGGTCTTATCTGCATTTTCTACCACAATCGCTGCATCCGTCCCTGTCATGGTCACGCCATTTAAGACAATCTGCACCTTGTCTTGATCGCCAGCCTTGACGACAATCTGCACATTTTCACTGCTGCCAGAGAGGACATAGGTTCCAGCTGCCGTAATCGTCACTGTGGAGCCAGAAACGCTCGCTCCGTCACCGGATGTCTTAGCTGTAGAGCCACTCAAGCTAATCTTGGTCGCTGTCGACTCATCATAAGAAGCATCCTGATCACGATCCGTGAAATAGCTAGATGTATCTGTCTTTGTCGTACTGGTCACCGTTTGAGTGGTCGTGGCACTAGCACTAGTGCTGGACTGGCTGGTCAAACTACAAGCCCCCAAGGTGACGCTCATTAGCGCTAGGGGCACCATTAGTTTTATTTTCTGAAATATTTTTTTCTTGCCTGTTTTCATGATTGGCCTCTTTCTAGATATTATAATTCATTTTCTTTCGTGATATAGCGGCTAATGGCAATCTCTAGATTTCCATTGCGCGTGCGCAAGGCATCGATGAGTTCTTTTTCGGTCATTCGACCATTCAGCTGAATGATGTATTTAATCTTGAACAAACTTCCCATATCAGAGGTTTTAACATTGGCCAGTTCAACATGATTGGCAGCTTTGTTGAAAATATCATCAAAAATGCTTTCATAGTCCAGACTTTCTGGTATGACGATAGTCAGCTGTCGCATAGAATGCTTCATCTGCCCAAAATTGACCACCTCAAGCAGCAGCATGACAAGCGACATGATAAGGGTAAAGACGGTCGCAAAGACCAGATAGCCCATTCCGATGGCAATCCCGATTGTCATGACTAGGAAAATGGACACCAGCTCCTTGGCTCCCCCCGGTGCGGAACGGAAACGAATCAAGCTGAAGGCCCCCATGACGGCAACCCCTGCTCCCAGACTTCCATTGACCAAGAAAATCACAATTGCAATCAAGGTCGGCAAAAGCGCCAAACTCATCACAAAGGATTTGCTGTAAACTGTCTTAAACTGGTAAACCTTAGCAATGACTAGACCCAAAAGCAAGGACACTCCGATTGCCAGCATCATCATGGCCGGATCTACGGCCGTATCGGTAAAAATATCATAAAATAAGTGACTAAGCATGATTTATAACTCCTTTATAGTCTGTCGTTTTCTTGTAAGCAACCCCGTATTTGGAAAAGGAGCTTGGGAAGACCTGATGGCGATCCAAAATCTCACTCAGCCAGAGCGGATAGGCTCCTGGCACCTTGACTTCCATAATCACATGATGATCCGGCAGAAGATTTTCCCCGTAATGACCATGCAAAAGGCTTAAATCATAGTTGCGGTAGGTCAAATCGTGGTCAATGGTAATCCGAACATTGGGATCCTCAATCCCCTTCATAGAATAACGATTGTAGTAGATATACATCATGGGCTGCAGGCCACCGTAGCGCTGACCCAGCCAGTCGATTTCCTCACGAATCTGACAATCCTCAATCTTACTGTGATCGCCCTCCAAGTAAGCCTCTGCAGCGACTAGATCTGTCGAAATACGGCGTTTGTAGACAATCTTACGCACTTTTTTCTTGATTTCCAAAAAGACTTGACTGTCTTCTTTCGGATGTTCATCGTAGGTCCGCACGCGCAATTTTTCTTTAAAATAAGGCTTTTCCAAGGACTCACGAATCATTTGATAGGTCGGGGTGTCGTAGTAAAGATTATGGATGGTCGAATAAGCATGCTCATCCTCCACCAGATGGCCTTCAAACTCGGTCAGTAAATCGGCCAAGGTTTCTTTGGAAATAATATATTTGGTTTCAAAGCGTTGAAATTTATCTTTAAATGTCTTTTTAGCCATGGTTTCTTCCCCTGTCTTTCTTGTAACTAGAGCCATTTTACGGATGAAAACTTAAAGCAAGGCTAAAGAAAACTTAAAGAAAACAAAACATTCACATTTTCATAGCGAATAACATAGACTTGTGGAGAAAATCTACACAGCAAAATTCTCTACTGTTTCACGTGAAACAAAAAAACTTGGTTTTGTTCACAAAACCAAGTTGTTCCTTTCATAGAGAAAATAATCTGCACTCTTCTCTATCTTAAATGATTTTCTTCTTATCAGGACGATAGGCCATTGTGCCTAAGACCATAAAAAGCAGTAAAGTCGCGGTCAAGAAAGCTAGTTGGCCACCGATTTGACCATTCATCGAGATCGTTTCCCGCAGTCCTGACACCGCATAGCTCATCGGTAAGATTGGATTGAGCTTTTGGAAGATTTCTGCCGTTAGGGGCAGCGGATAAGTACCAGCGCTGGAAGCCAGTTGCAGGAGCAAGAGGATCAAGGAGATAAAGGCCCCGACTTTACTATCCCAAGTGACCAGAGTCGTCACAACCGCCATAAAGGCCATGCTGGCTAAAACGGTTAATGCTAACGTCGTCCATTCGTAGTTGGCCTCAAGACCAATCAAATGAACCGCTCCATAAACCAAGATACCTGCCAAAACAGAGATCAAACCATTGACCTCCAGACGAGCCTTAAGCCAAGCTTTGCGAGAAGCTGGCACCTGACCAGAAGGGAGTGTGCCGAAAATAACATTGGTCGAAATCGCCGCCACAAAAAGAGCAACAGAAATCATGTAGGGAGCCATACCAACACCATTTTTACCAACCTGATCTTTATCTGTCTTTTTCAGCTCGACAGGGCCAGCCAAGGCAGCCGCATTGTCCTCTGTCACTGAAAGCTCGGATAATTGACCCTTGGCATCCGTCAACCCTGTATTTAGAGTCTGGGCACCGACTGACAAGTCTCCCAGCCCACTACTTAAAGTGAGACCACCAGTCGCTAACTGTTGAGAACCAGCCGCCATTTGATTGGCACCTGTAGATAATGTTTGCATCCCTGCGACCAAAGTCGAGGATTTATCATTTAATTGAGAGAGGCCTGAGCTGATTTGACCGATTCCTGAAGTCACTTGGTCATTATGGCTCGCTAGATTAGCCGCTCCTTGAGAAAGCTGATCAACCCCTGTAGTATAAGCGGCTACTCCCTGAGCTACTTGAGAAAGGCCACCTGTATAAGCCGTAATGCCTTGAGAAAGGGTCGCTGAACCAGTGCTGGCAGAGGACAAGGCGTCATTTACCTGACCCAAGCCACCGTAGAGACCACTAATCATAGCTGAAGCACCTGGCAGGACTTGGTTGGCTGCTGCCGACAGCTGACTTGCCTGACTGCTGGCTGTTTGCAGACCTTGCAGATTCGTTTGGATAGCTTGGACTTCCTGTACAATGGTTGCCGCTGCACTACTGCTAGAATCAGTACCACCTGCTAGAGCTGACTTTAGTTCTTCTTGCTCATCGGCAGAAAGTTTTTGGTAAGCAGCTGTGCCTTCTAAAGCGGCCACGGCTGCCGCCCGATCACTTTGCGCACTACTTGCCAAAGACTGGGCGTTGGTCGCAATCGTCGTGAGAGAAGCCGCAATTGTTTCCGTTGGCAAGCTCGTTCCCGATGTGGCATTCTGAATAGCTGTATTGAGCTGATCTAGACCCGCCGTCAACTGAGCAACCTTTTCTTGGTTAGTCGTAACACTGCTATTAACGGAGGATTGCAGTTCTGCCAAACCGCTGTTTAGGCGCTCCACACCAGCGACTAATTCCTGTGAATTACCCGTCAGTTGGTTGGTTCCATTCAGTAATGTTTGTGACTGAGCGGTTAACTGACTGGCGCCAGCTGAAAGCTGCCCAACTCCATCTGTATATTCCGTCATCTTGCTAGTAAAAGTCGGCAAGCCAGCATTGATCTGAACCACTCCATCTGTGTATGCTACCAGACCAGTTGACAGCGCTGTGGCTCCATCTGAGAAAGTGAGGCTGGACTGAGCTAGACTTTCCAAGTTAGTAGACAGTTTTTGGCTGCCATTTGCTAATTCTTGACTACCTTCAGCCAATTTAGCTGTGCCATCTGCGGCTGTTCCAAGTCCACCTTTTAGCTTATCCATACTCGCAAAAAGGCTTGTCACATAGCTGTTTGTAATCTTCTGACTGACCGATTGCTTCATCGAAGTCATGGCAGAATCGCTCATTTTACTAGCGATAAAACTATGCCCACTGGATGTTTGATAGTGAATCGTGACCTGCTTAGGCTGATTGCTCAAGATACTAGCCGCATTGGCTGATAGATCCTTGGGTAGAGTCACCACCATGTAATAGTCTCCCTTTTCCAGTCCCTTCTCTGCCTGATCCTTATCCACAAAATGAAAATCCATCGCTGCATTTTTCTTCATATCTTGAACCATATCTGAACCAATGGACAAGTCTTTTCCATATAAGCTTGCCTTCTGGTCCTGATTGACCACCGCTACTGGCAAATCAGAAAGTTTGCCATATGGATCCCACATGGAGCTCAAAAAAATCACATTATACAAGGCTGGAATCAAGGCAACCCCCAGCATGACCACAATAATCTTCGGTTTTTTGAAGATGGCTTTCCATTCTTTGAACATCTCTTCTCCTTTTTTATACACATTGTCTAAAAATTTGATATAATAGATTATACACAATAAAAAAATTAAGGCAAGCAGAAAATTCTATTTTTGTACACCTTGTCTAATTTTGTATAATTCAATGACAAAGGAAAGATTGAAATGACGGAAAGTAATAAACGTAAAAAAACCAAGGCCATCATTGAGAAGGCTATGGTTGACTTACTGCATCAGGAGTCTTTTGACCATATTACAACAGTCGAATTGGCCCGAGCTGCTGGTATCAGTCGCAGTAGCTTTTATACCCACTACAAGGATAAATATGATATGATTGAGCGCTATCAGCAAGGCCTCTTTCATCAACTAGAATACATCTTTGAACACAATCGAGAAGATGTTGCAGTCGCTATCACAGAGGTCTTTCAGTTCTTGACCCAAGAGCCTCTTCTGGCTGCTCTCTTGACGGAAAACGGCACTAGAGAAATCCAAAATTTCCTACGCCACAAGCTCCAATCCTTACTTTCCCAAATCCTACAGGAACGGTTTCGCAATAAAGCTTTCAATCAAATCGAAAAGGAATACGGCATCGTCTACCTCGTTAATGCCTTCTTTGGCGTCTACCAAATGTGGATCGCCCGAGGTAGTAAGGAAAGCCCGGAACAAATGGCTAATCTCCTTTTAAAGATGCTATAAAACTCAAGAACTAATAAAGACTGGGACATTTTGTCCCAGTCTCTTTTTGTTAATCGAATAAAAAAGAAGCCGAAAACGGCTTCTGAATAAATTTCCAATAGAAATTAAAGCATTTTGTTGTATCATTTTGGGCGGTATTCATTAGAGTGCATTAACAGCCTATAGACCTTGATTTAATCGCATTTCTCAGTTTTTAAATGTTCATTAAATATCATTAGACCACTCCACAAACTCCACAAATCACTGAACAAAAAAAGCCTCTCGAGGGGGTAAATATTTACGAGTTCAGCAGGCAAGATCTAGCACCCTCACACGGTGCTTTTTAGTTGCAATCTGGGTTAAGCTCAATAAATTCATCTTTATCAATTTCGAAAGGGTGATCTGTGCTAATCTCGCTTAGAAGAAGATTATAAATTGAATTAGGTATTGTACTAGGTTTTTCAGGGCTCAAATAAGTTAATGGAACTATTGTATTTGACAATCTTAAAACTTGTTCTTTATCTACCACTGTATCACGTATAAACGGAACAAACGAACTAGTGCGAATTGTATAAAATTTTTTGTTAAAATTCTTCCAACCCCCATATTTTGTAATCATATTATGCTTGTTAGTCTGACATTTAAAAAAAATCTTATTAGAATTTATATTTTTATTACAAATATAATAATGTTGGTATGCAGCTAAATCAGACTCAATATCAGGATAAGGCATATATACTTTTATGACATCTTGTTCTTTAATCAATTAACAATCTCCCATTTGTATCAAGTTCAATATAGACTGGGTTTATTAATTCTTCACTACTACTCAAAGAATCTAATAATTCTAAATGTTTGTCAGTTAGAAGTTTAAAATCCTCTGTTGTGAAAATAAATCTTTTGTCTCCCAGCCTTAAAACTTCGTAATCGTAAGTAGGCGCAGGCGCTGAAAATTTAATGAAATCAAGTAGTTCTTTGTCTTCCTCAGTGATATCGTTTGCACTCATAGGGATTTGTTGCTCGTTTGCTAATATTTTACTATGATGTACTTTCCACATATCGAACTCATGAGTTAAACTTGACAATTCAGAATCTGTCATTGTTTCAATAATAAATTTACTAATTTTAGCATTACGTTCATCTATAGTAATTTCATCTTCCATATTACTTAGATATTCATCTACTTCGGCTTCTCGATAAGTGATATCTCCGTAAAAATTAGAAAATACAGGACCATTTTTATAGGCTTTTAATGAACTAAAATCATAAGTTTTACCGTCAGCATATTGAAACATTTCGTAAAAAAATAAAAATTTCTGTAACTGCAATTTTGAAAACTTAGCAATTTCTTCTTGCCTATTTAGCCAAGCGATTTTGTCTAATCTACTTTTAGTAGAATTTATAGCCATAGTCTCCTCCAATTTTTTGAATACAAAAACACAAGTAGCACATCTGTCACCTGTGTTTATCTCATTTTCTTATGATTATATTATATATCCGCCTTTAATGTACCTTTTTTTAAAGAATTTGTCAACGATTCTAGGTTATTTTTCTATTTTTATAATCATTTTTTACGATTCACTATAAAATTTATAAACAGTTCTAATCTTATTGGAGTATAGCGACTATTCGGAGTTTTCGGACGCCCTAAAAGAAAAAAATACCAAATAGCTGAAAAAACTGATCAAATAGAGAAAATCAAAAATGATAACAAGTATTTTGTTACCATTTTCTTATGATTCAAGATATTATTTTACAAATTAAACTTAATGCACTAAAACTAGACGAACGCCTCAATATTGAAGATCTAGAAGATAGAATTTTGAAACTAGAAAAATCTATCGAATTACTGAATGATCAGTTAGATAGAATTTACCTGGACTAAAACCATTTATAAATTCTTTCTCCAGCATTTACCAATATTTTAAAGCTCCATCTTATTAAATTGAAAGGGTAAAATTAATTAGGGTTTTCCCTATTGCTTTTAAAACGTTAGCAAATGATATGAACCCACGCGCTAATGGTTTATATTAATAATCGCAAAAAGGTAGAAACGAGGTAATGCATACTTATCTGCATTTGATGGTGACCCAATAACACCTGGTTCTCATTACGTGTATGGTACTATTGTAATTCGTATATCAATGTATCTCACTGCCAGCCAACAAAATTCTTTAACTGAAAAAATTTACAACAAACTAATTGAACTAAAATAATTCTTTCAAAATACAGTGATATAAAACCATGACTAATAACCATTCTAAAACCTTTACGGCTTGCCTGCTGATGAATTAGAAAGGTTTAGATCATGAAAATTACAGAACATAAAAAGAAAGACGGCACAATAGTATACCGTGCTAATATTTATCTTGGTATCGACCAAGTTACGGGCAAAGATGTAAAAATCAGTATCACTGCTAGAACTAGAAAAGAACTTAAACAAAAGATTAAAGACACTGAAATAGACTTTATTCATAATGGTTCTACTAGGTTTAAAGGCTCAACACTCAGAACATATAAAGAACTCGCTGAGTTGTGGTGGGAAAGCTACAGACACACTGTAAAGCCAAATACTCAAGACAGCGTAAGAAAGGCTCTTAATACCCACATTTTGCCATTATTCGGGGCCTACAAGCTAGATAAGCTAACTACCCCACTTATTCAAAATATCGTCAATAAACTGGCGGAAAAGGCCAATAAAGGCGAAGCAGGAGCTTATTTGTACTATGATAAGATCCACGCGCTAAACAAGCGTATTTTACAGTATGGTGTAGTTATGCAAGCTATACCATTCAATCCAGCTCGTGAGGTTATTCTCCCAAGAAACACTCAAAAAGCAAAGCGCCAAAAGATTAAACACTTTGATAACATTGAGTTAAAAGCGTTTTTAGATTATCTAGACAGTTTGGATAGTGACAGGTACTGCTATTTCTACGAGAAAACACTTTACAAGTTTTTGCTTGCTACAGGTTGCCGTATCAATGAAGCATTAGCGCTGGAGTGGTCTGATATTGAGCTAGATAGCGCTATAGTTCATGAGCCCAAAATCAAAATCTAGTTACCGTAATAGCGATATTGACCCCCATACGGTCACAATGCTAAAACAGTACAAACGTAGACAAATCCAGGAGGCTTGGAAGATCGGACAAACTGAAAGCATAGTCTTTTCAGAGTTTATCAATGGTTACGCTAATAACCGTAGCCTTTTTACAAGATTGTCAACTCATTTTAAACGTGCGCAAGTTTGTTGCTTAACTCTGGAATACCTTACAAAGAACTCCAGCACCGTCTAGGAACTCTCCGTTGTCTATGACTATGGATATATACAGCCACCTTTCAAAAGAGAACGCAAAAAAAGCCGTATCATTTTATGAAACAGCTTTAGGTAGCTTATAAGCTTATAACTGAACAAACCCAGAAATCAAGGATTTAATACAAAACAAAAAAGCCCACCATTGTAGGCTTTCTGCAAGTTTTTTCTTAAAATTAAAGCATTTTGTTGTAGAATTCAACGACAAGTGCTTCGTTGAT
>ERZ773090.893-NODE-893-length-11391-cov-7.77973_pt1 | contig 11391 bp, 12 predicted proteins | sample MGYA00580579_ERZ773090 | MGnify/ENA primary metagenome ERZ773090 (study PRJEB29015, sample SAMEA2738014) | human oral metagenome | biome: human oral; feature: human-associated habitat; material: dental | place: China | collected 2132 ... | reverse complement strand
TTGGTGGGAAATTAAAGGTGAATGGTTAAAAGATGATGATTTAGATGGAGTTATGGTTGGTAGTCTTATAGCAGGAAAAAATAATATCAAAATTGGAGATACTATAAATGTTAAAGGAACTAATGAAACTAAAAAACTTATTGTAAAAGGAATAATAAATTCTGGTGGAGATGATGACGAAGCTATCTATACAGTTTTAAAAACTACACAAGATTTATTTGGTTTAGAAGATAAAATAACTATGATAGAAGTTTCTGCTTTAACAACTCCTGATAATGATTTGGCTAAGAAAGCTGCACAAGATCCTAATAGTTTAACTATATCTGAATATGAAACTTGGTATTGTACTGCTTATGTTAGTTCAATAAGCTATCAAATACAAGAAGTTCTAACAGATAGTGTGGCAAAACCTAATAGACAAGTTGCAGAATCAGAAGGAACAATTTTAAATAAGACAGAACTTTTGATGTTATTGATTTGTATTTTAAGTTCGTTCGCTTCTGCTCTTGGAATTTCAAACTTGATAACTGCTTCTGTTATTGAAAGAAGCCAAGAAATTGGATTAATAAAAGCAATAGGTGGAACAAATAGAAGAATTATTTTGTTAATATTAACAGAGATAGTTTTAACGGGAATATTTGGAGGAATATTTGGTTATATTGCTGGTATAGGATTTACACAAATAATTGGAAAAACAGTATTTTCATCATATATAGAACCAGCAGTTATCGTTGTACCAATAGATATTGCTCTTGTATTTGCAGTTACAATAATAGGAAGTATCCCTGCAATCAGATACTTATTAACTTTAAAACCAACAGAAGTATTACATGGAAGATAGGAGGATGAAATGACTAAAAGACAAATGTATATAAAACTGGTTGTAAGTTCTCTTATTAGAAGAAAAGCAAGAATGATAGTTGCTTTACTTGCAGTGGCAATAGGTGCTACAATAATGTCAGGACTTGTAACTATATATTACGATATTCCTAGACAATTAGGAAAAGAATTTAGATCTTATGGTGCAAACTTTGTTGTGCTACCAGCAGGAAATGAGAAAATAACTGACACTGAATTTAATGAAATAAAAAATGAAATGTCATCTCAAAAAATTGTAGGAATGGCACCATATAGATATGAAACAACTAAAATCAATCAACAACCATATATTTTAACTGGTACTGATATGATAGAAGTTAAAAAGAACAGTCCGTTCTGGTATATTGAAGGTGAATGGGCTACAAATGATGATGAAAATAATGTAATGATAGGTAAAGAAATTTCTAAAAAATTAAATTTACAAATTGGAGAAACTTTTATTATTGAAGGACCAAAAGCTGGTGTAAAAGTTGTTGCTTCTAAACAATCTGATAGTGCAGAAGAAAGTAAAAAGAAAGATTTGAACTCTAATTTCTATTCTAAGAAATTAAAAGTTAAAGGAATAATTACAACAGGTGGAGCGGAAGAGTCTTTTATATTCTTACCTATATCACTTTTAAATGAAATTTTAGAAGATGATACTAAAATAGATAGTATTGAATGTTCAATAGAAGCAGATTCAAAACAATTAGAAAATTTAGCAACTAAATTAAAAACTGCTGATGAAAATATTACAGCTAGACCTATAAAGAGAGTTACACAATCTCAGGACATAGTTTTAGGAAAATTACAAGCTCTTGTATTGTTAGTTAATATAGTTGTATTGATACTTACAATGATTTCAGTTAGTACAACAATGATGGCAGTTGTTGCAGAAAGAAGAAAAGAAATAGGACTTAAAAAGGCTCTTGGAGCTTATGATAGTGAAATAAAAAAGGAATTTTTAGGAGAAGGTTCAGCTCTTGGTTTCATTGGTGGACTTTTAGGAGTTGGATTAGGATTTGTGTTTGCACAAGAAGTTAGTTTAAGTGTATTTGGTAGGGCAATAGAATTTCAATGGTTATTTGCTCCTATAACTATTATTGTGTCTATGATTATAACAACATTGGCTTGTTTATATCCTGTTAAAAAAGCAATGGAAATTGAGCCAGCATTGGTATTAAAAGGAGAGTAAAATATGGATAATCGTGAAGTTTTATTGGAAGTAAAAAATGTGTCTAAAATATATGGAGATTTACATGCTTTAAAAGAAGTTAATTTTCAAGTAAGAAAAGGTGAATGGGTTGCTATAATGGGTTCATCTGGTTCAGGAAAATCAACTATAATGAATATTATAGGTTGTATGGATAAACCTACTATGGGTGAAGTTATCTTAGATGGGCAAGATATTACAAAAGAAAGTCAAACATCTTTGACAAAAATAAGAAGAGAAAAAATAGGATTGATATTTCAACAATTCCATTTAATTCCTTATTTAACAGCTCTTGAAAATGTAATGGTTGCTCAATATTATCATAGTATTCCAGATGAACAAGAAGCATTACAGGCTCTTGAAAGAGTTGGACTTAAAGATAGAGCAAAGCATTTACCTAGTCAGTTATCTGGTGGAGAACAACAAAGAGTATGTATAGCAAGAGCTTTAATCAATAGCCCTGAAATAATACTTGCTGATGAGCCAACAGGAAACCTTGATGAAGTAAATGAAAAAATTGTTATAGATATATTGACACAGCTTCATAAAGAAGGTTCAACAATTATTGTTGTAACACATGATTTAGAAGTTGGAGATGTGGCAGAAAGAAAAATAATATTAGAATATGGTAAAATTGTAGATGTTGTAGATCAAAAACAATATGGAAAGAAAAAATAATATTAATTATAGTTTTTCTTGAAAAAGATTTAAAAAATTTTAATTCTTATATATCAGATTACTTGCCAGTCTATAATATTTCTTGAGCTCACAAAAGGCTTTTTCAACATTATAGGACGTCGCAGTAATCTTCTTTGAAATTATTTAGATTTGATTTCAAGAAAAACTTGGTTTAATATATTCAATATTATTTTTAGATAAAAAAAGAAGATAGGAGGACAAAATGAAAAAATATTTGTTAGTTGGAATGGTTGTAGTATTATCTTTACTAGCTGCTTGTGGTAAAAAAGATTTCTCTAAGATGACATTTAATGATGGAGAATATCAAGGGCACTTTGACAACGATGATAAAGATCACCCAAGTACAGCAGATGTTGTTCTTACAATACAAGATGGAAAAATTGTAAGTTGTACAGCAGAATTTAGAGATTCAAAAGGTAATATAAAAGGTGATGATTACGGTAAAGATGCTGGTGATGATAAATACAAAAAAGCTCAAATAGCTGTTCAAGGTTTTTCAACTTATGCTGATAAATTAGTTGAAGTACAAGATCCAGATCAAGTTGATGCAGTATCAGGAGCGACTGTTTCTAATAAAGAATTTAAAGAAGCAGTATGGAATGCACTTGATAAGGCTAAGAAATAATAAAAACCATAGTAGAGGAAGCGATTAAAAATAATTTGGATACAGAAAGGAAGATTTTAAAATGAAAAAAAACATATTAGAAAAATTAGCTTTAATACTATCAGTAATATTATTTTTAGTTCCTAAATATATAGCTCCTGTTTGTGGACCAAAAGAAGATGGCTCTCACATGTCTTGTTATTTTAGTGGAAATATGGTAATGAAATTAGCAGGAGCAATATTTATTATAACTCTATTAATGATTATACTTTCAAAAGTAAAAATAGTAAAAATATTGGGAAGTATAGCAGTTATTGTTATATCTGCATATGTATATTTAATACCTCATGGAATGTCAGGACTTCATAATGAAATGGGAAAACCATTTGGAGTCTGTAAAATGGATACAATGCTTTGCCATGTACATCATACTTTTGAAATAGCGACTGGTATAGCAGTTGTAATAGGAATTTTAATGGTATTTAGTTTAATCTCTACTTTTTTAAAGAAGGAAGACTAGGAAATGAGTAAAAGAATAGATGCTAATAGTTTAGCAATGGAAAATATAAGACAGAGGAAAACTAGAAGCACCTGTATGATATTATTAGTTGCATTATTTAGTATTATAGTATATATGGGTTCAATGTTCTCTCTTAGTTTAAGTAGAGGATTAGAAAGTTTATCAGATAGATTGGGAGCAGATGTTATAGTTGTTCCAGCAGGTTATAAAGCAGAAATTGAGAGTGTTCTTCTAAAAGGAGAACCCTCAACTTTTTATCTTCCTGCAAACACTATTGATAAATTAAAAAAGTTTGATGAAATAGAAAAGATGACACCACAAATATATGTGGCAACACTTTCAGCTTCTTGTTGTTCATATCCTGTTCAAATAATAGGAATAGACATAGATACAGATTTTTTGATTTATCCTTGGATAACTCATAATATAGATAAGGAACTAAAAGATGGAGAAGCCATTGTAGGTAGCCATGTTGTTGGAGAAAAAGGAGAAACAGTTCATTTCTTCAATGAAGAATTAAAAATTGTTGGAAGATTAAAACAAACAGGTATAGGTTTTGATGCAACTGTTTTTGTGAATCAAAATACTGCTAAAAATTTGGCTAAGGCTTCAGAAAGAATAACTGCTAATAAAGTTGCAGAAGAAGATGTAATCTCATCTGTTATGATAAAAGCAAAACCAGGAGTAGATTCAGTGAAACTAGCTTCAAAAATATCTAAGGAATTGTCAAGAGATGGTATTTTTGCAATGTTTAGTAAAAAGTTTGTAAATTCTATATCTTCTAATTTAAAAGTGTTATCTACAAGTATACTGGTTTTAGTGGGAGCTATTTGGCTATTGTCAGTTATTATTTTAAGTATAAGTTTCACAGCAATATTTAATGAAAGAAAAAAAGAAATGGCAGTTTTAAGGGTATTAGGTGCTTCTAAAAAAATGCTAAGAGAAATTATTTTAAAAGAAGCAGTGATATTATCATTGTGGGGGGCTGGAATAGGAAGTTTCTTAGGAGTAATTTTATCTATTATACAATTACCATTGTTAGCTTCAAAGTTTTCAATGCCATTTTTATCTCCAAGTTTGTTACAATATATAGGAATATTTATTTTAAGTTTTGTTTTAGGTGTGTTTATAGGTCCTCTTTCAACAGTTAGAGTTGTAAAAAAACTAACTGATAAAGATAGTTATTTGAGTTTAAGAGAAGAAATGTAGGAGGAGCTATGTTAGAAATAAAAAATATATCTAAGACTTATAACAGACAAGGAAAAGATTTTTTTGCAGTTAAAGATGTAAACTTAAATATTTTAGATGGAGATTTTGTTCATATAATTGGAAGAAGTGGAAGTGGAAAATCAACTCTATTAAATATAGTTGCAGGACTTCTATCAGCAAATAATGGAACTCTTTTGTTAGATGGAACTAATTATTTAGAATTAAATGATGAAGAAAAATCTAAATTTAGAAATAAAAATATTGGTTTTATTCCACAATCACCTGCACTTTTAGGGTATTTAAATATTTTAGAGAATATTAGACTTCCTTATGATATGTATGAAAAAGAAGGAGATTCAGAAGGGAAAGCCAGATATTTTTTAAATGAATTAGGTTTAGAACATTTAGCAAAATCTTATCCAAAAGAATTATCAGGAGGAGAAATAAGAAGAATTATTATAGCAAGAGCTTTAATGACAGATCCTAAAATACTTATTGCAGATGAGCCAACTTCTGATTTGGATATAGAAGCTACTAAGGAAGTTATGGATTTATTAAAAAAAATTAATGAAAAGGGAACTACTGTTTTAATAGTAACTCATGAATTAGATACTCTAAAATATGGAAAAAAAGTTTACACTATGTCAGAGGGAGTATTGACAGAAGGAAAGAATTTGTAATATAATCAAGTGAAAATTACTAAAATTAGAATTTTTCTTGAAATAAATATATTAAATATTTTAACATATAATAAAAATTGCCTGATAGCCATTAGTGTTTCGTGAGCTCCACAAAGGCTCACTCAACAATAATGGACATCGCAGCAGTTTTAGGTTAGAATTATTTATTTTGTTTTCAAGAAAAATTTAATTTATTTAAGATTTAATATTGATTATATTACAAAATGGAGGAATAGGATGTTTAAAAAATTATTATTAGTTTTGGGAATACTTACATCAGTTAGTATATATGCAGTTCCAACATTAAATGTTTATGATTTTGAAGTAAAAAAAGATAAAGAGGCTTCATATAAAACTGTAACAGAAGATTATGTCAATAAAACTATGGGAACAGAACAAGGAGTTTTAGGGCTTTTTGCAACAACAGATGAAAGAGATAAAATAATTTCTTTTGTTGTTGAAATATACAACGATTATCTAACTTTTTCTAATCATACTAAAAATCAAGCTAGTAGAGATTTTAAAACAGTAATCCCTCAAATTGCAGAAGGAAATTTGAATAGTACAGAAATAGATGTACAAATAGCAAAAGATAAAAAGATAGAACAAAACGATAATACTTTTGCAGTATATACAGTAATTGATGTTAAACCTGAAAATAATAAAGACTTTACTGAAATTATTAAAAATAGAGTAGAAGCAACTTTTAATGAAAATGGAACTTTACTTATTTATGTGGGGACTGATAGAAGAAATCCTAATAAATGGTGCCTTTTTGAAGTATATTCTGATATAGATTCTTATTTAAACCATAGAGCTTCTAGCTATTTTAAGAATTTTATCACAGAATCAAAGGATATGATAGTTGAGCAAAAGAGATATGAACTTCAATCTTTAAAATTGATAAATAAAGGTGGATTAGATTATAAAAAATTATACTAATTAATAATAATAGTTTCCTATGATATAATAATTATCAAAGGGAACTATTTTTTATGGAGATATTTATAATTTCCCCCTCAGAAAAAGGAAAGAAAGGACAAATAGTTAGGTATTTGCATGATCCAGATGAAATTAAAGTTATAGCAGATAGTTTTGATGAATACTTGGAAAAACTTATGGAATATGGCTTAGATTTTATTAGTGAAGATACAATATATTAACTTTGAAAAGAAAAACAATGTTTTTTAACTATTATAATGAAAAGGTGTATTATGAGGAATTTGGAGAGGGCAAACCCATTTTAATTATACATGGTTTAGCATGTAATATTGAATTGATGAAGGGATGTATTGAACCAATATTTAAGAAAGTGAATGGCTATAAGAGAATATACATTGACTTATTAGGAATGGGAAAATCAAATAACTGTTCCTTAGAATATGCCTCATCAGATAAAATTTTAGAAATGTTATTGAGTTTTATAAAAGAAAAAATAGATAAGGAATTTTTATTAATTGGAGAGTCTTATGGAGGTTATCTATCAAGAGGAATAATATCAAAGTGTTATAAAAGTGTAAAAGGCTTGATGTTATTATGCTCAATGATAATACCTGATGATAGTAAAAGAACTTTACCAGTAGGAAATTTAAAGTTTCATGATAAAGAATTTTTAGAAAGTTTGGATAAGAATAAAAGAGAACTTTTTTCAGAATATATGATTATTACAAATGAAAAGTTATATAAAAGATTTGAAAAAGAAGTTATATCTGGTATAGAACAAGCTAATAATGATTTTATAGAAAAATTAAAGGAAAATTATTCATTTACTTTCAATGTAGATAAAGAAATAGAAATGATAAATTTTTCTAAACCAAGTCTTTTTATTGCTGGTAGACAAGATAATGCAGTTGGTTATCATGATTTATGCAATTTAATTGAAGATTATCCAAGAGCAACTTTTGTTATTTTAGATATAGCAGGACATAATTTACAAATAGAACAAGAAGAAGTGTTTAATTCTTTGTTTTTGAATTGGTTAGAAAGAGTTGAGAAATATAATATTTAAAGTAAAAATTTATATATTATCTCTTTCTTAAAAAATATGTTATAATTAAAACACAAATAAATAAGATGGGGGGATTATATGAAAGATGATTTAGATAACTTAGAAGATGTTAATAAAAATATTGAGGATGATAATATAGGAGAAAATAATGATGAAAACTCATCAGATAGTTTTTTAAAAATTGATCCAATTAAAGGCTTAGATAGTAGTAATATAAAAATAGATATACCAAAAACAGAAATAAAAAAAGAAGTAGAAACACCTAAAAAACAGGCATATAAACAAACAAAAGATAATGACAAAGAAGAAACTAAAACAGTAGAAGATGATTTACAAAATAATAACAAGCCAAAAGGAAACTCAAAGATAATAAAAATAGGGATAGCAGTATTAATTATACTTTTATGTTTAGGTGGAGGATACTTTGTATATTCAAAATTTATAGCTAATAATGAAAGTGAAAATTTAGCAGGTAATACAGTAACAGAAGAAATTATAGAAGAAAGCCCTCAAGAAGTCCCTATTAAAGAAGCTAACAATATAACAGAAACTCCTATTGTAGAACCTGTCGCAGAACCTGTCGCAGAAAATTTTCAAGAACAAGAAGAGGTAAAAGAAGAACCTGTAATAGAAGATAAAAATACTGTTGAAGATGACCTTGATTTAATAGTTTTAGAGACAGTGTATGATGAAGTTATAAATAAAGGAAATGAAGATTATCTATATAATTTTACACCAAGTGAATTAGCAATAATAAGAAATACTCTATATGCTAGGAGAGGGTATAAATTTAAGAAAAAGGAATATCAAAGATATTTTGGAGAAAAATATTGGTATAATCCAACAACATCAAGTCAAAATATTTTAACTAAAAATGAAGAAAAATTGGCTAATATAATAAAGAGGTATGAGTAATTAATTAATAAGGATTAATTTCTAAAAAATAGGAGTTAATCCTTTTTATAATTTTACATTAAATAATGTTATTTTTATAATAAAATTTACATTATTTTCTAAAAATGTTATAATACTCTTAAAAAGAGGTGAGTTTATGTATAGAAAAATCTTTGAATATTTAAAAGAATGGAAAAATAGTGCTAATAGAAAACCATTAATATTACAAGGAGCAAGACAAGTTGGGAAAACTTATGCTATTTTAAATTTTGGAAAAAATGAATATGAAAATGTAGTATATTTTAATTTTGAAACTAATCCTAAACTAAAAGAAACTTTTGAAGAAAATATAGCTCCAAATTACTTGCTTCCTATTCTTTCAAGATTAGCTGAACAGACTATTTTAAAAGAAAAAACTTTAATTTTTTTTGATGAGATACAACTATGTGAGAGAGCTTTAACATCACTTAAATATTTTTATGAACAAGCATCAGAATATCATATAATTGTAGCAGGAAATTTACTTGGAGTTGCTGTTAATAGAGAAAAATTCTCATTTCCAGTAGGAAAGGTGGATATAAAAACTCTTTATCCTATGGATATGGAAGAATTTTTATTGGCAATGGAAGAAAAAAATTTAGTTAAAGAGATAAAAAAATCTTTTAATGAAAATAGAGCTTTACCTAGTGCCTTACATGATATTGCTATGAAATATTATAGAAAATATTTAATTATTGGAGGTATGCCTGAATGTGTTAGTAAGTTTAAAGAAACTCAAAATTACACTTTAATTAGACATACACAAGATATGATTTTACTTTCATATTTAAATGATATGAGTAAGTATAGCACAAACAATGAGATAAAAAAAACAAGATTGGTCTATGATAATATTACAGTTCAACTTTCAAGACAGAATACTCGTTTTCAATATAAATTGGTAAAATCAGGAGGGAGAGCTTCTGAGTTTGAAAATGCGATAGAATGGCTTAATTTATCTGGAATAACTTCTAAAATATATTGTCTTGACAATATTCAAAAACCCTTAGAAAATTATAAAAATATAGATTCATTTAAAATTTATATTTCTGATGTAGGGCTTTTATGTGCAAAGAAAGAAATAATTCCTGAGGATATATTGTATTTATCAGATGAATTAGATGATTTTAAAGGTGGAATGACAGAAAATTATGTTAATATACATTTGAATATAAATTCATATACTCAATATTTTTGGAAAAATGATAAAGGGACAGCAGAAATTGATTTTATAGTATTAAAAAAAGGAAAAATAATTCCAATAGAAGTAAAATCTTCAAATAATACTCGTTCTAAAAGTCTTGATATTTATATCAAAAAATATAAACCTGAATATAGTATAAGAATTTCTGCTAAAAATTTTGGATTTGAAAATAATATAAAAAGTGTTCCTTTATATGCAGTTTTTTGCTTGTAAAAAAAAATATCTATATGTGCTATAATAAAATGAAAAAGATATTGAAAGGAAGAATAAAAATGAAAATAATAGATTCACATGTTCATTTGAATTTAGAACAATTTGATGATGACAGAGAAGAAGTTTTTAAAAGAATAGAAGAGAAATTGGATTTTGTTGTAAATATTGGTTTTGATTTAGAAAGTAGTGAAAAAAGTATAGAATATGCAAATAAATATCCATTTATTTATGCAGTTATAGGTTTTCATCCAGATGAGATTGAGGGGTATAGTGATGAGGCAGAAAAAAAATTAGAAGAACTTTCTAAAAATCCAAAAGTTTTAGCAATAGGGGAAATTGGTTTAGATTATCATTGGATGACAAGACCAAAAGAAGAACAATGGAAAATTTTTAGAAAACAGTTAGAATTGGCAAGGAAAGTAAATAAACCTGTTGTAATACATACGAGAGAAGCTATGGAGGATACAATTAATATTTTAAATGAATTTCCAGATATAACTGGTATTTTACATTGTTATCCTGGCTCTGTTGAAACAGCTAAAAGAATGATAGATAGATTTTATTTAGGTATAGGTGGAGTTCTAACTTTTAAGAATGCAAGAAAATTAGTTGAAGTTGTAAAAGAGATCCCAATAGAAAAATTAGTTATAGAAACTGACTGTCCATATATGGCACCAACTCCATATAGAGGGCAAAGGAATGAGCCTATCTACACAGAAGAAGTAGCAAAAAAAATAGCTGAGCTTAAAAATATGAGCTATGAAGATGTAGTAAGAATTACTAATGAAAATACAAGAAAGGCATTTAAGATGTTATGATAGTGGGAATAGGTAATGATATTATTGAAATTGAAAGAATAGAAAAAGCTATCTCAAAAGAAAGTTTTAAAAACAAAGTCTATACTCAAAGAGAGTTGGAAAATATTGAGAAAAGAGGAGATAGAGTTGAAACTTATGCAGGGATATTTTCTGCAAAGGAGGCTATTTCAAAGGCTATTGGAACAGGTGTTAGAGAATTTTCTTTAACAGATTTAGAAATATTAAATGATGATTTAGGTAAGCCATATGTTGTTGTATCAGAAAGATTAGATAAAATTATAAAGAGTAAAAAAGAGAATTATCAAATTGAAATTTCAATTTCACATTCTAAAAAATATGCAACAGCAATAGCAGTGATAGTTTAAAGAAATTAAGGAGGAAATATGGATATATTAGAAATTAAAAGAGAATTTTTAGAAATGAAAGAAAAAA
>ERZ773090.892-NODE-892-length-11394-cov-6.66135_pt1 | contig 11394 bp, 8 predicted proteins | sample MGYA00580579_ERZ773090 | MGnify/ENA primary metagenome ERZ773090 (study PRJEB29015, sample SAMEA2738014) | human oral metagenome | biome: human oral; feature: human-associated habitat; material: dental | place: China | collected 2132 ... | reverse complement strand
AGTATATATATGCTACTTATCTTATTTATACCTCTTTAAATTTATACTTTCCTAAAAATAAAAAAGAGAAGTTTTTTTAAATTAATAATTTTCAAAAAACTTCTCTCAAATTTAGTAATCATAAGTCTAGAAATTTTTATTAACACTATTTGACAAATAACCTGATCTTTTTATTTTTTGTTTATGTTTTCTGTATTAGTTAATGTTATTTGCCAAACTATAATAACAGCAAAAATAAAAGATAATAAATCAGAGACTGGTTGTAATAAATAAATCCCAAACTGTCCATATATTTTTGGAAGAATATATAATAGTGGAATATAAAAAATACCTTGGCGTGAAATAGATATTAATAATGCCCAAAAATATTTTCCAATATTCTGCATAAACATGCTACTTACTGCTAAATATCCTAAAAAAGGCATTGCTATACATTGCATATGAAGTATTTGAACACCGACAGAAATCACTTCATTGTCATTTGACATGGTTTTAATAAGTGATTCAGAAAAAATATATATCATAACAGCAGAGATAATCAAAAATATTGTACCTACTACAACTGTCAATTTAAAAGCATTTTTTACTCTGTCATATTTCTTTGCACCATAATTCATTGCACAAATAGGTTGAAAACCTTGCCCCCAGCCAATCATTATCATATAAGCCAAAGCAAATATTCTTGAACTTATTGTTAAAGCAGCAATCACACCATCACCATACCTTGCAGCTACCATATTAAGTAAAATCAAGGCAACACTTGTAATAGCTTGTCGTGAAAAATTAGGCATACCTCCTGCAAGAATATGATATATGCGTTCTTTATTTAATTTTGCTTTTTTTAAACTAACTGCAATATTTCCATTCTTATTTGCTAATCTTGTTAAGGCAACACAACCTATAATTTGCCCTATTAGTGTTGCATATCCAGCCCCAACAAACCCAAGTTTTAATCCAAACATTAATATAGGATCAAGAATCATATTACTGATCATTCCTAAAAGCAATCCTATTGTTCCATCTTTTACATTCCCACAAAGCCTTAATTGATTATAAAGAGTAATGGAATACAAAGTAAATGGAATACTTATAATAATTATCTTTAAATATTTCATTGTAAAATTAAGTAAATTTTCAGAGGCACTTCCTCCAATAAATTTTGACAATGGTAAAACAAAAATTCCAGATATAACAGCTATCAAAATTCCACTTACAATAGAAAAAATAATCCCTATAGAAGATATAATTTCTGCTTCCTTCTCATTTTGTTCACCAAGCCTTTTTGACATAATATTTCCACTGCCATATCCAAACCAAAAACCAATTGCTTGAATAATACTAACAAAGCTAAATACAACACCAATAGCAGCAATCATAGACCTATTATTTAAAATTCCAACAAAAAATGTATCTGTTAAATTATAAATAACTGTCACCAACATTCCAATAATTGTTAAAATTGAAGTTTTTACTAATAATGGAAAAATTGGTTTATTCAAAATGGATAAGCGTCTTAATTCTTTTTTCTCTAGCTCATTTTTCAAATTCATATCAACAACCCTTGACTATACCCTTATTCCCATCTACTTGAATTATATCTCCATCTTTAAATCTTGTAGTTGCAAAGCCAACCCCTAACACTGCTGGAATATTAAATTCTCTTGCAACAATTGCTGCATGACTCAAAGTAGCTCCTGTATCTGCTACCACAGCACTCGCCAATTTAAATAATGGTGTCCATTCTGGGTCTGTAAAGTGACAAACAAGTATGTCTCCTTTTTGCATTTTATAAAATTCTTTTGGACTACGAATAATACAAACTTTTCCTACTGCACTTCCTGTACTTCCACTTACACCTTTAAGAATATCTCCTTTTGCATTAAAAACAAGTAATTTAGAAGCATCCCAAACTTTCATTGCAATAGGGAATTTTTCATTTCTTCTTTTAATCTTTTCTTTATCCAATTCATTTAAAAATCCTCTGTCCATAGCTTCTATTAATTCGTTATAAAAAAGATTTGCTATACCAATTTGGTAATTTTCATTATCAAGAAAAATTTTATTTACTCTGTTTACACACTTTCTTACATGATAAAATAAACACTCCCACAAATATTGGGTTTCTTCACGAACCACATGAAAATATCTGAAATATTCTATATTTTTTTCTATATCCTTATATTTCTTTCCATAGATATTTTTTATGCTTTGCATCAAATTATTAAAATCTTTTATTCTTTCATCTAATTCACTTTTTTCATCTGTACTCAATATTGGTCTTAATATATTCACAATTCTGTCAGGATCTTCAATAAAAGTTTTTGCTCCTAAACAATAACAGTTGTAGTCTGATTTAAAACCATTATCTTTAATAAACTTATCTGTCATAGATTTAAAAGTATTAAATTTTGCACATAATGACTGAAAAGTTTCACCAAATATAATTGCAGTTCTCAATTCAACATTTTTCTTTATTTCATCTGCCATTTTCAATATATCATTAGTAATAATAGCAGTTTTATTATTTAATTCCCAATAAAAGTCAAATGCTGTATAGTTTTTATTTACTCGCTTTATGATTTTATTATACTTGCTACTTGCAAGTACTGTTGGAAATAATGCATATTTAAATCTATCATATGCAAGATTTTTTGTAAGTTGATAACTATACTCCATAAATTCTTTGCATTCAGACAAACTCATACTTTCAAAATTTAAGTTTTTTACTTTCTCTAATTCCAGTTCATATCTATCCATAAATTCTTTACACACACGAGAGCAATATTCAAAATTTTTCATCATTTTTAATAATTTGAAAATGTGTAAAATATTTTTATTGATACATTTTTTATCATCTGGAAGAGTTTGAATGCCATTTTCATCTATCTTTGGATTGGAATCAAATATAATTCCCCCTTCTGCAAATATTTTTGCTTTTTGTTCATTAATAGCTATCATAAAATCAAAATCAAGTACCCTATACGCAAATGGCATTTTTTCAAGTAAAAATGACATATTATCACGCATACTTCCTTTTAATTTTGTACTTTTTGTATATTCTCTAATAATTTTTTCTTTGTCTTCATCATTTTTTAGTGTTGTAATAGCTCTTGCCTGTAAAATATAAATCTTACCATTTTTAATAGCCCATTCAATATCCATTGGCATACCATAATGTTTTTCTATTTCTAAACCTGATTTTATAAGTTTGAAGATTTCTTCATCATTTAATACGCGTTCTTTTCTTTTTTCATCACTTACAGCTACTTCAATTGTATTTTTATTTCCATATATAATTTGTGTTTCTTTACTTCCAATATTTAATTCAAGAATTTTTCCACTTTTATCCACAATATAACTATCAGCTGTTACTCTTCCACTTACAACACTTTCTCCTAAACCATAGCTTGCATTTATCTGCATCTCATTTTCTTTTTTACTTACTGGATTCACAGTAAATAAGACCCCTGCTTTTTCACTTTCTACCATTTCTTGGATTACAACTGCAATAGAAACCAAGCTTTGGTCATAACCTTGATGAAATCTATAACTTACTGCCCTGCTTCCCCAAAGTGATGCATAACAATTACGCACTTGATTTAATACTTCTTCTATCCCTTGTACATTCAGATATGTTTCTTGTTGACCTGCAAAGCTTGCATCTGATAAATCTTCCATAGTCGCTGATGAACGCACAGCAACTCTTACATTTTTTCCAAGATTTAGATATTTTTGTTTTATAAGTTTTTCTATTTTTTGTGGAAATTTTCCACTTTTGATTGTTTTACTAAAATCATTTGCTATATTCAATAATTTATTTTCATCATTTCCTACTTCAACAATTTTCTCTCTGATAAATTCCTCAATACCATTTTCTTTTAAAAATTCTCTATAAGCATCTGCTGTAATAACAAACCCATTTGGGACATTTATTTTTGCTGATGTCATTTCCCCAAGATTGGCTCCTTTTCCCCCAGCAACTAATATATCTTCTTTTCTTATTTCTTTAAAATCAAGTATCATGCTTACACTCCTTTAAATAAAATTCTCAAATTTCAAAAACTCATATTTCTATATAGTTAGTTACTATGCCTGATATATATGTTTGCAGTGCCTCATGCTTTACTTCAAATATTTAATTCTATACTAAATTATCTCATATTTAATTTTTACTTCTTTTCCTTTAAAAGCTACTCCTACTCTATATATTTTATTTATTCCTAATTCTTTAAGTCCTATATCATATTTTAAATCTTTTATTTGCTTTAATGCTTCTTCTGATTTTTTATCTAAATCCTTTTCATTTTCTGCTATTTTAAATTCAAATATATAAGCTGGATTTATTTTATTTAATGGTTTTAATAAAATATCATATCTTCCTTTTCCATTTTCTTTATTTGATGTTACCTCATATTTATCTCTTAAAAAAATTAACATTCCTAAGAAAAATGAATGATATACTTTTTCTTCTCCCATATCAAAAAAACTTGTATTTACTAGGAATATATTTTGTAATTCTCTTTCAAATTTTTCTATATTTCCCTCTAATAAACTTTGTATTAATGATTTAAAATTATTCTCACCTGCTAAATATCTATCTATAAAACCTTTTCTAAAAAATGTTTGTATTTCATAGTTTGGTATTTTTAATGTATAATCATCATCTCCTAGATTTTCACATATTTTTAAATATCCACTATATACCATTAACTGCCATATACCTCCATAGTTATTTAATTCTTCAAATGTAAAATATGGACTTATATTTTTTTTTATTTCAGTTCCACTAAATAATGTTTCTAAATCATCAAATATATCTTTATTTGAAAAATTTAATTTATCATAGATTAAAGCATTGTCCGATGTATTTACCCAATAGGCTTTTAATTCTTTCCAATTAATATAGTTTAATATACTCCAAGGATTGTAAACTTCACTTTCTCCAAATTTATATCCATCATACCATTTTTTTACATCTTCTAATTTATATTCTAATTCAAAATATTTTAAAGCATTCTCTACTTCCTCTTCTGATAATCCAAAAAATGTTTCAAACTTATCTCCTAAAATATTATATGTTATTATATTATTTAAACCAGAGAATATATTTTCTTTGGCTACTTGCACTATTCCAGTTAGCACTCCTATTTTTAAATATTGATTAGTTTTTAAAGCTGAACTAAAAAAACTTCTAAAAAAGTCTATTGCCTCTTTATAATAACCTTTTTGATTAGCTGTTATTAATGGAGTATCATATTCATCTATTAATAGGACCACTTCTTTATTATATTTTTCATATAATAAACCTATTAAAAAAACTAATGCTTCCTTTAATTCTGAAATATCTGAATTTTTCATTATATAACTTTTGAATAATATTAAAGTAAGCTCATCTAAGTCATCAATTAAATATTTATAACTTGAATACAATCTTGATATCAATACCTTTATATCTCCAATCATTTCTTCCCAATTTAAAGACTTCAATTCTTTTAATGTTATAAATATAACTGGGTATTGTCCTTGTTCTTTAAAATATTCAGATTTTTCTATATATAAATCTTTAAATAACTCTCTATTTTCTTCTGCTTTTCTTATATCAAAAAAATATTTTAATGTTGATAAATTTAATGTTTTACCAAATCTTCTTGGACGAGTAAATAATATAGACTTTTTAAAATTATCACATATATCTTCTATATATTTTGTTTTATCAAAGTAATAATAATTATTTTCTATTAAGCCTTTAAATTCATCAATTCCTTCTCCTGTCCTTTTCTTTTTCATAAAAACCTCCTCTCAATCAAAATTTATTTTTATATATTATACCTTATTTTCTACCTAACATCAAAGATAGAAATATTTTTACTAAGTAATATGATATAATTATAAATAAATATTAAGGAGTAAAAATAATGGAAAAAATTTTAATAACAGGTGCAAGCTCTGGAATAGGAGAAGAATTAACAAGAAACTTAGCAAATAAATCTAAAAAGCTTTTTTTATTAGCTCGTTCACTTGATAAATTAAATCTTCTAAAAAAAGAATTGGAAGAAAAATTTTCTTCTCTTGAATGTGTTTGCATAAAATATGATTTAACTGATATAAACAATTTAGAAAATATTGTTGAAAATTGTGATGTTGATTTAGTTATTAATTGTGCAGGCTTTGGAAAAATTACTGATTTTTCAAAATTAAGTGATAAAGAAGATTTGGATACTATAAATGTGAATTTTATTTCTCCATTAATCTTAACTAAAAAATTCTCAGAAAAATTTTTACAAAAGGGACAAGGAACAATTTTAAATGTTTGCTCGACTGCTACCCTATATCAACATCCATATATGGCAGTATACAGTTCAGCTAAGTCAGCTCTTTTACATTATTCTTTGGCACTTGATGAAGAATTATCTCATAAAAATAAAAATGTAAGAGTTCTGTCTGTTTGCCCTGGACCAACTGCAAGTAATTTTTTTGAAAAAGATATACAAGAAAAATTTGGAAGTTCTCAAAAATTTATGATGAGTTCAGAAGATGTGGCTAAAAGAATTATAAAAGTGATAGAAAATAAAAAAAGATTTTCTATTATTGGCTTTAGAAATAAATTATCTATATTTTTAATAAATTTATTACCTATTTCACTGCAATTAAAACTTGTAGGCTTAATTTTAAAAAAGGTGATTAAATGACAATATTATTTAATACTTTATTGACACTAACTATAATTTTACTTATTTTAAAATTAATTTTTTCTTTTATTTATTTTCAAAAAATAAATAGTTTAGAAAAATCAAAAATAGATGAAAGTAAATACACAATAGTTCAACCTATTTTATCTGGCGACCCTAGGCTTGAAGAAGACTTAACGGCTAATTTAAAAAATACTACTGATATGGAATTCATTTGGCTTGTTGATAAAAGTGATAAAATAGCTATACAGACTGCTGAAAAAATCTTAAAAAATAAAAATTACTCCAATAGAATTGAAATTTATTATTTAGATGATGTTCCACAGGAAGTAAACCCTAAAATATTCAAGTTAGAGCAAGTTGTAGACAAAATTAAAACTGAATATACAATAATTTTAGATGATGATAGTGTGATAGATAGAAAAAGACTAGATGAATTAAGCATTTATGAAAAAGATAAGACTGAATGGATAGCAACAGGAATTCCATTTAATTACAATATTAGAGGCTTTTATTCTAAATTAATTTCTGCTTTTATAAATTCTAATTCTATTTTTTCATATTTTTCTCTATCTTTTTTAAAAGAAAATAAGACTATAAATGGAATGTTCTATATTTTAAGAACTGATATTTTAAAAAAGTATTCTGCTTTTGAGAATATAAAATATTGGCTTTGTGATGATTTGGCATTGGCTACCTACTTGCTTTCAAAAGATGTAAAAATTATTCAAAGTACAATTTTTTGTAATGTAAGAAATACTGTTCCAAGTTTTAAAAGGTATATACTTCTTATGAAAAGATGGCTTTTATTTAGTAATGTCTATATGAAAAATGCCTTTTCTATAAAATTTTTATTTATAATATTATTGCCAACATTATTACCAACTGTTCTATTGTTTTTGAGTTTCTATTTAGGAATAAATTATTTGGTGTTAACGCTTAATTTATTTATAGGAAAGGTTGCATTATTTTATATAACTAGAATATTTATCTATGAACCTTTTAGAATTTCTTCTTCTCAAACTAAGGGATTATTATATGAATTATTGAGTGAATTTTTACTGCCTTTTATGTTAATATATACTCTTTTAACTCCACCTGTAATTCTATGGAGAAATAAAAAAATCAGAGTTAAAGATGGGAAGATACATTATGAAATTTAAAGAATATTTAGAAAAATTGGAAAGTTTAGATATTTCAAAAACTCTTTTAAAAGAAGATAAAATTGTCTTTGTTATAAGTGGAAGTAGTAATCTTAAAACTGCTGCCTTAGAGCCAGATAGATTTGAAATCTTAAATATTTTTAAAGATTTTGGTTATAAAATAATAAATTCAAATTTTCCTTATAATGAAGATTTTGAACACAGTGAATTTGAAGATATTAATATTTTAAAAGCTAGTCTATCAAATATTATTTATTATCCTCATACTCTTTTCAATAAAAGGTTTGAAAAAGAGATTTTAAGACATTTAGAACCTATTAAATCTTTAAAAGATGTTATAATCATTTCTCTGAGTTCAGGTTTAAATGTCTGGAAAAAATTTATGGACTTAACTAATTATGATAATGAAAATATTAAAATTTTTGCACTGGGTCCTGTGGGTAAAGGTTATGGCAAACTTAAAAATACAATAGTTTTTAAAGGTATTTTTGATATTTATAGTTGGCTTTTAGATTTTCATAAAGTTGATAAAATTGTAAATTGTGGACATTTAGGATATTTTAAAGATAGAAAGGTAAAAGAGATAATCCAAGAACTAATGAAAGGGGTAAAATGATGAAGGTTTTACTTACAGGAGCAACAGGATTTTTAGGAAAATATGTAATTGATGAATTAAAAAATAACTCTTATCAAGTTGTTGCCTTTGGTAGAAATGAAAAAATTGGACATACATTGATTGATGAAAATGTTGAATTTTATAAAGGCGATATAGATAATTTAGATGATTTATTTAAGGCTTCCCAAGATTGTTCAGCTGTTATACATGCTGCTGCACTTTCTACTGTTTGGGGTAAATGGAAAGATTTCTATAATGTAAATGTATTAGGGACAAAAAATGTTGTTCAAGTTTGTGAAGAAAAAAATTTAAAATTAGTCTTTGTTTCATCTCCAAGTATATATGCAGGAGCAAAAGACCAATTAGATGTTAAAGAAGACGAGGCACCAAAAGAGAATGATTTGAACTACTATATAAAAAGTAAAATTATGGCAGAAAATATAATTAAATCTTCTAAGCTAAACTATATGATAATTCGTCCTCGTGGACTATTTGGAGTAGGAGATACAAGTATAATACCAAGACTTTTAGAATTAAATAAGAAAATTGGTATTCCTCTTTTTGTTGATGGAAAACAAAAGGTTGATATAACTTGTGTTGAAAATGTTGCCTATGCTTTAAGATTAGCATTAGAAAATAATCAATATTCAAGGAAAATATACAATATTACAAATGATGAGCCAATAGAGTTTAAAGAGATTTTAACTTTATTTTTTAATGAAATGGGAACAGAAGGAAAATATTTAAAATGGAACTATAATTTAATTTCCCCTTTGGTTTTATTTTTAGAAATTTTCTATAAACTTTTTAGAATAAAAAAAGAACCTCCAATTACTAAATATACTTTATATTTAATGAGATATAGTCAAACTCTAAATATTGATAAGGTTAAAAAAGAATTGGGCTACTATCCGAAGATGTCTATACTAGAAGGAGTTAAAAAATATGTTGAACACAGCAGAAAAAATGATAGAGAAAGTTGATTATTTTGCTTGTGGTTATTGTAGCAATAATTTAAAAAGAGTTTTTAAAGATTTTGATAAAACAATAGTTAATTTCTATGCAGGAGTTTTTTTAATCAAACATAAGAAATTAGGATATATTTTATATGACACAGGTTATTCTATGGATATTTTGAAAAATAATCTTAAATATTTTTTATATCGATTTGCCAATCCTGTCACTTTAAAAAGAGAAGACATGATAGACCACCAACTTAAAGAAAAAGGTATAAATAAAGAAGATATTAAATATATTATTATTTCACATCTACATCCTGACCATATTGGTGGTTTAAAATTTTTCCCAAATTCTAACCTAATCTTAACCAAAACTTGTTACAATGATTTTAAGTTAAAAAAGGATAGTCTTTTAATTTTTAATGAACTACTACCCAGTAATTTTGAAGACAGATTAATATTGATAGATGATTATAAAAAAAATAGTCTATTTCCTTATAAAAATAGTTTTGATTTATTTTCAGATTTATCAATGTTAATAGTTGAAGTAGATGGACATACAAAAGGGCAGGCTTGTTTATTTTTGCCAGATAATAATTTATTTATTGCTGCTGATGTATGTTGGGGAACAGAATTTTTACCTTTTACAGATAAAATGAAGTGGCTTCCTAGAAAAATTCAAAATAATTTTGAAGATTATAGAAAAGGTAGTGATTTTTTAAAGAAATTGATAGAGGGTAATATTTCTGTTATTGTTAGCCATGATAAAAAAGAAAAAATAATAGAAATTTTAAAATAACTATTTTTAAAAATTTAATAAGGGGGTAGAATGAAAAAAATATTTAAAATTATCTTAACTTTTATTAAAGTAAGATATTTTAGCAAGTGGACTTCAAGAGATAAACTTTTAAAATATCAAGAAAAGCAAGTCGAAAAGCATTTAAAATTTTTAAAAGAAAATTCACCTTATTTTAAAACTCATAAAATTACAGAAGATTTTACTATGAATAAGGCATTTATGATGGAAAATTTTGATGAATTAAATACCTTAGGAGTTAAAAAGGATGAAGCAATGGATATTGCTTTAAATAGTGAAAAAACTAGAAATTTTAATCAAAAATACAAAAATATTTCAGTTGGGCTATCTTCTGGAACATCTGGGCATAGAGGAATGTTTATCACAACACCAGAAGAACAAGGAATATGGGCAGGTACTATCCTTGCTAAGTTGCTTCCTAAAAATAATATTTTGGGACATAAAATAGCATTTTTTCTAAGAGCAGATAATGATTTATACAAAACTATAAATTCATTTTTAATAAGTTTAGAATATTTTGACACTTTTAAAGACATTGATAAACATATAGAAAGATTGAATAAATATAAGCCTTCTATGGTGGTTGCACCTCCCTCTTTACTTTTAATACTAGCTAAGAAAATAGAAGAAGGAGAGTTAAAAATTTCTCCAAAAAGAGTTATTTCAGTTGCTGAAATTTTAGAAAACCCTGATGAAGAATATATTAAAAAACAATTTAAACTAAATATAATACATCAGATTTATCAGGCAACAGAAGGCTTTTTAGCTTGTACTTGTGAATATGGTCATTTACATCTAAATGAAGATTTAATAAAGTTTGAAAAAAAATATATAGATGAAAAGAGATTTTATCCAATAATCACTGATTTTAGAAGAACTAGCCAACCTTTTGTAAATTATTATCTCAATGACATTTTAGTTGAAGCAACAGAGCCTTGTGAATGTGGTTCAGTTTTACAAAGAATTGAAAAGATTGAGGGGCGTTCTGATGATATTTTCAAATTTATTAATAAGAATGGTAAAGAAGTTGTAGTATTTCCTGATTTTATTAGAAGAACTATACTCTTTGTTGAAAATATAAGAGAGTATCAAGTCTTTCAAATAAATAATAATTTATTAGAAGTTGCTATTTTAAATATAAATGAAGAAC
>ERZ773090.890-NODE-890-length-11412-cov-7.28282_pt1 | contig 11412 bp, 4 predicted proteins | sample MGYA00580579_ERZ773090 | MGnify/ENA primary metagenome ERZ773090 (study PRJEB29015, sample SAMEA2738014) | human oral metagenome | biome: human oral; feature: human-associated habitat; material: dental | place: China | collected 2132 ... | reverse complement strand
CTACAATTTCTTCCAAGGAAGTTTCTGCATAACCCTTTAAAGAAAAATGTTTCCGAGCGATGGCTAATATTTTGCTACTTGTCTCTAGTGAAGCCTGCTGCTTTTTATTCATTCTCACTCTCCATTTTAAACTGCTCTAACACTCTAAGCAAATCTTTCTGAAAATCAGAAATAACCCCTTGTACTGAGCCAGCACATCTTTGTTTATTAACATAAAGTCCTAATTCTCAAAAAAATTTTTCAGTCTTAATTATAACATACATGCAGTATGTATGTAAAATGATATAAGAAATAGAAGCCAAATTGACTTCTATTCTAAAAACAATTCAGCCCAGTCGCTTGATGAAATGATATTTGGTCACACCTTTTTGAGGTACATCTTCCAGACTGGCGTAGATTTCATAGCCTTGCTTGACGTAAAAATCCTTGGCTTGATAAGATTTGGTGGATAAGGTGATGCTGCTGACTCCCGCTTTCTCGGCCTTTTCTTCCAATTCTGCCAGCAGACTAGCTCCCAAGCCCTTTTTCTGGTGTCCCTTATCTACCACTAAGGCCTTGATATGGATGTTTTCCAACACCTGCTGGGCATGGAGCAAGGCGATTAAGTTTCCTTCCTCTTCCCGTGTCAGATAATAATCTTTGGGCTCAAGTTTTTCAAGTCTAGCCCGCCCAAAAGAAGCCTCATATTGCTCCTTGAAAACTTGCTCGATAAAGTCATGAAATTCTGCCATTTCTTGCTCCTTTCAGAATCCTTATCGCATTTCCCTACACTGGTATAGGAAAATCCTACTTGTCAAATCAAGTACAATCAGGCTCAGCTATTAACACGCCAAGCCCGAATGCTAGATCAATGTACTGAATCTGCTTTCTATAAAAGAGGTAGATCATAGATAATCCATCAGAAGGATTATTGTTCTTTTTTCTTGCTTCCAGCTAAGCCAAGAAAGGCCAAGACAGTGCCTAGTAAAGTCATCGTCCAAGCTGATGACGTTCCAGTTTGAGGAAGTTTAGCGGCTTTAGAAACAGCTGCCTCCGAAGATTTAGCAACCTTTGTCTCAGCTACTTTCTGCTCTGCTGAAGGCGCTGAAGTAGTTGAAGCTGCTGGGGTTACTGAGCGCTCAGCTGGCTTATCTTTGGCAAGAGGAATCACTGATGGAGCAGGCTGAACGATCGGCACTTCGATTTGACCAAGACTAGCTTTCGTTTCTTTAGTGCCCACTTCTACTAGCTCATCCACTGGTGCTTTAGAAACGGAAGACTCAACAACCTTTCGGCTGCCATCTAGCGCAGATACTTCCACTAGATTCATTTTTTCGCCCTTGCTTCCTGTTTGGACAACTTTTCGTTGACCTTTTTCAAGCTCTGGATTCAATATTTCTTTTGTCTCAAAATCAAGCTCTTCTGTTTGGATATCCAGATATGGCTTATCCTCAACTAAAGCAGCTTTCTCATCCTGAGCTGTGCTACCATTGTGGCTAAGTGACTTCAGATTTGCACGCGCAGCTTGAAGTTTAGCGACCATCTTATCTACTTCTGCCTGTTTATTCCGATTCAATTCCCAGTCGATATCATCTTGGACAGCCTTCAGACTAGCGACAGACTCTGGCGTATAGATGCTCAAATCGCTAGGAATCTTGGCCAATTCATCTCGGACAGACTCATAGTTGGCCTTGAAATAATCTTTATTGTGATCAGCAAATGCAGTCATCAATTTGAAAATCTCTTCTTCCTTGTACTCAGCCTGTGGTCTATCTGCCCAGATAGCAAGCATGCTACCGACTGTTGGGAGAGATACTTCTGGATACTTGGTAGAGGCTAGTTGGTTAAATGGTGTCTTTTCAGTATTTTCAAGTGCTTTCTGTAAGAAACCACCACCATCTTCAGGTTTTTGCCCTAAGATATAGTACCAGTCCCCATTGGTATTGAGGAATTTATAGCCCTTGCTTGCTAGATACTGAGGTGAGGCAAGGTTATAACCCCACCATCCCTTAGACCAGTAAGAGATCAAGACATCCTTGTCAAACTCAACATCATCCTTGTCTTCGTAGTAGAAGCCATCGTTGAAAGCCATTGGTTGAAGGCCTCGCTCTTTAGCCATAGCAGCAAGCGTGTTGGCATATTCTGCAAACTTGCCATAGAGGTTGTAGTATTTCAGATAATACCAACCCTGTGCATTGGTCGCATCATTGGCATACTCATCTGTACCATAGTTGAAAATCTTTGATTTTCCTGCAAAGTAGTCCATGTACTTGCCAATCAAGGCCTTGGTGAAAGCTTTTGCTTCTTCATTTTCCAAGTCCATAGTGGTCTTAGAAAGATTGTCAAAATAAGCCTGCGGGTTCTGAATGCCTAATTTTTCCATAGCCACCAAAAGAGCGTCCATATGACCAGGGCTATTGAGCGCTGGAATCACCCCGATGCCCTTTTGTTTGGCATAGCTGATCAACTCATCCATTTCTTTCTGGCTCAGAGCATTTCCATTTGGATCATCGTAGTAGGATTTAGTACCTTCAGTGATAGCTTCCTTGACTTGGTCACTCTGGTAAGTCTTCCCATTGGCTTTAATAGTCATATCATCCAGCATGAAGCGCATACCGTCATTTCCGACCAGCAAGTGCACATCAGAATAGCCCAACTCACTAGCCTTGTCGACAATTCTCTTGAGCTGATCTAGCGAGAAGTATTTACGGCCTGCATCAATGGAAATAACCTTGTTCTTGGCTACTTTTTCACGTTCTGCTTGTTTGTCCAAAATCTTTTGGTAAGCTTCTGTTGGTTTTAGATTTTCACGGGCTGCTTTTAGCTCAGCAACAGCCTGATTGATGGTGCTTTGTTGCGCGCGGCTCAGGTTTTCATCCAAGGCTCTAACCACTTTTTCAGATTCCTTGAGTCGAGCAATGCTTTCCTCTGTATATTTAGCTGCCAAGTCACTTGGAATAGCTTCTAACTCTGCAGCTGCATCTTGGTAATTAGCTGCAAAATATTCTGCATTGCGATCCGCAAAACGGCGCATCAATTTATAGAGTCGAGATGCAGAAAAACGAGCAGAAGGCTCATCAGCCCAAGCAGCTACCATGCCTCCCATAATCGGAATATCTGCCCCTTCTGATTTAGGCACGCTGGTAATTGGAGTAGATGCAATTCCTTTCAAACCTTGATCCAAATTGTACCAGCCTTGGCCATCCGCATTGCGTCCCAAGACATAATACCAAGCATCATTGGTATTCAAAATTTGGTACCCTTTTTCAGACAAGAGCTTAGAAGAAGCTACATCATAGCCACCCCAGCCACCAGTCCAGTAAGAAACAATAATATCCTTGTCGAACTCGCCGAAAGTTTGGTCAGAATTATAGTAGATACCGTCATTAAAGGCCATTGGCTTCAAGCCATGACTCTTAACAATTTTAGCTAGGTCATTGGCATAAGCGATGAATTTTTCGTAGCCCTTTTCTGGATAACCTTCTCCTGGATAGTACTTGTCTGCCTGCAGAACCTGCCAACCTTTAGCATTGGTCGCATCATTGGCATACTCGTCCAAACCAATATTGAAAATGTCCGTTTTCCCTGCAAAATAGCCTGCATACTTGTCAATCAAAGCCTTGGTAAAATCAATAGCTGTCTGATTGTTTAAGTCAACTGTCCGTGCAGATTCCTTGCCAAAGTAGTTAAAGTTTGGATTTTGAATTCCCAACTCCTTCATAGCATGCAAGATAGCATCCATGTGACCAGGGCTATTGATGGTCGGAACGAGACCGATACCTTGCTTTTTAGCATAGTCAATCAAGTCCGTCATTTGAGCTTGCGTCAAGTGATTGCCATTTGGATCATTATAATAAGCATTGGTTCCCTTTTCAATGGCTTTCTTGACATCCTCGCTGGCATAAGTCTTATCACCGACGGTCAAGGACATATCATCCAATTGGAAACGTAGACCATCATTCCCCACCAGCAAATGCATGTCCGTGAAGCCAAAGCGTTTCGCTTTGTCTACGATTTCCTTCAGTTGCTCAGGGCTAAAATACTTACGGCCTGCATCAATCGAAACCATTTTCCGCATAGCCAGCTTTTCATCGACCTGACTAGCTTTCTCCGTTTTAGGAGTTTCACTAGGCAGGGTGGGCTTAGACTCATCAGAATTCGTAGAAGCACTTTCTGTTGCAGTCACTGATTTTTCAGCGACTGTATCTAGTTTTGGCTCCTCTGTTACTGGTTTTTCTGCTGGAGCCTCTGCTGCCACAGCTTGAGGCTTAACTTCCTCACTATTTTTAGCAACTGCTTCTGGCAAGGCCTCGCTGCTAGTCTGGGCTTCCACAGGAGCGACTTCCTGCACTCCTTCTCCTGCACTGGCTACAGCCGGTCCTGTCGTAGCTACAATACTTGTAGGCGCTGCTTGTACCTCATCAGCTGAAACGACTTGTCCTGCCAAACAAAAGCCGACCAGGACAGATGCTGCCCCGATTGAAAGTTTCCGAATAGAAAAACGTTGCTTTCTATTAAAGATCATCATAAAATCTCCTTTTAAAATGTTCCGCTTTATTGTGTAAGCGATTTCTTTTTCTTCTATTATAGTTTATCCCCTATCTTTCATCAATATTGTCTCCGCAAGATTCTATAGTTAAATGACAAATAGATTAAATCTAGAGCCATATTTTTATAAGGCAAATTGTTACTAAAACAGATGTCAAAACAATCAAGCCATTTTGCTCTATTCATCTCGTTTGAAAGCCTGAGGCAGGCTAGATAAGCCACCAAAATCAAAAAAGAGAAGACTAAATAGTCTTCTCCGAGTTTTTGATTAAATTGTCCTACTGCTGCTAAGAGGAAATTCTAGCTGCCTTTCAGAGCGAGAGCATTTCACTTAATCTAAGATTAACGATTTGTCAAGCTTACTTTTCTAAACTAGACAAAAGCGCTAAATTATTGGTCTTCTTTTTTTCGTGTGAATAGAAGCCAGCTAGCAACAAGGGCTAAAAGTCCGGATACAACAGCCAAAAGGCTAGTAGATGTACCTGTCTTCGGCAGTTGAGGCGCCTTAGGAGCCTCTGCCTGCTCTGGTGAAGCTGTTGCCAAGCCTGATTCCTTAGAATGTGCCAGTGGTTCTTGCACTTTCTGACCTCTTTCAGATTTTTCAGCCTCAGCACTTGGTTTTGATTGACCCAGATCAGCTTTTTCGACTTCAACACTTGGTTTTGTCTGACCTAGCTCTGGTTTTTGTCCTTCAGTTGCTGGTTTATTTTCCCCTGCTGGCTGAGTAGTTTCTGGTCCCTGTGGTTGACTTGGTTTTGGAGTTTCGGCTGGATTATCTTGTCCTGGCAAATCACTCTTTTCAGCCTTGTAAATCACAGCATAGTGAGCAAGGTGAGACGCTGTGAAGACAATTGTATCACCGACACGCTCAAAGTCAAGAGGCTGTCCTGGCTGATTGTCTACGAAGGAAAGAACTTGCTCGACTTCCTTGCCAGCTTCTACAGGGATTTTAACCAGACTAGTGTGTTGAGTAGCAACGTCGTGCCCGTCTTTATCCACTCCTGTCACATCATAAATCTTACCAAGTCTGCCACCCAAGGCTTCTTTTTCGGCAGCATTTGGCTCAACAACTGCTACTTTCAAGCCCTTGATTGGAGTTGACTCCTTGTTTGAGAATTGAACTTCCACACCCGTAGATTCATCTACAAATACAGCTGGCTTATCTTCCTGAAGCTGGGCAATGAGGGCTTGCAGAGAGGCCTTGGCGGTTTCAAGTGAAGCTGGTGTCACTTCAGCTGAAGCCAACAAGTCTTTATTCTTGCTCAACAAGCTGAGGAGGGCATCGCCTGACGGATGGTTTGGTTTTTGTTCCAGCAGGGCTTGCGCTTCTTTGCTCAAAGTATCCAATTCAGCCGTCTTGTCCGCAAAATTCTTGCGTCCGTCCAAAGCCTTAAATGCCTGAATCAGTTTTGCTAGACTTTCATCGACTTGGTCTTGTGTGCTTGTATCGTGATCTTTTAGAATTTGCTCAGCAGATGCAATTTCCTTGAGCAAGCCTTCTTTGACTTCTGGAGTCGCAAAGCTAAAGTCGACCTTGTTTTGAACAGCCACTGTTTCTGCTAGCTTTTGCTTCAGATATTCATCGTTCAAAGCTGGTTTTGGTGATACAAACACATCGTACGTTGTCGTCACACCACGATAGTTGACCGAAATAGTTTGACGGCCTTCTTTGTGACTATCATAGCCTGAGACTTGCACACCTGCTTCATCAAAAGTATGCTTTTCGGTCGTTTCATCATCAAAGACCAGACGGAAACGTCCTCCTGTAGTCTCAAGGCTTTCTCCCACGATATATTCTGTTTTAGGTTTTTCGATTACTTCTAGGCCTACCGGAGTCTTCTCGCCTGCTTCGCTATGACTAACGACAAAGACCGTCAGCACTTGATCCAGTTTTTGTCCCAGATAGGATAGTTGCAAATGCTGCTCTCCTAGCTTAGATGGATCATAGCCCGTCACTTCCACCCCACTGTTTGAAAGTTGAACCAATTGATCTGGCTGGCCATCCTTAAAGCTGACACGAATTGTACCACCTTTCAGAGACAGAGCATCCCCTTGACGATAGACTTTTCTTTCTGGTGCTGTTTCAAGATCAACCTTCGAAATCTCCTTATCTTCTTTAGGTACTTCAATAGCCAATACATTACTAATATCCTTACCAGCTACTTGTGAGCGGTAATATAGGAGGCTAGGGAGTTTAGCAAAAGCAAGTGGTTTAAAGATGAGATTGCCATCTTTATCCGCCGTCATAGTTGCAATCGGTTTTGTCGCATCGCTGCTATCATAGAGGGATACTGTCGTCTTAGCTGGCACATCTTTGAAGCCTACTTGGACATGTCCATTTCCAAGAACACGCGCAGCAGCATCTTTCATCGGCACGTTAACTGTTTCCGTATCCAAGCTTTCATACATCTTCCAGTTGTAGATTCGGATTGCCCGCCACGGAGTTCCATTGTCGGCTGTAATGACATCCAAACGCCAGTCTTGTGCTCGAATTGGCTTATCCAAAACGATATCAGACACATGGTCTTTATTGCCACGAACGGCCTTGGCTAGTTTCCACTCGCCCGCCTCATCCTTATAATACAAGTCAAAGTCGCGTGTATTCATCTTGCCATCGTCAACAGACTCTCCGCCTGCTCCAGCATGCTCCATAACCCAGCGAGTCACTGTCCGAGGTTGAGTCAAACGAATATCTACTGTACCACTGAGTTGGGCAGAAGACCACTTGTCTGACAGACTAGTAATGGTGCCATTCAGCATCCCTTCGACGCCTTCACTACCATCCGCATCAGAAAAAGTTGTACCAATTACTTTTGCACCCAACACCACATTTTCTGCCAAAGGTTTTGGCAAGCTTGTATCAGAAACCTGCATACCCCAGTCAAAATCAACTGTACCAGCATCTGAACGCAAACCATTCTTTCCTACCGCAACGACTTTCAACTCTTGCTTGCTACCCTTGGCACTAGCTGAACGACTCACCTTAGCCAAATAAGCTGATGTGCTAGAGGTTCCTGTCACCAGTCGCCATTGGTCGCCGTCTTTTTCGTATATTTCGTAGTAATCCGCATCTGCGCTGCCTTTAAACTGCAGCAAGGCCTCTGCTTCCTGCGCATTTTGAAGACGCTTGGCCTTGACCACCACATCTTTTGGTGCAGCTGGCTTCTCTTGATTGGCATAGATGGACAATTGACCTAGGTTAAACTTATAGTCCTTGACATCCTTGTCATGATCGAAGTACATTTTCACGCCATAAATAGTTTTACCAGCTAATGAAGATAAGTCAAAGGTCTCTGTCTTCCAGTCCTTGCTTGGACTGAGCTCTTTCCACTCGTACTCAGAATAGTCTGGCTTCGTCGCAAGAGCCACCCAAGTGCTTGTTCCTTGGCCACCCTTGTGGGTCAAGGTCAGCTTGGTCTTGTCACTAACTGGAATCTTGGTCGAATAGAGCATGACATTCTGGTTGCTATTTGCAGCCAAGTCGCCCTCAAAAGCCAGTGAATTTCCGCCGTTGTACGCTTCATCAAAGTCATAGCGTCCTTTGAGCGGCGCACTGCCTTCCGCATGCCGAATCCACCAGCGCCAAGTTGGCAAGAAACCAGACACAGAACGATAGTTCCACTCGCCATCTTTTGAGACTTTCCCGTCTACAAACCAACGTTTTCCGTGTCCTGTATTAAAGGAAGTATTAAAATCAGGCTTGGTGATAGCTGTCTTATCAACCACCAAATTGGACATCCCATACCAAGATTGATCTGCTGGTTTACCCTTGCTAGGATCGCCTTGGAAGCCTGTCCAGAAATAGTTTTCATGAGTATGGTAGCCCTCACCTGTCTTACCTAGACCAGTGATCGTATCAGGCGCATACAGACCTAGAGACAGGCGAAGTTTTCCATTTTCGTCCAAAATCGCGTCCCAGTCCACATTAGTCTTGTAAGAACCACCCTTTTGCAGCTCTATCCCCGCCAAAACATCGTAAGGATCGCGTTTGATCCATTTTGCCGTACTGATGGAATAGTCTGTCTCTGCCTTGCCCCAGTTAAAGTTGGCAAAGAAGGTGTCCACTGGATTTTCTCCATCTTTAGGCTGCATAAATTGATAATTATATTCGCCAAGGGCATTTTCATGGTAACGACCATATTCGTAGGTCATAGCATCATACCAAGAATATTTAACGGGGTAATTCAAAGAACGTGCGTACTCTTTGGTATAAAGCAAGAAGTCACGCATTTTGGGTCCGAGTGGCTCTACTTGGCTACCTGTCGTTTCTTGGTTGATAAAATAGCCATCATAGCCATAATATTTAGCCAATTCGACTAATTTACGAGCAATTGGGAAGGTCTTTGAACCTTCAGAATCTTCTTTCAAGGCTTCTGCGAAACGTTCTTGATCCTTAGCGCTTGACGACCAATTGAAGAAGAGAGTTCCGTAGATTGGTACACCATTTCTATGAGCCGCATCAATAACATCTGGCGTCGGCACTAAACCATCCCAGTACACCATGGAATGTAGATATTGCCAGTAATCGAAAGCATAGGCCTTGAATTCTTCGCCCCCAATAGAAGCATGGTCCTTGGCTTTAGAGTTCATATTAGACAGTGCCTGTACTTTCGCTTCTGGATTGGCTTGTTGGTTGATTTGGTGTCCCTGATAACGCTCAGCCAGAGGCACGCTAGCCCGGTTTATTTCATCATCTTCACGAGCTCCCGGCTTCCAGTCAAGCAATTCTTGCCAAGTATCAAACTTGATTTCTTTGGGTTTGAGCTTTTTATCTTCTTGACTTGGTAAGTCCTCTACGACTTTTGTCTCTTTGCTGGCAGGTGCTTCTTCCTTGACTTCTTTTTCCTTGCCAGCCGTCACTTCCTTGCTCTCAGCTAATGGAACTTCAGAGGCAAGAGCTGGCTTTTCAGTTTCTGTCGCTAGACCTTGGACAGCCTCGACTGGTGTTTCACTGACTTTCGTCTCTTCAGTTGCTGCTTCCGTCCGAGCTTCCTCCTTGGCAAGGACGCTAGCAGTAGCTTGTGATGCTGCTGGGCTATTTTCTTCTGCTAACGCATGACCAGCCCCAAACAGCGCTATCCCTACCAAAACAGAGCAAACGCCTAAACTCAACTTACGAATACTAAATCTTTGTTTCTTATCAAATTGCATTTTTACCTTAACTCCTTCTCTTCTTTTCTTTTTTCGTGCACTTGCTGCCTCTTCCCTGGTCGCTCCTTTCAAAAGGTAATCGCTTACATTTTTGCGTAAAAAAAGAAAGATTCACTTAAAATCATTCTACCTTGCGCGAGCTTGCCTTGTCAATTCATTCTATCTTGTCCTATAAATAGAGATTAAATCTCTAAAAATAGTACAAGAAAAGAGAGTGGGACAGAAATCGGTAATTCGTTAGAATTCGATTTCGTCGTCCCACCTCCGCACAGTTGAGTAGGGCTGTAAAAGCTGATGAAATCAGCGTAGTAGAGCCCACTCAACCACTGCGTCTTGCTCGACATTCCAAAGACAATTGATAGGCTAGGACTTTTGCCCTAGCCTATCCTTCATTATTCCCCTTCAAAGACATCTTTCATCTTATCAAAGAAGCCTTTCTTCTTAGGGCTCACTGTGATGTCTCCAGCCGCTGCAAAATCCTTAAGAGCCGCCTTTTGACGGTCATTGAGGCCTGTTGGCGTTACGACATTGACAGTGACATATTGGTCACCTACACTTCCATCGCGCAGATTTGGTGCTCCCTTGCCACGCAGACGGAAACGTTTGCCAGTCTGGGTTCCTTCTGGGATTGTCAGTTCAACATTTCCATGGACAGTTGGGATTTCCACACTGTCACCCAGAGCTGCTTGCACAAAGTTGAGGTTGAGCTTGTAGTAAATGGTAGAACCGTCACGTTCAAATTTATCGCTTGGCTCAACGTTCACCACTACATATAGGTCTCCGTAAGGACCACCATTAAAGCCTGCCTCACCTTGACCCGCCAAGCGAACTCGTTGACCTGTTTCCACACCAGCTGGAATTTTTACATGAACGCTATGCGCTTGCTTTTCATGTCCTGTTCCATGGCAGGTTTCACATGGACTTTTTATTTCTTGTCCGCGACCGTGACAGACATCACAGGTTACTTGTCGACGCATCATACCCAGCGGTGTCTGAGTATCAACGTTGATGACACCAGAACCGTGACAGCGACCACAAGTTACTGGGCTAGTTCCTGGCTTAGCACCTGAGCCGTGACAAGTATGGCAACTCGCCTCACGATTGTATTTAACTTCTTTTTCTGTACCGAAAATAGCCTCTTCAAAGCGGAGATTTACCCGATACTGGAGATCGTCTCCTTGACGCGGAGCGTTTGGATTACGAGTCGCGCCACCGCCAAAGAAGCTAGAAAAGATATCTTCGAAGCCACCAAAACCAGAGCCATCAAAGCCACCGAAGCCGCCTGCACCGCCGCCAAAGCCACCATTGGCACCCGCCGCCGCGCCATATTGGTCATAGGCCGCCCGCTTTTGCTCATCGCTCAGCGTTTCATAAGCCTCCTGGACTTCCTTATATTTATCTTCCGCCCCAGGCTCCTTATTGATATCTGGGTGATATTTTTTAGATAATTTCCGATAGGCTCTCTTAATCTCATCCTGAGAAGCATTCTTAGAGACACCTAAACGATCATAAAATTCAGTATTGTTCATTTAAGATACCAAGAGCGAACAGAAAGCGACTGAAATTTAGGAAACCGACAAGAAATCCTGATTTCTTAGGAGGTTTATCTAATTTCCAAGCTTTCCGCTCGGGTTCAATTACGAACACCCTTATTCCTTTCTGTTAATATTGCGGAACGAAACCTCGATTTAGATAGGGTTCAGTTCCTTTCTAACTTAGTTTAAAGAAGGACCA
>ERZ773090.889-NODE-889-length-11427-cov-3.90934_pt1 | contig 11427 bp, 9 predicted proteins | sample MGYA00580579_ERZ773090 | MGnify/ENA primary metagenome ERZ773090 (study PRJEB29015, sample SAMEA2738014) | human oral metagenome | biome: human oral; feature: human-associated habitat; material: dental | place: China | collected 2132 ... | reverse complement strand
CGGGTCGGTGCCAAAGACCGAAGCGCTTCACCTGTCGGGTTTTGATTTCTCCGGCGCGGCCAGAATGAAGCGCTCTAGGCTTTGAATAAAAGGGAAGCGCTTCCCCCGGAGAGGCAAGACGGCGAAGCGCTTCGGTCTGCTCAGCCCATCAGGGGGAAGCGCTCCAACCCGGCCAGGACTAAAACCGAAGCGCTTCCCCCTTTGAAATTCCACCCCGGCCTGGTTTTACCAAAGCGCTTCGGTTTGGAAAGCCGGTTTTAATTCCGCCGGCCGGAGCCAAGGGGAGCGCTTCGTTAGCAATGGCCCGTTGGAAATGAAGCGCTTCGTTTTGCTGGATACTAAGAGTGAAGCGCTTCGGTCTGAAAACCGGTAAAAAAAGAAGCGCTCCCCGGCGGAAGCGCTTCGTTCTAGCTCTGGATATTGGCCGGGCTCCAAAGAGCCAGGCTATGACGTTAGGAATAGACTGGACCCGAAGGGCCTGTTTATAGCGTTAGCTATAAACGGGAAACTCCTTACACAGCTGCACCACTTTCCCCCGAATTTCAACGATTTTGTCCTCGTTGTCGATGTCATCGAGGATGTCGCAAATCCAGTTGGCCACCTGGCGCGCCTCGTTTTCCTTGAAGCCGCGGGTGGTGATGGCCGGCGTGCCGATGCGCACCCCGCTGGTGATAAACGGCGACTGCGGGTCATCGGGCACGGCGTTCTTATTGACGGTGATGTGGGCCCGGCCCAGGGCAGCATCGGCGGCCTTGCCGGTCAGGCCCTTGCTGACCAGATTAATCAGCATCAGGTGGTTCTGGGTGCCGCCGGAAACGATGTCATAGCCGCGCGAAATGAAGGTGCGGGCCATGGTTTTGGCGTTGTCCAGCACCTGCTCCTGATAGCGTTGGAAGGACGGCTCCAGCGCCTCCTTGAAGGCCACGGCCTTGGCGGCGATGACGTGCATCAGCGGGCCGCCCTGAATGCCGGGGAAGACGGCCGAATTGAGCTTTTTCTCCAGCTCGGCATTGGCCTTGGCCAGAATCAGACCGCCGCGCGGGCCGCGCAGGGTTTTGTGGGTGGTGGTGGTAACCACATCGGCAAAGGGCACCGGGTTCGGATAGAGGCCGGCGGCCACCAGACCGGCCACGTGGGCCATGTCCACCATCAGATAGGCGCCGATGCTGTCGGCAATGGCCCGGAAGCGCTCGAAATCCAGGAGCTGGGAGTAGGCGGAGAAGCCGGCCACAATCATCTTCGGCTTGTGTTCCAGGGCCAGGCGCTGCACCTCGTCATAGTCCACCAGGCCGGTTTTCAAATCCAATTTATAGGGAATGCATTTGTACTGGCGACCGGAGAAATTCACCGGTGAACCGTGGGTCAGGTGGCCGCCGTGGCCCAAATCCATGCCCATGAAGGTGTCGCCGGGCTGCAGCAGGGCCAGAAAAACCGCCCCGTTGGCCTGGGAGCCGGAATGGGGCTGAACGTTGGCATAGTCGGCGCCGAACAGGGTTTTAGCGCGCTCAATGGCCAGACTTTCGACCAAATCCACATATTCACAGCCGCCGTAGAAGCGCTTGCCGGGGTAGCCCTCGGCATATTTATTGGTCAGGCAGCTGCCCTGGGCCTCCATCACGCGCGGGCTGGTGTAGTTTTCCGAGGCGATGAGTTCGATGTGGTCTTCCTGCCGTTGGCTTTCCAGCTGAATGGCGCTGGCCAAATCGTCATCAAAGCCAGCAATGGTCATGGTTTTCTGAAACATTTTCTGCGGTTCCTAGCGTTAAAAAACGCCTTATCTTATCTAAAAATCAATAGGTTGTAAGGGGCGGGCAGGCTGATTTGGCTGAACTCCTCCTGCTGACGTAGAGCGGCCTCATCGTCCCGTTGCAGCAGCATGAGGTCCGGTTCGGGAAAGCCCTCCAGAAAGACCAGATTCGGATAGGGATAGGGACCGCCCTCCTCCTCCGGGCCGAACAGGTGGATATAGACCCGCGACCAATCAATGGCCAATTCGGCCAGATAGGCAAAGAATTCCGCGTCCACTTTCGTAGAAATCACCAGATTAATTTCATCTTTCCAGAAAAGGGATTCCACCAGCTCGGTAAATAGACGGTCAATAATTTCTGGCATTTCCTGATAATCGTCTGAGAACTCATAAATTTGCATTGAAAACTCCTAATAGGTCAGGGCGATATTTTCACCGCCGAATAATTGCTGCAATTCTGCCAGAAGCGCTTCATTAATTCGAAAAGAATGGGCCAGCGTTAGCCGGCCGGACAGGCCCACATCATCGGCAACAATAGCCAGATGAATGGTGCAGCCCTCGGCCCCGGGCGCCGGTACCAGCAGACGTTGCAATATTAGCGGATAGTCAATGGCGCTGCTGTGTTTAATCCGCAAAGTCAGATTTTTAATCAGCTCATATTTGTGCTGGCCAATGCTGATAATTTCCGTGGGCTGTATTTGCCAGCGACCGAAATAGCTATTAAAGCGACAATAGCCGCGCAGAAAAATAATCTCGTCCTCCCGGATAAGCGCTTCGAATTGTTCCAGCCATTTGCCGCTAAGCGAAACTTTATGGCGGTCGCTGCCATCGTCCAGGGTGAAATCCATTAGCGGTTTTTGCGTGCGTTTATTGGCGCCGCGATAGATGTCCATAATTAATCCGGCAATGGCCACCTCGTGGTTCTTTTCCTCGTCCCATTCGGCCATGTCGGCGCTGAGGTCGGCGAGGCGATAGCCGCCGGTAAGGGCCCTGACCTCGGCGGCCACGGCGGCGATGGGGTGGCTGGTGAGATAGAGGCCGAGGGTTTCCTTCTCCTGGCGCGACAGCTCCGCCGCCGTCCAGGCGCTTTCCGGGCGGATTTGCAGCGTGCTGGCCGGGCCGGCCTCTTCGCCCCCAAAGAGGCCGAACATGTCCTCCTGGCGGTGCTGCTGGTTCTGGCGGCTGATTTCCGACAGCTTCATGGCCTGGGGCAGCACCTCCAGCAGGCCGCCGCGATTGGGTTCCAGCTCGTCGAAGCAGCCGCTTTTTATCAGGGTTTCCAGGGTTTTACGGTTGAGTTTCTTCAAATCGAGCCGGGCGCAGAAATCCTCCAGCGAACGGAAGGGCCCGCCCCGGTCGCGTTCGCCGACGATAAGGGACACCGCCGCCGCGCCCACGCCCTTGACACCGCCGAGGCCGAAGACGATGGCACCGTCCCCATTGACGCCGAAGGCATGGTGGGAGCCGTTGATGCTCGGCGGCAGCACGCGCAAACCGAGCTGGCGCGCCTCGTCCAGATTACGCACCACTTTCTCCGTATGCTCCATTTCCGAGGTCAGCACCGAGGCCATGAACTCGGCCGGGTGGTAGTACTTGAGCCAGGCGGTCTGGTAGGAGAGCAGGGCATAGGCCGCCGAGTGGGACTTGTTAAAGCCGTATTCGGCGAACTTCTCCATCATGGCGAAGATGTCCCGGGCCAAATCCTCGGCCACGCCGTTTTTCTGCGCCCCGGCCACGAAGATTTCCCGGTGGCGGGCCATTTCCTCCTTCTTCTTCTTGCCCATGGCCCGGCGCAGCTCGTCGGCGCCGCCGAGGGTGTAGCCGGCCAGCACCTGGGAAATTTGCATGATTTGCTCCTGATAAATCATGGTGCCGTAGGTGGGCTTAAGAATGGGCTCCAGGCTGGGGTGGGGGTAGATGATGGCACGCTGGCCGTGTTTGCACTCCACAAACTGCACGTCCAGCTTCGAGCCCAGCGGGCCGGGGCGGAAGAGGGCGAGCAGGGAAATGATGTCCTCGAAGTTGTCCGGTTTCATGGCCCGCACCAGCTTTTTCATGCCGTTGGATTCCAGCTGGAACACGGCGGTGGTCTGGCCGCTGGCGATGGCCTCGTAGACTTTTTTATCTTCCAAATCAATCAGGTTAATGTCGCCGATGTCGATGCCGCGCCGCTTCAGCAGCTTGACCGTGTCGTCGATGATGGTCAGCGTCTTCAGGCCGAGGAAGTCGAATTTGACCAGGCCCATCTTTTCGATGTCGTCCTTGTCAAACTGGGTGGCGGCGGGCTTGCCGGCCTCCTCGGCGTAGAGGGCGGAAAAATCCGTCAGGGCGCTGGGGGCGATGACCACGCCGGCGGCGTGCTTGCCGACGCTCTTGGTCAGGCCCTCCAGCTGCAAACAGTGGTCGAGCAGCGAGCGCACCTCCTCGTTCTCGGCGTACTCGCGCTGCAGCTCCGGCGATTCCAGCTCCAGCACCTTTTCCCGCTCCTTGCGCTTCATCTCGTCCTCGTCCGGCGGCACCGTGCGGGCGGCCTGCACCCGGGCACTGCGGCCCAGGGCGTCATCCAGGGTTACGCCGATGGCCTTGGAAATCATCTTGGCGATGCGGTCGGCGTCGCCGTAGGCCATGCCCTGCACCCGGGCCACGTCGCGAATCACCGCCTTGGCCGCCATGGTGCCGTGGGTGGCAATCTGGGCGACGCTGTCATGGCCGTAGGTGTCGCTGACATAGCGAATGACCTCGTCCCGGCGAATGCCACAGAAATCTATATCGAAATCCGGCATGGAGACGCGCTCGGGGTTGAGGAAGCGCTCGAAGAGCAGGTCATAGGGCAGTGGGTCGATGTTCGTGATTTGCAGGGCGAAGGCCACCAGCGAGCCGGCACCGGAGCCCCGGCCCGGGCCGACGGGAATGTCCTGTTTTTTCGCCCAGCGGATGAAGTCGCTGACGATGAGGAAATAGCCGGCGAAGCCCATCTTCTGAATCACCGCCAGCTCCATTTCCAGCCGCTCCCGGTAGCGCTCCGCCTGTTCGGCCCGGGTCTCGGCGCTTGGGAACAGGGCGAGCAGCCGTTCCTCCAGCCCGACCCGGCTCAGCCGCACCAGCTCCTCATTGGCCGTGCGGCCGGCTGGCACCGGACAGTCAGGCAGGCAGATGCGGCCCAGCTCCAGCTCCAGATTGCAGCGCTCGGCAATGGCCAGGCTGTTGGCCAGCAGGGTGGGCGGGAAGAGACGGGCCATTTCCTCGGCCGTGCGCAGATGGAAGGCCGGCGTGTGCCGCCGGGGCCGGTTGGCGGCGGCCACGGTGGTGCCGGCGTCGATGCAGACGCGGATTTCGTGCACCTCGAATTCCTCCGGCCGGCGGAAACAGGCCTGGTTGGTGGCGACGCTGGCGACGCCGAAGCGCTGGCCCCACTGGTAATACTGGGCGAGCAGGGCCTCCTCCCGGGGCAGGCCGAGGCGGGTGGCCTGGAGATAGTAGCGGTCGCCGAAAACCTCCAGCCAGTGGCGCAGCCGGGCTTCGGCGCCGGCCCGGTCGTTGCGCTGGAGCCGGGCGGCCAAATCCCCCTGGGTGCCGCCGGACAGGGCAATCAGGCCGGCACAACTCGCCGGGGTCAGCCGGTCCATATTCACGGCCAGCTCATGGCGGCGCTGGTCGTCCAGATAGAGATGGCTGAGCAGCTGGCAGAGATGGCGGAAACCCTCGTGGTTCTGCACCAGCAGCACCAGCTGGCTAATGTGGCCGTCCTCGTCGCGGACGCTGAGGTCGCAGCCGATGATGGGCTTCACCCCCAGCTTGCGGGCGCTCTGGTAGAACTTGAGGGCGGCGAAAAGATTGTTGCGGTCGGTGAGGGCAATGGCCGGCATGGCCTGGCTCTGGGCGAACTGGCCGAGCTGGGGCACGCGCAGAATGCTATCGCTGAGGCTGTATTCGCTGTGGCAGTGGAGATGGATAAAGGGCGTCATGGGGGCCTCGGAGAAAAGGGTAAATTTTAGCACCGGCCCCCGGAGTTCCCCGGGGGCGGGTTGCCCGGCGAAGCGCTCCCCCTGTTATCCCAATTCACCCCGCCGCCGTCGCAATGGCCCAGCTGTATTGAGGGAAGCGCTTCGGCCGGGCCCGCCGGGTGGGGAAGGGAAGCGCTTCGCTGGGAAGGATAGGAATGAGGCGTTCGGGCTAGAAGCTGGTTCGGGCGAAGCGCTTCACTGGGGAAGGGGCGGTGGTTGGGCCGGTGATTTTTCAAAGAGGGGAGCGCTTCGGGTGGCAGCAGAAAACGGTGGGGAATTTATTCGGCCCCTGAGCGAAGCGCTTCGATGTCGGCCGGGGCCTCACTGAGCACTTCCGAGGAAGCGCTTCGGACCGGGTGAATTGCATTTCCAGAGTGAAGCGCAGCCCCGGGGCGGGCCGGGAAGGAAGCGCTTCGGCCTGAAGTCATCGGCAGCGGTCGGCCGGTCGGAAGGGGGAAGCGCTTCGATGTCGGCCGGGGCCTCACTGAGCACTTCCGAGGAAGCGCTTCGCCGGTAAATCCAGCTAGGCCGAAGCGCTTCGTTTAAAACGGCCAGAGGAAGGAAGCGCTTCCTCTGGTGGCCGATTCATGGGATTGTCCCCGGTTCAGCCGTGGGCGCGTTGGGCCCGGCCGCTGGCCATTCAGGACGCCGAAGTGCTTCGGCCCCGGCTTCCGCCGGTTTTGGGCTGGCGAGAAGGGAAGCGCTTCGCCCCGGAAACCCTTAACAAGTTGGCCGGCGGTAATGCCCCTAGCCTTTTCCGGAGGGAAGCGCCGGGTGGGAATCGTCTAGGAATTGAAGCCGCCCCGGCCGGGCCTTTGACACCGAAGCGCTTCGCCAAAACGATTCAATTTGGCCGGCGCGAGGGAAGCGCTTCTGGCTTTGCGAGCCGGTCGAAGCGCTTTCCCCGTTCGCAGACTTTTGGAACGAAGCGCTTCGCCCAGCGCCAGCAGAAGCAAATGGCCAGGAATATATTCGGCGCCCTGTCCGAAGCGCTTCGGTCTCAGCCCCCGGCCGTTTTTATTTTGGATAGCGAGAAGAGGGAAGCGCTTCGGCCCGGTGGCTCATTTCTAACGTTGGCCTTAAAAGAAGCGTTTCGGCGTGGCCGTCGGGGAAGGAGCGGATTCCACCGGCGCGGGCCATAAAAAACGCCCCGGGGGGCGTTGGAACGGTTTAGTGGGCTGGGAGAAAGCGTATTTCCGTCGGCCAGTCCAGATTGAGTTGCTGGAGGAGCGCTTCCAGCTCGTCATGGTTGGCGCCGGGTGCGGCGGTGTCCGTTTTGGAGAGCGGTTTGGCCTTATTCAAGACCCGGCCCCGCTCGTCAAAGAGGTAGTACCAGAGGCGGGCCTCACCGTCCCGAAGCGCTTCGCCATAGGCCACCAGCACATAATTTTTTTGGTCGGGGGCCGTCAGGCAGGCCAGACCCCGGGGGAACCATTGGGCCGCCGCCATCTCTGCCGGTACCGCCGCCGTGCCGCGCCAGTGGTCGCCCTCGGGGGGGCCGAACTCCAGCCGGCTTTGGTCGCAGGCGTCATCACTGCACAGGAGTTGCCATTGTTGGCCGCCGCAGGCGAGGGTCAGGGCGGCCGGCGCCCGGGCCGCAGCCAGCAGGGGCCACAGCAGCAGAAAGGCGAGTGTTTTCATGGGTTTTCTCCGGCGAGATAGTCCCGTAGGGCCGTCCGGAAGCGGGCGGGGAAATCCGGGACGAACTGGCCGTAGAGGGCTGGCTCGATGAGTTCCAGCTCGTTGATATGGGCCCGGTCGTCGCCGTCGATGAGCATGTCCACCCGGGCGTAGCAGGGCCGGCCGGGCAGCGCCGCCAGGGCCCGTTCCGCCAGGGCCAACCACTCGGGCCGGGGTACCAGCGGGCTGACCGTGGCGCCATAGGCCGAGTTGGCCCGCCATTCGTTCGGAGCCAGCCGCCGTTGCACGGCGTGGCTGAATTGGCCGTTGAGATAGAGCAGACAGGCCTCGAATTGGGCCGGAATAAAGGGCTGGGCCAGATAGATTTGGCCGGCGCTAAAATCCGGCGGGCCGTCGCTGTGGCGGCAGACGCCCCGGCCACTCTGGCCAATCAGCGGCTTAATCACCGGGTTGCCGGTCAGCGCTTCCCAGTCGGCGCGGGAGTGGAGCCGTTGAATGGGCGTGGCGCCGGGCAGGGTGGCCAGATAGCCTTTTTCCAGATTCCAGCGCAGCAGCGGCGCCGGATTGACCAGCCGGGTGCCGGCCCGTTCGCAGCGGTCGAGCCAGGCGCGGAAGGCCGCCGGCCGCTGGCTGTAGTCCCAAACGAATAACGGCAGAACCATGAGTTCTGCCGTGGGAATAATGTCTTGCCAGGGGAGGCATTCCGCGTTGAGGGCCCGGATAAACGCCTGTTGGTGGGCGTCGGGGCGGAAGTCGGGGTGGGCGGCGATGAGTCGGGTCATCAGACCAGCAGCTGCCACACCACCCCCAGCAGCGCCAGAATGCCGGCGATGATGGCCAGGGCCAGATTGACCCGACTTTTCTTCTCCACATCGCTGACCTGGCGGTTCAGGAAGACGATGTCCCGGTGCAGGCGCTCGGTGGCGGCGCCGTCGCTGACCGGTTTCCGTTCCAGCGCGTTGAGGCGGAATTCCAAATCGTTGAGGCGCTGTTGCAGCTTCTCTTCCAGCTGTTCGACGCGGCTGTCAGCGGCGCCGGCGCTGGGGACTTGCTTCAGGGCCTCTTCCAGGGCAGCCAGGCGTTTTTCCAGGGCCTTGAGCGCTTCGCTGTCAACGGCGGCCGGGGCCGGGGCGCTGGCGGTGGAGGGATTGCCCTCGCTGGTTTCAAAGCTCATGGTGGTTTCCGGCAGCGGCCGGGGCGCCAGGCTGGGGGTGGGGATATCATCGCTGACGTTGTTGGCCAGGGTGGCAAAGCTGCTGAGCCGGTTTTCCGGAGCAGCGGCGGGGGTGGGTTCGGGGGCCAGGCTGGGTTCGGGGCCGGTGCTGCCCAGATTCATGCTGGAGGAGAAATTGAAGTTTTCCAGGGCGCTGGCCTGGGCGGGTTTGCCGGGTTCGGCCGGAGAGAAACTATTAAAGGAGGGGACGGAGATTTCCGTGGGCGCGACCACCGGTTCGGGTTTGGCGGCCACTTTCTGATTCAGGGCATTGATAAGATGGTCCAGACGGCCAGCCTCGGCGGGCTTCGGCAGATAGCCGGTGGCGCCGGCGTCCCGGGCCTTCTGACGGGCCTCTTCGGAAATGTCGCCGGAATACATCACCACGGGGATATTGCGGGTTTCGGGATTTTCCCGCATGCGTTTCAGACCCTCGTAGCCGTCCAGCTTCGGCATGAGAATATCCATAAAGACCACGTCCGGCAGGGTGTTGCGCTGCAGCCATTCCTCCGCATCGACCACCCCTTCGGCTTCAAAAATTTCCAAATTGTGTTTAACCAATAATCGGCGCAGAGTCAGGCGCGCCAGCCGAGAATCATCGACGATTAATGCGGTTTTTAACATAAATTCCCTCTTTTTAGAATTATAGAAAAGGGGAAGTATAGCGATAAAATAGGGCTTTTTCCCGATTTCATGGCCAAGAATATCCTCATTGGTATCTGTGGCAGCGTCGCTGCCTTCAAAATTCCCAGCCTGTTGCGCCTGCTGACCAAACGCGGCGACCGGGTGCAGGTGGTGCTTACGCCGGCGGCGGCCGATTTTGTTAGCCCGCTGGTGCTCCAGGCCCTCAGTGGCCGGCCGGTGCTGGGCCTCGCTGACCCGGGCACCCGGGCCGGGGCCATGGCCCACATTGAACTGGCCCGCTGGGCCGATGTCTTTCTGCTCGCCCCGCTCAGCGCCAACACCGCCGCCAAGCTCGCCCAGGGCCTCGGCGACAATCTGCTGACCACCCTTTATCTGGCCACCACGGCCCCGGTGCTGCTGGCGCCGGCCATGAACCCGCAGATGTGGCAGCATCCGGCCGTGCGCGCTAATTTTGAGCTATTACGCCAGCGTCATCATGTGCTGGAGCCCAACTGCGGCGACCATGCCTGCGGCGAGGAGGGCCAGGGGCGTCTGGTGGAGCCGGAGGAACTGCTGGCCGCCATCGACCGGGCCCTGCCGGCCAGTCGCAGTGGCGAAGCGCTGCGGGGCCAGCGGGTGGTGATTACCGCCGGCGCCACCGTCGAGCACATCGACCCGGTGCGCTATCTCAGCAACCACAGCTCCGGCAAAATGGCCTTTGCCCTGGCCCAGGAGGCGGCCCGGCGCGGCGCCGAAGTTACGGTGATTGCCGGCCAGACCAGCGCTCCGGAGCCGGAGAACGTCAGAATCCTGCGGGTGAAAAGTGCGCTGGAAATGCTGGCCCTCTGCGAAACCGAAGCGCTTCCCTGTGATGTGTTCATCGGCTGCGCCGCCGTGGCCGATTACCGGGTGAAAAATCCGCTGCGCCAGAAGCACAAGAAGGCCCTGCACGGCCAGCTGACCCTGGAGCTGGTGGAAAACCCGGACATCATCAAAACCATCGCCACCGGCTCGCCCCGGCCCCGGCTTTGTGTGGGCTTTTCCGCCGAAACCGAAGCGCTGCAGAGCAACGCCCGGCGTAAACTGCAGGATAAGCAGCTGGACGTCATCGTTGCCAATGACGTGAGCCAGCCGGTTTTCGGCGACGACAGCAACGCCGTGAGTGTGCTCGATAGCAACGGCCAGCGCCAGGATTTCCCGCGCCAGTCCAAAATCGCCCTGGCCGGCCACATCTGGGACTACCTCATCGCCCGTCAGGAGGATAAAAACTCATGAAACAACTAAAAGTTAAAATTCTTGACCCCCGCCTGGGCCAGCAGTGGCCGCTGCCCAGCTACGCCACTGCCGGCAGTGCCGCCCTGGATTTGCGCGCCCTGCTGCCCGGAGACGAAGCGCTTCGCCTCGGGCCCCGGCAAACGGCCCTGGTGGGCACCGGCCTGGCCATTCACCTGGCCGACCCTGGCTACTGCGCCCTTATCTTGCCCCGTTCCGGCCTGGGCCATAAACACGGTATTATTCTCGGCAACAGCGTCGGCCTGATTGACAGCGACTATCAGGGCGAATTAAAAATTTCCCTGTTCAACCGCAGTACGGAGGATTTTCTTATTCAGTCGGGCGACCGCATCGCCCAGCTGTTGATTTGCCCGGTGCTCCGGCCGGTGCTCGAAATCGTCGATGAATTTGAGCCCAGCGCCCGGGGCAGCGGTGGTTTTGGCCACACCGGACGAAACTAGACGGTTCCAATGAACTTTGGAACAGCCTTTGCTTGCTAGCAACAATAAATAACCCCCACTATAGGAATAGTTATATGACAAGAAAAATAATCAGACCTCTGGTAATCGCCTCGGCGGTTAGTCTGGTTTGCCAAAGCGCTTTGGCAGACCCGCCCACTTCCAACACTTCCCCCTTCACCAGCCGGCCCTTGCACCTGGCCAGCGAAAGCAATATCACCAGTGCCCCCGGCGTAAAACCAAACGTTTTGCTCTTTATCGATGACTCGGGCTCCATGGCCAGCGATTTAAATGGTAACTGGGCTGCTAGTGGTCCGGGCTGGGGACGAGTTGACCCCTCCAAATTTAACTGGCCCACCGGCCCCAACCTGGGGCGAGCTCGGCAGACGTTGTATTTTGACTACTACGGGGGCATTGGCGGTTATTTCCAAAGACCCTCCCGGATTACCACGGTAATTGATGCGGTAA
>ERZ773090.888-NODE-888-length-11432-cov-6.38789_pt1 | contig 11432 bp, 13 predicted proteins | sample MGYA00580579_ERZ773090 | MGnify/ENA primary metagenome ERZ773090 (study PRJEB29015, sample SAMEA2738014) | human oral metagenome | biome: human oral; feature: human-associated habitat; material: dental | place: China | collected 2132 ... | reverse complement strand
CGAGCAGAGGAGTACCTGCGGTACTCCTCTCTACTGCAGTAGAGAGCCGAACGCGTGCCTCGACGTCGTACCACCGCTCGGCGGCGCGGATGGCTTGGTCGCGGATGTCGGCATAGATCTCGCGGGCGAACTGCTCGTCGCCCAGACGCTGCGCCATGATGGCCGCCGCCGCATCGTCGAGCCGCTCGGGCGTAGTCAGGCGAGCCAGCTCTGCCGGGTGGCGGGCAAGGCCCTCGCACAGGACACTCCACAGCTTGGCCGGTGACAGGTCGACGATGGCCTGCTGGGTGCGCTGGATGGCGACGTCCTCTTGGTCGCGCCGGTAGGAGTAGTCCAGGATGGTGGAGACCAGGCCGGCCCCAAGCAGTGGGCCACCGACCTCATCCAGCGGCAGATGATGCAGCCAGCTCCAGTCGCCCAGGCTCAGCGTCGCCAGCCAGGCGTTGAGCATGATGAGCAGAATGCCGATCAAGGTGAAGGAGACGGCCAGCAACGCTGCTTTGGTCTTGAGCAGCCGACGATACAGTGGCAGGACGTCTTTGCTGGCCATGAATAGATATAGTATAGCAAAATGCGGACACATAGAGCAAACACGAACAGTATTGCCTGAGCGCCGCAAGTGGTGCGCAGATGAGTCGGCCAGCAGGGTGAGATACCGCAGACAATCCGCCCACAAAGGATGTCGCCAGAAGGACACCACATATGCAGCAAACCCCTGCATTTGCGCAGTTCAGCGCCAGTTTTGAATGCGACAGAAATAAGCATCCCGACATTGTTTGCATGCCCGCTTTGTGTTTAAATAGAAGCATGACAAATGAAGAACTCTCGCAACAAATTGCAGCACTCACAACAACCGTAACCGAAAAATTTAACGAGATCGACAAGCGGCTTGAAGGAATCGACGGACGTCTCGACAAGCTGCAGGCAGGGCAGGACGATCTGGTCACCAAATACGACGATCTGGCCATGAAATACGACGACCTAAAAGCTGGCCAGGACAATCTGGTCACCAAATACGACGGCCTGAAGGCCGGCCAAGATGACCTTGTCACGAAATATGATGAATTGAAAGCCGGCCAGGACGATCTGCGTACCAAGTACGATGAGCTGAACGAGAAGCAGGGTCACATCGTCAATGCACAGAAGACCATCGCCAAGATGCAGGCTGACCTGCAGCACACCGTGGAGGAGCAGGGTGCCAAGCTGGAGGAGGACTTCACCGACATGAAGGCGGCGCAGGCGAGCATCCAGCACGACATCGCACGGATCAACCGCAAGATGGTCGTCGAAGCCGGTGTGCGCGACACGATGCACGAGAGCGTCTTCACCACGCAAGACAGCCACTACCGCGACCTTGATCGTCGCCTCCGCTTGGTGGAAGCCCACTTTCCCGAACTAGGGCAGCAGGGAGCGTAGGTACTGCTGGAGCTGTTTCAACGACGCGCGGCTTTAGTGTCCATCAGCCGGCCAATTGCCCACCTCAGCCGCTGCGCCGTCTCGGGGCTGACCTCCAGCCCGTGGCGCCCGTCGCCGAGGTAGAGCCACTCGTCTGCTTCACCGGCGTACTGGTAGCGCACCAGGTAGAGCTCGGTTGGCACAGCCAGTCGCTCCGGCCCATCGTCGCTGCCGTGCCTGCGCTGGGGGACGACGCCCGCCACAGGGAGATGAGCACTCTCGTGGACGACGCCATCAAGCTCATCGCTCGCCGCATCATGGTTGACGGCGCACCACGCAGGGCATCGCTCCGCTTCACCTGCTGGCTGCTCAGGCCGCATGCTGCCTCCTCTCCCCCAAGCACCGTCTGCCTGCATAACTGCAGCCAACCGCAACGCGAGGTACGAAGACCAGACCAGCGGCAGCAGCCAACGGAGAACAGCGATCGAGGGATGAGAAGCAGAGAACAGGGAGTAGCTGGTCGCCGTCGACCACTCGCTCCCCCGTGCACATCTCCTCACGCTCCAGTGATGCGCGCCAGTACCAGCATGTCCATGTACTGGCCATCCACCAGGTAGCGCTGCGTCAGCCGGCCTTCTTCGACGAAGCCGAGGCTGCGGAAGAGGCCAAGCGACGCGCCGTTGCTCGCCAGGATCCATGCCTCCAGGCGATGCAGCCCCAAGTGGCCAACCGCCCAGTCGATGACTGCCTGGCTGCCCGCCGCACCATAGCCCTGGCCTCGATCGTCCGGCCGCCAGATGCAAATTCCCACCTGGGCGACACGGCTGCGCCAGTCGATGGCATGGATCGAGGCCTCGCCGACCAACCGCCCTTCGCTATCCGCCAGGACAAAGCTGTATGCCGTAGCCGGCTGCGGGCCCGCTGTATCAGCGATCTTGCGGCGCAGCTCTGCGCTGCTTCTCGGCCGCCAGTACGGTGGGCCATACTGCGCCAGCTCCGGCCAGTCCGCGCACGCCTCGAGGATGGTGGAGATGTGTGCCTCAGATAGCGCCTGGAGGGTGATGGTCATGGTGTCCCTCCCCTCTGCTACCGCCCGTTGTCTGCCGCTCGCTCCGCTTGATGCTACTCATCAGTCTGTAGACCTTCAAGTAGCAGGTTGCCAGGCTGAGAGATGTGGCAGTTGGTGATCTCCAGAAGACGGTGGGCAGGAACCTGCGTGCCTACCGGCTGGAGAGAGGCTTGAGCCAAGAAGCCTTCGCAGACGCCCTTGGCGTCCACCGCACCTACATGGGCGGTGTCGAACGAGGTGAACGCAACCTCACCCTCAAGAGCCTGGAGAAGATGGCAGAGCAGATTGGGGTGGAGGCTCTGACACTCCTGCAGAAGTAGTGCAGGGTTGAAGCAGTTGGGAGAGCGGGGCTGTGGTGGGCACAGACATGCCTCCCAAGCTAGCCACAGCAAGGAATCGAAATTGCGACTAGTCTGAATCAACCAAACCTATCGCATTACTCGCACGCAATAAGACCACCTGACGCCGCGCCCTTGTGATCGCGACTCTCAACAGCCTCCGAGCGCTATCACGTTCCGACGCTGACGCATTGAGTCGAACGAATGCATGAGAACTCCGCGGATCACCATCAACAACGACTACGCCGTCAAACTCCTTGCCTTTCGCCTTGTGCACCGTCATCAGCGAGCACCCATGAGGCTCTCTATAATCAGCTTGCAGCGACTGCATTTCAAGTGGACGACGTAGCGCATTCGACGCCCCCAGATAACTTGCTTGTTCATCCCACAGATTACTCAAGCATTCTCCGATCTGATCGGACGCCCGAAATAGTCGAACAAACTTCACATCATTATATAAGCTATACAACTTGCCGATGTTGGTGTCGAATAAACTGCGAGCTCGCAACCAATCATCCCCAGGACTGCCACTAAATGCTTGCATAGTTTCATAGGCTTTGTCGAAGCGCTTCGACAAGTTATACTTCAACGCATCACCATGACCTAATCTGATCATATCGACAGACAATTTTTCGCTCATTGCCTTTGCATACTTTACTCCACCAGACTTCGAAGCGTTCTTAACATCAAAGTACTCAACTAGTAGTTCAAACGTTTGCATCAATGCAATGCCTTTTGGAAGTGCCGTCCATTCCAGGATGGAAGCGACAACAAGCGAGCCGGATATCGTGAGGGCAGTATCCCACAGAACATCATGCGCAACCGGCTTGAATAGCTGCCTACTATAGACATGCTCCTGAGTAAGGTAATCGGAGACATTTGCAACCATCAAGTTGGTTCGCGCAAGAACAGCGACGGAAGGCTTTTCGAGCCCCTCTCTTCGCAGACTTGACAGCATCCATACGACAGTCGCATGTACTTTCGCATCGATACCATTTCCACGGTATGGCGACACAACTACTTCAGGTATTGACGGAAGAGGAGTGTTGTGAAGTAGGGCGTTAGCGTAGGTGAGAATTCCTGAATTTGGGCTTCGATGATTGTCGTCACCGAGATCAAACTCAGCCGGACGAAGGTAATCACGAAGATGCTGTAGTCTCTCAGCACTCACATGCTCATCATATTCAAAAATCCGCTGATCGGGATCAGCAAGGAACATCATGTGCGACCGCTGCGAAAGTGTCTTGACCAGCTCCCATTGTGAATCATCGGTGTCCTGAAATTCGTCGAGAATGATCACCGGGTACGTGTCTGCAATAAGTTCGGCAACTGCATTCGATCCTGAAATAAGTTGATTAGCAACCGCCGCAAACTCACTGAAAGCATAGCATCCTTCTTCTGACGCCATCCGCTTCAGCTCACTCGCCCAGTGACCCGAGAAACGCGATTTTAAAAGCGCTTCTTTGTTGGGAGATATGATCTGAGGGGGTTCTCCCGAAAGAAGCCGGCCATGAGTTTGAATGACATCCAGCGCAAAGGAGTGATAAGTACGCACCTCGATTGATCGCCGCTCCTGTTTGTCCAGTAGGTCATGGCATCTAATCTCGACCTGGCGAACAGCGGCTCGAGAAAAACTCAGAAACAGCACCGCCTGACCATCGGAAAGTTCCGATGCGTATGTTTTGGCCTTCACTAGGGATAAGGTTGTCTTGCCAGATCCAGGGCCACCGAGCACCAGCACAGGATACTCACACTGTAGTGCATTCTGGGCAATATTCGAATGCTTCATGCAAGTGACCTACAATTCTTCCTTGCCAAACTGATCGCCTGAAGCTGAATCATCTAACGACAGCTTTTCTTGGCTAAACTCGGGAGGACCAACGTTTCCTTCTGGCGGCTTCAGATAGTCATCAATAGTGAGCAGTGCGTCACGAATGAATGCCGGCAACTCTTTCTCATCTTGACACTGATCGATAAGAATACCAGCATAGCCGAAGCCATAAGAGTCTCCCTTTCTTGCCTTTAGCACCTTCTCCACAAGCTGTTTTAACTCGGCGTCCTCGATTGAGGCATCGTAGTTGCAGTTTTCTGGATAATCGTCACGTGCCGAGACTTCACTGAGAAAGCGATGCAGCACCTGGCAAGGTGTTTCCTCTACAAGTATACGCTCAATTCCTTTTGTCGGGGATTGCCAGAACTTGTCGAAAGTATTTATATTGGCCTTGGCGTCAAGAGGATCTGGTCTATTTGGTTCATCTCGCATACCAAATACTGGTTTCCCAAGAGCTTTGAAAATTGGCCCAAATTTCGGTGCCTCTCGATCATTTCCGGCATTGAATAAAGAAACGCCAGCTAAATCAATATGAGAATAGCCGTCATGGAACTTCTCAAGCGCCGTTGACACGGCATTAACGGCAGCTATTTCAGTCGCACCTTCGACTACAAAAACTGCCCTGCTGAGAATCGCCTCGGCAAACTGTCGGCGTTGAGTACGATAATTCTTTGGCTTAATTATATGAGCGCCAATCGGTTTACCCCAAAAATGGTTCTTATCATCACGTCCTAAAATGACGACACTCTCGGCCTCATACTGCTCGATAATGTATGGCGAGTGGGAGGTGACTATAGATTGCCCCATCTTTTGGAGAACATACTTCACCACGCGACGTTGGATGTGGGGAGACAAGGCGATCTCAGGCTCCTCCATCACAAACATTGCCGAACTCTCTCCCTTCATGTCAGCAATGATGGTCAGCAACGCAAAAACGAGAAGATTGACTGCCCCGGTGCCTTGTCGGTTGAAAGGAACGGGATAGTTACTCGGTTGAGTTGCGACGAATAGCCTCACGACTTCACGCAAGTTGTCTCGAGTTAGATTAGATGCGTAAAAAGATGTCGGGTCATTATCAGAAGAGAGATTAACAAACTGACCAAGACGTTCCTGCAACCGATTGCGAATCGATTTAAGCTGCTCTATCTCTCCGATAGCTGGGTTAATCTCTTTAAGTGCCTGAAGAGCGTCTGGCCACAAATTTGCACCACCTTCCTCTCCAAGACGAAGAATAGTGTCCAACAGCGATCCTCGCTGGAGACTCAAGGCTCGCGTGCCAGTACGCAATGCACGCAGGTAAATGAATCCACAGATTCGTTTGTGCGCACGAGTAAATGCCGAACGTCCGCCTCCCAAGGAAGCCTTTTCTTCATCGTTGAGGTCATCTGGATGTTTCACTGGATGATCAAAGAATGTATCCCCAACAAAGTCATCTTCTTCGGGATCATATCTACCGACGAACATCACCGGCAACGCCCAGGTGACATCCTCATCGTCAGCGCGCGAAAGGCCGTCAACTTCTTCATCAACAAACTGGAGTGAAGCGTCGTCCCAACGACGAAGATGCTGTCTGAAACGTATCTGATGGGTTCGATCGAGGTTTGTTAGAACCACGCGAATAACAATGTCGCGCGATGAGCCATCATCTTCTTTGTATCTTCCATTATAAAAGTCATGCTCGTCAATGACTGGACGTCGATACAGACGTTCCGGCCCCAACACCAGATCCAAAGCCTCGCAAACGGTTGATTTACCAATGTTGTTGCCACCGACAAGCAACGAATGTTGCCGAAATACGACACCGCCATTAGCGATGCCTCGAAAGTTGTCAATAGTTAGCGTACGGATTTGCATTTTGGTTGCCAATGGGTGAGACGGGACAGGTCTCACCCAGATTATACCCTATTTGAGACTTGGGATACTGTTCTCAGGCCAATAATGTATCAGTTTGGTAAAGACTGCGTTGTCCTTCAAGACGTGTCCTGGGGAAGGTCTCAGAGCGACACCCTGCTGGACGAAGCGAGCTCAACCGCTCTCGAGACAGGTTTCTTCGTCATCTAAACCTCAATTGGTCAACAATATAAGTAGTCTCTATGAAAAACCGGCACGTGAAGCCAAGTTTAGTTCACAGATATTAACTTGTAGTTCAATTGGTTTCGAGGTGGGCACGTTGCTCAATCGACACGTTACCTCCTGCAGCAGAGACCCCTGTCGTCGGTTTTGCGTGTGCTGCCCACGTGAGCCATGTATGCTCTAGAACGTCAGCAGTAGCTCGAACAAAAGGACGCAGAAATGTCACATACCGAGAGCTCCGCAGAAAATCACGATGTATCCCCATGGAACCAGTTTATCACCTATCACTATGCATCGTCGGTAACACGGATGCGCCAAGGTCGACCTTGGCGCACCGACACCCCCATCGAGAGAGGTGCGTCAAGTTTAAATCATCTAATTGAACTCGCCACGCAGGCAGAGAACGAATGCTCAGAGGACGGTGGCCCGTCAGTTTCTTGCGCTTTAAGGTGCGTAGCCGCTCCTAAAACTCGACCAGACACAAAGAGCGGCGTAGATGTCTTGGGTGTCTATTTGGCATTTAACGGGAGAGAAGTTCGGGTAACTGGCGTCAGAGCACAGTCCGAAAGGATGCCCGCTGATGTCTGGGATGCAGCCCAGTATTTAAGCAGTATCGTACTCCTAGGATTTCACTCGCTACCGATAGGACTTCAGCGAGGTGACCATATTGAGGGCAGTCACCAGTGGCTAGCTTGGTGGTCATAATCGATGTGCGATTGCCAAAATCACTCCATCAACCCAAGTTAACACCTGCTAAAACTACCTTGGATAACGGAATATAACAACTCTCACCTAGCTTTGCTATTATAACAACTCCACTTACTGAAAGGGCTCTTCGCATGCTACCCGATTGCAACCTCATCACAGCTTCTCGAGACGACATACGACGTTATTCTCTTTTGGCGGCCCTAGTCTCCGCGTCTCCTATCGTTACGGCTGACGACGCACGACAGCTAACCATGTCGCTCAGTGCTGGATTCTCGGACGCATCAATGCAGTTAGACAATGACTTGGCCGAGCTCAATCGCTACCAGCTCATTAATGGCGACCTTTCAATCCTCAACACGAAATCCCCGACACAACTTGAGCCTATCAGCGTGAGCGAAAAGGGGAAGGGGCTAGTCCGAAGTCTTCAACATACTCTCAGTAATGAGATCGACGCACAAGAATCGGTCATAGGTATTCAGATCCTTAACTATCTACACACCAACGGAGATTCTGTCCGTGGCATAGTACAGCAGCTCACGAATGGACAGTTCACTGCGATAGGTTTACCTATCGAACACATTTGGGCGAAGACCACACTTTCGACGCTATCTCAGAAGGGCCTTATCGAGATCACGAAGCAGCACCAAGGCATATTTTCTGCATGCATTACCGCAGCAGGCATTACCTACCTTCGTGGTAGCAAAACAGTACCGGCTACGCCGCCAACTTCCACAACTAACACCACCACAATCAATTTTAATGCGCCGATAAAAGCCACAAACTTCGTGGGATCCAATTCTGGGAGCATTACTCAATCGGCCTCACTCACCACCGAGTACAGCCAGGAGGAAATCGGGTTCTTTCAAGCCGTCGACGCTCTTGATCAGCACCTAGAGGGATACCCAGAGCTCCAGGTTCAGCTTGATGAACTAGTGAATGAGTACAAGGGAGTTGACACTCACTCCGACAACGACAGCACTCAGCGGATTAGCATTCTGGACACAATCAAACCTCTATTGTATAAAATCGCCGTCAAAACTGGCGATCAAATTCTCACGTATAGCGTCAGTAAAACAATCGATGCGGTAATCCAAGCGATCAGCCAATGATACGATCGCTGTGCTCACAAATTGTTACTCCACATGCGACAAGATTGCCAAAATCTTAGTCAAAATAATTGACTCACACTCGACAATAGTTTTATACTGAGAGTGTTGCACTCTCCGGTTAGGAGAATAGCATGCGTATTAAGTTTACAACAGTTCGCACAGCTGAAATAGTTCCCTTGGTGGCGCTCTTTTTTGGAGTCCTGTTTTGCGCTCTATGTATTGGAGCCGACAAAGGAGACCCTAACTTTTGGAGAGCGTTGCTGGCGGCGGTTTGCTGCACGGCAATCGGCGCTACAGTAGTAGTCGGTCTACGCTCCTAGTTAAGAACTTCATCGGAACCAGGTAGGAGAGTGCAACATCTCCTCATGAAGGGTACTTACTTTCCTCTCTTGGGGAATTTTCAATTTCTTCACGTTCATATTTTCTGTTGGCTGTAGCTATTAAGCCCGACATGGCTATCACAATCACCGATACGATAATATACCACCAAAAGCTCTGTGTTGTGTGACCGACTACATAATAGTGTTTGATCGTCTCAAACATCACCATCCAAAAAATCGCACCAAAATACACCGCCAGGAGTGATTTAGGGTTCCTTGCAACGTTGGTTGCAAAAAGTGGATATGCAATGATCACTTGCGAATATGCGCTTTGGAACGGGCCACCCGAGTAAAGAGTGAACCAACATGAAATAATTATTGAGGTCGTCACCAAAAGAAATACTCGTATTGCGACACCTTTAGGGTAATGGAATTCATTAGTGTGCTGTTCTATCCGAGGAGGTCGCCATTTTTTTATTGGATATCGTTTCCTCGACTCCTTGCCGTTAATGGTTCTGCTGAATTCGTCTATGCCGCTATTCCATTTGTTAAATGCAACAGGAATATACTCAACATACATTGACCCCCAAAATAGCAAATATGAAGCGATCCAAATTACGTAGAACTTGATCGGTGGCATATGATACTTGTCGCCTACAATTAAAAGGAAGGCAGAATACGATAGGATTGTCCCTATAGTGTACCAGCCGACAAGATCCGCCTGCGTTAGAGGGTGTGTTGTTGGGTATTTTAACCCTTTCCCTTTGTCTTCTTCAGAGAAAATGCTTCCGATAACAGCAACTATGGCGTCACACACCCGAGTGATAATCGAACTCATGCGCGAACCAACTTCAAGCAGCGCGCGATATAGTCCACCCCCGTGGCGTACACAATGGCGGCAGTGCACACAGTCAGCGCCTGAGACACGGATCCCATCATGACGTAGGCGCACTCCCAGATGAGGATGGCGATGCCGTACGACATGTGCCAGTAGGCCCCGATAATGATGACGCGGTACTTGGCTAGCAGGTAGGAGGAGAAGCCACCCTGTAGCAGGTCGCGCAGGAGCAGCACGCTCCAGGCAGCCCATCCCCCGCCGTAGTACAGGCAGGTCAGGAGGATGACCGTGTGGATAGAGACGCGGTCGAGCAGTACATCGCCCAGCCGGCGTGAGGCAGTGTCTTCACCTACCTTGCGGGCGGCCACACCATCGAAGTAGTCCAGCAGCGCGAAGGCGACGAATGACGTGCAGGCCATGAGCTGCCAGCCCATGTTCAAAGCAGCAATGCCGAAGAGAATGATGGGGATGCGGACGAGCGTGACGGAGAGTGCAGCCATGCGCGCCAGCTGGCTTGGTGCGACTTGCTCGGGCGCAATAGTGCTGGCGTATAGGCCCTGGCTGGGCCTGCGCAAGCTGGCCACACTGAAGCGGTTGTCGAGAGATGCGAAGATGGCAGACATGATGATCCAATCTCTAGAGCGGCTGTGACGACGTCGTGACATGCAGCAACATCGTGCAAAGCGGGGGCGGAAGTGTCTAGCCCCACAACCAAGAGGTAATACCTATAAGAAATACGGCGTTGACCAGGTGCTGTACGTCAATGGGTAGCTGGCTGGACGGCAAGCTGAGCGGTGTTGCTGCGCACGCTGAGCGATCGCGCAGGTGCGCGCAGCCTCGTATCTATCCACGAAACTGCTTGCTGGTCTGTCGAGGATGAGCACAAGCAATACTGATGCGGCACTACGGCAGGCAGCGATAACTGAGAGAAAAGCGCGTCATGACGGGCGTGAACGTGATGAGCTGGGCGATAGCGACCAAGGTGGTAGCCCAGCCTCTGCACGGAAGTTGGTAGCGCGAACCGACGCTGCCGCCCGACGTCTGCTCTTGACGAAGAGCAGGTTGCTCACGGAGAGCGTGATCGACTTGAGGCCCGTATGCGTCGTTACCAGAGTGCGATGCTGAAGATGCGCGGAAGCCCAGGTCTGGCGCGGTTGGCCGCCTACGATGATGAAGCTGCACGAGGCCAGACGAACGTGATGACACCTGGCCGGCCAGCGACAGTGACATTCCCCTATGTAGGCCACCAGTGCCACCGCTGGCCTGCACTCTCCCAAGCGGACAGGACGGTCATGCTGAATTCAGTAGCCAGTTGGGCCACGATCATCAGTGCTGTCCCCGTCGCAATTGCTGCCAGCTCAGCCAGATGACCAGGCATCGCAGTGTATGCAAGAGGCATGGGCCCTTGCTTTCGGACGCGAACCAAATTTGAGTGACGCCTGGGGGAGGGCTGTCAAGGCCATCGAGACGCTGCTCAAACCGATCGTCTCACCCAAGAACGACAAAGCAACCATTGGGAGTATGGCCGGCGCACTCCGCCAAGCACCAGACAAGTGGGAGTGCAAACTGCCGGATCGAGTTTATAACGTCAATGGCGAGATAAACAGCAAGAGAGGAATCGAGGTATTCATTGACGCTCTTGCAACCATTGGCTACCAGCCTGATCGACACGGCAGTGATCAACCGCAAGATGTCGACGAAGCCACCACGCGCAGCGTTGTATTCTTGGCTACGACCGTTGTTGGTTGGCT
>ERZ773090.887-NODE-887-length-11454-cov-8.24836_pt1 | contig 11454 bp, 8 predicted proteins | sample MGYA00580579_ERZ773090 | MGnify/ENA primary metagenome ERZ773090 (study PRJEB29015, sample SAMEA2738014) | human oral metagenome | biome: human oral; feature: human-associated habitat; material: dental | place: China | collected 2132 ... | reverse complement strand
CTGCCGCAACTACAAGGACACGAACCACAAGCCGGAGATGGTCCTGGCCCTCACCCGCTTCCAGGCCGTCGCCGGTTTCCGGGCTCCGCGCCGCGCCGTCGAGGTCCTGGCCGGCCTGGACAGCCCCCTGGCCCGCCGGATGCGCCGCACCCTGCGCCTCAACCCCACGCGTTACGGCATCCGGCAGGTCTTCTCCGACGTCGTCTCGGCCGCCACGCGTCCCAGCCCTCAGGAGATCGACGCCCTCGTCACTGAGATCGCCGCCAGGTTCGAGGCCGGTACGTCCCCGTCCCTGCGAGTGGACTCCAACGTCGTGAAGATGGCCGGCACCTTCCCCGGGGACCCAGGCATCGCCGCTGCGCTCCTGCTCAACCCCGTCACCCTGCAGCCCGGTGAGGCGCTGTTCGTGCCGGCGGGAAGCGTGCACGCCTACATCTCCGGATTGGGGGTGGAGGTCATGGCCTCCTCGGACAACGTGCTGCGCGCCGGACTGAGCGCCAAGCACATCGATGTCCCCGAGATGCTGGCCTGCGTCGACTACGTGGCGGCCCCGCCGGTGCGCCCCGCTCCCGAGTACCTCTCTCGCGCCACCCGCGCCTACTACGCGCCGGTGGATGACTTCGAGCTCATGGTCACCACCGTGGTGGCCGCCGACGGGCGCCTGCCGGTCCCCGGACGGGGGCCGCGCATTCTCCTGGCCGTCGAGGGCGCCATGACCCTGGTGACCCAGGCCGACACCCAGACGCTCGCCCAGGGCGAGGCCGTGTTCGTCGGTGCCGACGAGCGCAGCCTGTCCGTCGAGGGGGAGGGCACCCTCGTCCAGGCCGACGTCCCCTGACACCACCGGCAGGGTCGGCGGGACTGAGCCCTGCCGACTCAGGCGGTGATGCCCTCCTGCCGGATGGCGGCCGCGGCGACGTCGTCATCCGCCTCGGGGGTGAGAACCACCGCGGTGCGCCCGGCGCGCCAGGCGACCAGTACCTCCTGGAGCATCTGGGCCGTGTCGGGGCTGCGCACCAGGACCGCACGTGAGGCGGAGCGGTTGTCGGCCCCCACCGATGTGCCGGCCGCCTCGACCCGGGCTGCCAGCTGGGCGCGCGTCAGGGCGGTGGGTCGCTCGCCTGAGGGGACGGTGGCCGCCGGGGTACCTGGAGCCGCAGGCGCCGCCCCCTCGGAGGCGAGGTCCCTGAGGCACACCGAATCAGCCGTGGTGCTCACCGGTGTGAAGCGGTCGGGATAGTGCATGAGGTCGGCGGCGCCGTCGAGTACGAGGGCGGGCAGCTCGCCCGGCCAGCGCAGCGCCAGCGAGGCGGGCGGGACCAGCGCCTGCGCCTCGGCCTCATCGCAGAGGCTGTCCGGGGCGAAGGCCACACTCAGCTCGGGGAGGAGGCCGGCGGCGCGGATCTCCGCGCTGCTTCCCACAAGCACGCTGCGCCCCGCCAGCCACGTACCGCAGGCCCATGCGACGCTCCGCCAGTGAGGGGGGAGCCCCAGGTGGACCCCGTCACCGGGCGCCGACTCCGATGTGACGAATCCCGCGATCTTCGCCAGCCACATGGACAGGACGTGTCCGGTCAGCTCGACTCGTTCGTCGATTCCATAACAGACGAGCCATGGCCTGTCGGCGTCCTGAGGGCCGGGGAGCAGTGGGAGCAAGGGATCTGGCATGACCCCGATTGAAGCAGATCCTGTGGCTTTCAGGAACTTCCCTGGTGGTGTCCAGCCGGTAGGGGCAATATGGGAACGTGTGTCAGGCGTCCTGAAATCCTCTGCAGCGCCGTGGGTATTTCCGCTGTCAGCCAGGCAGTGGGAGCCTCTCAGGGGTTTTGTAGGAAGTCGACATATGGTTCCATCCAGATGGGGATATTCCTTGATATATCAAGGAATGATGTCGACGGTCACGAGAGGGTGAACTTTCCCTCGCTGGCTTGACTGGCCTTGTCTCACACGCATGTAATTCTTACTGGCAAGAAGCTCGGATCGAAGGGAGGCCGGCATGTGGAACATCCTCGGCGACGGCCCACTGAAGCACCCAGAGGAGCCTGACGCGGAGGTGCTGTCACTCCTCTTCGGTGGCGGTGACGACGTCGATGAAGGTCCTCTGGCGTGGCAGGAGCGCGCTCTGTGCGCTCAGACGGACCCTGAGGCCTTCTTCCCTGAGAAGGGCGGTTCCACACGCGAGGCCAAGCGAGTCTGTGCGACTTGCGAGGTTCGCGAGGAGTGCCTCGAGTACGCCCTCGCCAACGACGAGCGCTTCGGTATCTGGGGCGGCATGTCGGAGCGCGAGCGGCGCAAGCTCAAGCGTCGCGCAGTATGACCCCCGCCGGCTCCACACAGGGAGCCAGTCGGGTAGGAGCCCTGGCCGTCGTCGTGTCGGCCGGGGCGAGCCCGTTTCTGGCGCAGACACTGTCCGCGATCACCTCACAGACCTGCGCGCCGGACGTCGTCCTCGTCGTCGACGTCGCCTCGCGAGCCAACGGGCTGGGGGACGGAACCCCGATCGAGGAGCTCGTGGAGAGGTCGGGGCTGGATGCCACCACCGCCGTGCGCGTCGTCAGAGCCAAGGAGGCCAAGAACTTCGGGGACGCCGTCTCCCGAGGACTGACCGCCTATGCCGGACTCGTCGCCGCCGGCAACCGCAAGCGCCGCAGCTCGGAGGTCGTCGACGGCGCAGAGGGCTCAGATGCTGACACCACCTCGAGCGGGCCGCGCACCTCGGTGCGGGACCTGCTGCTGTCGGGCTCGGGTCCCATTACCGGCCCCACCGGTGCACTCTCGCCGATCACCGCCTACGAGCAGCGGCTCGTTGCCCCCACCGAGGCCGCCCCGGAGATGCCGGAGCACCAAGTGTGGTTCTGGCTGCTCCATGACGACTCCGCGCCCGCCGAGGACTGCCTCGAGCGGCTGCTCACCGCCGCGACCAACGCCCGCTCCGTGGGAATCGTCGGACCCAAGCAGGTGGGCTGGGACAACCCCGAGCTGCTCCTGGAGGTCGGGCTGCGCGCCACCGCCTCGGCCCGCCGCGCCAACGACATCGTCCCCGGCGAGGTCGACCAGGGCCAGCACGATGACCGCAGCGATGTCCTGGCCGTGGGAACCGCCGGCGCCCTCGTCGACCGGGCCGTGTGGGAGGAGATCGGCGGCATCGCCCCGTGGCTCGGCCCCTTCGGCGACGGCCTGGAGCTCTCGCGCGCCGCGCGCCTGGCCGGATACCGCGTCATCGTCGAACCCACCGCCGTCATCCGCCACCGACGGGCCTCCTACCAGGGGCTTCGCCGCCCCGCATCCGTCTCCCACTCCTCCGATGCGCCGCCCCGCACCGATGCCGAGGCCATCGAGGTCGCCCTTCCCGAGCCCGACCCGGAGAGATCCTTCCGGGCTCGGCGCAGCGCCCAGCTCACCAACTGGGCGGCCTTCTCCACCCGTCCCATCGGTCTGCTGCTGACCTGGTTCGTCATCCTCGGACTGATGCGGTTCGTGTGGCGCCTGGCCTCCAAGGCTCCGGCGCTGGCCCGCGACGAGCTCGGTGCGGCTCTGGCCGTGGCCGGCCGCGGCCGACGGATCAAGGCCGCCAGGCGCCGGCTCGCCCAGCACACCAAGGTGCCTGCATCCGCGCTGGGGCGTCTGTACGCCACGGCGGCCGAGATTCGCGGGGTGCGCCGGGATCGCAGCCGCCAGGAGCGCGAGCGTCGTGCCCGCGCAGCAGCCCCCAGCGAGCTCGAGCTGCGCGAGCTCGCCGCACTGGCCCGCAGCCGGCGCCGCACCCTGAGCGCGGTCATGGTGCTGGTGCTGGTACTGAGCACCTACGGCCTGTCCCGGCTGCTGCTGACCCGCTCCATCACCGGTGGGGCCCTGCCCCTGTTCAGCGGCGGCTGGCGTCAGATGTGGGACAGCGCCTGGAGCACCTGGATCGCCACCGCGGACGGCTATCCGGGCGGCGTCACCCCATTGCTGGGCATCCTGGCCCTACCGGCGGCCCTGGGAAGGCTGGTCGGTCTGGAGACCAGCGCGCTCATCAGCGCTCTGGTGCTCCTGGCCGTGCCCCTGGCGGCGCTGGGGGCATGGTTCGCCGCCGGCACGATGACCCGGAAGGTGGTGCTGAGGGCCTGGGCGGCACTCGTGTGGGCCCTGTCTCCCAGCCTCCTGCTCGCCCTGGGCCAAGGGCGCCTCGGCGCCCTCCTGGTCCACCTCGTCCTGCCCTGGGCGCTGCTGGCCCTGGCCCGCGCAGTGGGCGCCGACCGGCGTGACCTCGTCCTGTCCGGACTGGTGGGTGCCCACCTGCTCACCGACGAGGAGCGCGCCGAGCTCGACCGTTTCTCCACTGAGAAGGTCACCGACCTCGCCCACCTGGACGAGGAGGCACAGGCCGAGTCGAAGGCCGAGGACGCCCAGGACGCCGAAGACACTGACGATGCCGCGGCCACCGAGGATGCTGCGGATGCAGTGCATGCAGTCGATGCCGAGGGTGATGCCGATCCCGCCCAGGACAGTGAGGCCGACACGACCCCCGCCCCGGAGGATGACGCTCATGACCGCGGTGAGGATGAGGAGGAGACCGACCCTGCCGTCCGCGCCCCGGCTGCTCGGGAGCCCGAGGTCGACGTGCCCCCCACTGAGAAGTACGGCCACGGGTCGGCGACGGCCGCCGCAGTCGCAGGATTGCTGCTGAGTGTCGTCGTCGCGGCCGTCCCGGCCACCGCCGCCGTGCTGGCCGTCATCATCCTGCTGCTGTCGGTGACCACGCGACGCGGCTTCAAGCTCGTCCTCACCCTGGTCCCCATTCTGGTCACCGCCGCTCCGGCCTGGTGGGGCGCCTGGCTCCTGGGCCACCGGGCGGGCTGGGCCGAGGGGGTCCGGCTGCTGCTGACCGACATCGGCCTGCCCGTCTCCGCGCCGGCGCCGAGCAGCCTCGACCTGCTGGTCGGCTCCCCGATGGACCTGGATGCCCTCGTGTCCTCCGGGGCCTTGAGCGTCCTGCTGCGGGTGCTGCTGGCGCTGGTCCCGGTCCTGGGCGTCGTCGGGCTCTTCGTCTCCCGGCGCGTCCGGGTGGCCCGCACCGGCATCCTCCTGGCCCTGGGCGGCCTCATCCTGGCCGGGCTCTGCCTGCGCACCCCGACCGGGCTGGGCCCGGACGTCGCCGGAAGCGGCCTGGCCCCCGTCAACGGATGGTCCGGGGCCGGTCTGTCCCTGGCGCTGAGCGGCTTCCTCGCAGCGGCCCTGACCGCCGGCGAGACCATCTGGGACCTGCTCGGTCAGCGGTCCAGAGGCGGCCGTCGCACCCTGGAGCGCAGGGGCCGGAAGGATACCGACGCGGCCTCCTCCTCCTCGGCCGCAGACCTGACGGCGAGGCGGAAGCGATCGCGCCGCCTCAAGGCGGCCTTCACGACTGCGGCCTGCCTCGTCCTGCTCGCCCCGGTGGTGGTCGGTGGCATCTGGTCCTACCAGGCTCACCGCGCCAGCAACCCGCGGGTCCTGGCGCTGCACTCCACGCCCCAGCAGATCCCGCTCATCGCCGAGCAGTTCCAGGGCTCGGATGCGGCCGGACGAGTTCTCAGACTCACCTCCACGCCGCAGGGGCTCCAGGCCACCATCTGGCGCGGGCCCGGCACCCAGATCAGCGACGTCCTGCCCGGAGCGGTCAACGTCGAGGCGCGCACCCGTGCCGCCGCGGCACTGGCCGACCCCGGGCTCAAGCCCGGCAAGGACGCTCGGCCGGCCAGGCCCAGGAGCGCAGCGGCAGGTCAGGCACTCGTCCTGGACGACCCCGCCGACGTCGAGCTCGCCCAGATCGTCACCCGCGCCACCGCCGGACAGGACAAGGGGGCCGCCGACGCCCTGGCGGCCCACGGCATCGCCGTCGTCGTGCTCGATCACCAGGAGGGCGACGCCGTCACCGCCGAGGCCCGCGTGGGCCTGGCCTCGACGCCGGGACTGGAGCAGCTCGCCCAGACCGCCTCGGGCAACTCCTGGAGGGTCACGTCCTCGGCGCACCCCGACTCGGCCCGCCTGAGCCTCCTGGACGCCGGCGGTGTGGTCACCCCCGTCGCGTCCACCGGTACCGGCTCGGGGACCCGCACCGAGATTCCCGCCGGAGCCGGCCCCCGCACCCTCGTCATGGTGGAGCGCTCCGACGCCGGCTGGAGCGCCACCCTCGATGGCCGGCGCCTTGAGACCACCACGGTTCGCGCCCAGGACGGCAGCTGGAAGCAGGGCTTCACCGTCGGCTCAGAGGGCGGGGAGCTGGTGGTCACCCACACCCGCAGGTCCACGGCCGCCGCGACCTACACGATCTGGGCCGTCTGGGCCCTGACCCTGGTGGCGGCACTGCCCCTGCGACGCGGAAAGGAGATGGCCTCATGACGCAGCCCCGTCAGGACGACGCCGACAGCCAGCAGGAGTCAGTGGAGACGTCCGAGACCCAGCCCCCGCAGCACGAACCGACCAGCCCGGACCCGCAGCAGGCCGACGACGAGACCGCCTCCGCGGAGAAGACCGACAACGACACCGCGGATGGGATCGCGGACGAGACCGTGGACAAGGCCGCAGACGAGGAGGCGGATCAGGAGGCGGACGAAGGCGCTGACAGCCCCGCCGACCAGGACCAGGACTCAGGCAGCGCCTCCACCGGCGAGGCCGCAGACGACGCCTCCCGCACCGATGCCGAGGATGCAGCCGACACCGATGCCGAGGCGTCGGATGACACCGATGCCGAGACAGTGGATGAGCCTGACGCTCCCTCCACCACCCCCTCCCCGAGGCGTCGGAGGAAGTCCGCCAGCACCAGGCGGCACCGCCGGTCGCTGGGGCAGACGATCTCCCGCGGCGTCGGTGCCCTGACCTCCCTCGCGCTGGCCGCGGCCGTCGGAGGCGTCACCTGGTGGGAGTACACCGCACCGACCACACCGACCCCGCAGCTGCAGGCCCTGAGCCTGGCCCAGCCCGGAGGCGCCACCACCTACGTCTGCCCGCACGCGCCCACCAATACATTGCGGGGCACCGACGTCGGCGCCATGGAGTCCGCCACCGCCATCGTCCCGGCCAAGGGAGACGGGGCCGCCAAGTCGGCCACCTATGCCGGTCGGAGCATCCCCACCGACACGGCCACCTCCATGAGTACCGCCGAGGGCGGCATCCTCACCCTCGCGCCAGCTGACGGCCGGGTGGCCAACGCCGTCGGCGCGGTGACGACTCTGACCAAGAACGGTGACCTGCGGGGGCTCACCGCCGCCCCCTGCACCCAGCCGTCCGCCATGTCCTGGATCGTGGGCGGCTCCATCGCGGCAGGCTCCTCGGCCGAGCTGCGACTGGTCAACCCCGGCGTCACCCCCGCCACCGCGAAAGTCACCCTCTACGGTTCCATCGGCCGACTCAGCCTGCCCAGCAACGGGGAGATCACCGTGCCCGCGGGCGGCTCCTCCTCCCTGGCCTTGGAGACGAAGGGTAGCCAGGACCCGCGCATCGCCGTATCCGTCGAGGCCGACGGCGGCTCCGTGGTGCCCACCCTCGTCACCGAGTCCCTCGACGGGGAGACCCCCGCCGGCACCGACGTCATCACCCCGGGATCCGCCCCGGCCACCGACCTCGTGATCCCCGGCGTGGAGATCGTCGAGCCCGCCGCACAGGGTGAGGTTCCCGATGCCAAGACCAGCGCCGACTCCTCCGACACCCCGGCCGTGCGCATCGTCAACCCCGCAGCGGCCCCGGCGACCGTGTCGGTGACCATGCTCGGCAAGGACGGGGCCCGCCCGCTGAGCGGGGCGCAGTCCGTGACCATCGACGCCGGCTCCGTCTTCGACATCCAGCTGGCCGGCGTGCCCGCGGGCACCTACGGCGTGCAGGTCACGTCGAACACGCCGGTGGGAGCCGCTGCCCGCATGGTGCGCAGCGGCGGCGAGTACCCCGCGCGCTCCAAGGCCCTCGTCCACGACCAGGCCTGGGCGCAGGCCGCGCTGCCCGGAGCCGCGGACTCCGGCCTGCTGGCGGTGCCGCGCGCGACCTCCCTGAGCTCGGCGGTCACCGTGGCCAACAGCGGTGAGACCACCTCGGTGACCCTGTCCTCCCTCGACGGCTCCTGGAAGCAGGACGTCAAGGTCGCCAAGGGCGCCTCCGTCGTCGTCGAGGTGCCGGCCGAGGTCTCCGCTGTCCGCCTGAACGCAGCCGGTCAAGAGGGCTCGTCGGGGACCTCGCGCACCTCCAGCGGCCTGGCCGCCGCGACCATCGTGACCGCGCAGGCCGACGGAGACGTGGCCGGCACGCTCATCTCCACCGTGCCGGCTCAGCCCGACGCCACCGTTCAGGCCCAGCGCCGCATCCTGCTGGACTGACGACACCGAGCCCCGGGCAGGGGAGTCCGTCTCACAGGGCCGAGCCGGGATCGATCTCCTCGGGGCGGCGTCCCAGCATGAGGGCCACCTGTTCGACGACGACACGGTGCACCAGGTCGGCCAGCTCGGCGTCGTTCGTGGCCCGGGAGGCCACCGGTCGGCGGTAGATGACGACGCGCGCCGGCAGTCCCGCACGGGGCTCAGCGGTGAAGCCGCGTCCCAGTACCACCGAGCGTTCCCAGGGCGCCGGATCCGAGGGCGGTACCTCCTCGACGGCGAACTGGATCTGATCCACCGACGGCCAGCGTCTGGCCAGGTTCTGGGCCGCGTCCACGACGAGCTCGTCGAAGCGCTCGGCGCGGGTGCGCCAGGCCGGCAGGTGCGGCGGCAGGAGCGGACCGCGCAGCCCCCGGCCGTGGCGGTCACGACGACTGCTCGGGCGCCGCCCCGGTGCCGCGGCGGAGCGCGGGGGGATCCGCCCGGGTGAGAAGGGGAACAGGTCGGTCACATCGGCCAGCCTAGGCGGCGTGTGGATGACCGGCGGGCAACGGCACGGTAACCTGCGAGCGTGAGAAGAGTCCGACACTGCCGCAAGCCCGGCTGCGAGCGCCCAGCCGTGGCCACCCTGACTTCCGTCTACGCGGACTCCACCATCGTGCTGGGGCCACTGGCCACCGAGGCCCAGCCCGAGGCCTATGACCTGTGCGATAAGCACGTCTCCTCCTTCACGGCCCCCCGCGGCTGGCAGATCATCCGCCTGGCCACCGAGTTCGAACCGGCGCCCCCCAGTGAGGACGACCTCCTGGCCCTGGCCGACGCCGTGCGCGAGGCCTCCCGCGCCCCACGCCCGGTCGCCTCGCCGGCCGAGCACCGGCCCCGCCCCGGAGGGATCATGCCGGCCTCCCTGACGGCCCCGCTGCCGCCCCCGCCGGAGATCGCCGAGGACGAGATCCTGCGGCGCGGGCACCTGCGGGTCCTGCGCGGACAGAAGGGGGACGCATGAGCCGGCAGGAGGTCCCCGTGCCTGAGCAGCGAGCGGTCCTCCCCTCCGGACTGAGGTCCGCTCTGCGCTGCCCGCTGAGCGGCGAGGAGCTCGTTGACGGCCTCGATGAGGCCGGTCGCCCCGTACTCGTCTCCCGGAGCGCGGGCCTGGCCTACCCGGTGCGTGACGGCGTGCCGATCCTCCTGGTTCACGAGGCATCACGCGTGCCCGCGCCCGGTCCCGACTCCCAGGGCTAAGGCTCCGCGCCCCCGCTGCGAGCCGGGTGGCCCGTCCCGGGGACGAGCCCGGAGCGGTTCAGCGCCGTCGGGTCTCCCCGCCCACCCCATAGGGCGGGCGGGCCATGTCTCGCAGCACGTCCTCCTCCAGTCGGCGGTCGCGGCTCTCCAGCACCAGCTCACGGTTGCGCCGCTCGGTGAGAACCGCGGCAAGGAACCGTTCGGGGTGCGTGCCGGCGGGAGGCGGGGGAGAGACGTATCCCTGGACCTGAGAGGCCAGTTCGAGTCCCAGCTGGTGGCGGGAGGAGGGCACGAGGGAGGAGGCGCGCTGCAGGAAGGTGCGCGCCGTCAGGCTCAGGTTCCCGGGCAGGGCGCGCAGGTCCGTGCCCGCCGCCCACTGGGCCAGCTCGGGGGGCATCAGCAGCGGTGGCGCCGCGAGGGAGCGGTGATGCTCTCGAACCACGTAGGTGCCGGCCAGCATGTCCCCGAACCGCTTCCCCCGCTTGGAGACGATGCTGGCGCACAGGGCAGGCACGGCCCAGGTGCCCCAGATCTCGACGACGGCCAGCAGCGTGCGCACCAGGCAGTGGCGCAGCCTGACGGTACCGCCGTCGTCGCGCACCACCCGTGCCCCGGTCACCATGCGGCCCAGGCTCCGGCCCCCGCTGAGAAGCTCGACGAGCAGGGGGATGACGACCAACCAGGCGAGGATGACCAGGGACAGCATCGCCCGGGTCAACGCGAGATTCTCTCGGAACTCCGAGCCGGAGGAGATGGCCAGCACCATCACCACGACCACGGACAGTCCTGCCCCCAGGGTGTAGACGGCGTAGTCGATGAGCCCCGAAGCGATGCGGTTGGCGACCGTTGCCGGGGTGATCTCCAGGGCGACCGCCTCCCCGGTGATGAGCAGCTCGGGCTCGATCATCCGCTCGGAGGATGTGGGGGATGCGGCCGTCATGACAGACTCCTTGCGTGGATCTTGATGCCTTCTCCGCGGCGCACCGCGATCAGTGGGAACGTCTCGATGTGCTCGTGGGGCGTGGCCACCTCAGCGGGGCTGAGACCGATGAGCTCGTGGCTCTCTACCGCACCTGCGCCCGTCATCTGTCGCGGGTGCGCTCGGCCGCGCCTGATCCGCAGCTCATCGCCGAGCTGTCCTCCCGAGTGGCCGCGGCTCGCGGCCGCCTGACCGGAACACGGGAGGTGAGGAGCCACTCGGTGCGCCGCTTCATTCTCCAGTCCGTGCCCGCGGCCCTCTACCGCATCCGGTGGTGGACCTGCGGGGTCATGGTTGCCGAGATCGCCCTGGCGCTGGTGGTGGGGGCGTGGACCCTGCGCAGTCCGGAGGCCATGGCTGCTCTGGGCAGCCCCGAGAAGCTGGACAGCTACGCCCATGAGGCCTTCGAGTCCTACTACTCCACGTACTCCGCCCCCGACTTCGCCGCTGCGGTGTGGACGAATAACGCCCGTATCGCAGCGATTTGCGTGGCCGGAGGGATCACGGGATTCCTGCCGCTCTACATGCTGTACCAGAACGCCGTCAGCGTGGGACAGTCCGGGGCGATCCTGGCCGACCACGACATGCTCGGCGTGTTCCTCTCGCTCATCTCGCCGCACGGCCTGCTGGAGCTGACCTGCATCTTCATCGCCGGCGCGGCAGGACTCAAGCTCTTCTGGACCATGCTGGTCCCCGGCCGGCGCAGCCGCACCGCCGCGCTGGCCGCCGAGGGACGGGCCCTCATCACGGTGGCCGTGGGCCTGACCGCCGCCCTGGCCGTCGCCGGACTCATTGAGGCCTTCGTGACTCCGGCCCCCATCCCCTGGTTGGTCAAGATCGCCATCGGAGCCGGTGCGCTGGCACTGCTGTGGGCCTACACCCTCATCCTGGGCCGCTCCGCCGTCGCCGCAG
>ERZ773090.886-NODE-886-length-11479-cov-4.17726_pt1 | contig 11479 bp, 9 predicted proteins | sample MGYA00580579_ERZ773090 | MGnify/ENA primary metagenome ERZ773090 (study PRJEB29015, sample SAMEA2738014) | human oral metagenome | biome: human oral; feature: human-associated habitat; material: dental | place: China | collected 2132 ... | reverse complement strand
GTTGGACCACCTGGTTCACGAAATACGGTGGTCCAACGGAACGCAAGTGGTCCAACCGCACGCAAGTGGTCCAACCGGGCCGGCCGCGTCACGACATGCGAGACGCCGTCCCACCATGCGGGCGACCTGAATAACCTTCTGCGTTCAGCGGTCGGCCCTGGGGTAGCCGTCCCGCCACGGGTAGCGCTCCAGAATCTCGTTCAGCCTTCCCGCGTCCAGCAGGCGCCCGATCTCAACGATCGTCTCATCATCGGGGGCGTGGAAGCTGAAGGGGGGCAGAGAATCCCCCTCCAAATCCGAGATGTAAATCCACCTGTCGGCGAGGACGCCGACACCGAAGTCGCCCTTCTCGAATCCGACGTCGACGTGCTCCTCATCGGCATTGGCGAGGTCGGCCAGCAGGGCCAGGATCTCCCCGGGGCTGTTATCGGTCATATCGCCGAGCACCCACCTGAGCGACAGCATGACGCTCCCCCTCTTCACAGCCGCGCATTAGCGCGTCGAATTCACTTGCGCTTCCGAGCCCACCCGGACTCGGCCCCGGCCTGCTTCTCCCGCTCCTCCTGGATGGTCTTCCAGGGCGCGGGCCACGCGTCCATCACCCGGATGTACTGATCGCCGGTGAGGAACGAGTGCCGGGTGGAGAACAGCTCCTCGATGGCGGTCAGGTCGCGACTGGGAGGGGTCTCGCCGGTCGAGGGGAAGTCCTCGGGGAATGCGGGGGAGCGGATGTCCCCCGTGAGAATCCGGTGCAGGAACTCCGTGATGCCCACCCCGTACTCGTACCAGTCCTCGAATCTCGAGCCGATGACGAGCACGAAGCCATCCGCGTCGTCGGCCGGCACCACCCACAGGCACAGGTCACCGTTATCGGTCGACCCCCACACCGCCACCGACACCGCGGCGCGGAGCGAGTCCGCCAGGGGCGCCACCGGATCGAACACCCCGACGCCGGCGCCGAGCATGCCCCTCAGGGGCTCCACCGTCGGATTGGGCTCCAGCATCCGCGCCAGAACCGACCAGAACGAGGCCGTCCGCTCCCGGACGCTGAGGTACTCGTTGTCGTGCTCGGGGGCCATGACGTGCAGGAACATGTCGAAGGTCCCCACCCCGTACACCGACAGGAAGTGCAGATAGTCCTCCGGCAGGACCACCGAGTCCGGCAGGCCCCCGCCGGCCGGTTCGGGATCCTCCGGGGGCGGCACCAGCCCGACCAGGTCTTCGGTCATGTCCCTCATCATAGAACCTCACTTCTGGTTGGGAATTGTCACATTCAGCGTATGCCCGGCACTGCTCTCCGCGGACAGCGCCACGCCCACGGGCATGGGGTTACTCCCCTCGTAGATCGGAGTAGACGAGTAGAGCACATCATTCCCAGCGTCCGCCCAGCCCCGCACCATTCTCTCATACCCACTCATCGCGGAAGCGTTAACCGGACCCTGCCGCAGAGAGCCTTTCTGAATCCAGGGGTCGAGTACGTTCAAAATTGATGCCGCTATGGTACCAGTATGTTCGTGACATCAAGATCCCAGACACCATCTCCCGCGGTTCTCGCGAAGAGTTGCACCTCCAGGTCCGAACGCCCCTCCTCCTTGGTCCACAAGGGACAATCGATCCAGAATCCACTCCCGTCCCTCAATTCTCCATAATACTCTCCATATTCAATGCAGTCGGCGAACTTTGGTGGTGGCACAATAAAAGTTGCCGGATAATCCCCAAGGGTCCGGTCGGCATTGAGCCATGAAATATTGCCGCCCGGAAGGGTATCGGTGTCGTTGCGAGTGTCTTTTCTTACGATAGAGATTAGAAGATTTCGCAACTCCACTATGATCTCCCCCGGAAGAGTCTTGTGCTCTATCATTGTTTCGCCCTGTTTCCTGGTATTCTGGTGGACGTGCTGTCGGTAACGTTCAAAACGTCCTTGAAGTATTTGTCTGCACGTTCGATGGCCGATGTGACATCTTGATCGCCGAGTCCCGCCGCGCGGAGCCACCTCTCGGCGATCTCGCGTTCCGCCGCGTAGGCGCCCCCACCGGCGGCTCGCTGGACGAGAGTGACCTTATAATGAGCCTTTCTCATCAGAACCGGTGGCTCAGGGGCGGGGATCGGCACATCACTGCGGAATTAAGATAAGTGCGGGAGCGGCGCGCACAGGGACTTCTCCACTCACCCCACGTCGCCCCGAGCCCTCCCGCGCCATCACACCGGCCCCGGCCAGTCTGGGGATATTTCTGGTGAGAAAGGCTCATTAGAATCTGGGTCGATCTTAGGGGCAAGATGAGGTCGCGCCCTTGTCACCCAAACCCAGGCGCACAACTTCGCGATCGAACGCCCATTGGAGTTCTTTACGAAGGAATGATGAACGGTATTCTCCAGCCGCGTAAGCCCGCACCAGCGCTTCCGCAGTAGAATGCGAGTGCAGGTAGTCAACGAGCATGCAGGCAAAACGAGTGAGCAACTCACGGCGCCTCTCGTCGTCAAGTTGCGCGCACCCCAAGTCCTCAAGCATTTGAATATTCACATTCGGGTCAATATTCCAGTCTGGAGAGAATATCACCAACGGATAGTCGTCGCCCTTCAATGTTGCCGGCGTTTCGAACCCGCTGACGAGCGGAGCGCACATCAGGTCCATACCAATGCGATTGCCGTATGGGAGTTTTTCGACGCGAAAAGCCCATGCTATCTCTTCACTGGACCAGTACCACCAGAACCGCCGCCTTCTCATGCTCGCAGCCTTGAAGACCGGCGTCATCTGAGAAACCACATCATCACGCGTCAAAGCCATGTCTAGCCCCAATTAATAGAACCTTCGGGATTATCGGACCACCGCTCCATCGCCTTCGCCGCCCGCTGGGCGGTGGCGGCGCCTCTATCGGGACGAGCCGCTTCAGCGGTCGGCCCTGGGGTAGCCGTCCCGCCACGGATACCGATCCAGGATCTCGTTCAGCCTCCCCGCGTCCAGCAGGCGCCCGATCTCAACGATCGTTTCATCATCGGGCGCACGGAAACTACAAGGAGACAGAGAATCTTCCTCCAAATCTGAGATGTAAATCCATCGGTCCACGAGGATGCCGACGCCGTAATCCCCCTTCTCGAATCCGACGTCGACGTGCTCCTCGTCGGCATTGGCGAGATCGGCCAGCAGGGCCGGGATCTCCCCGGGGCTGTTATCGGTCATATCGCCGAGCACCCACCTGAACGACAGCATGACACTCCTCCTTCTTCTCAGCCGCGCATTGACGCCTCGAATCCACTTCCGGTTCCGGACTCATCCGGACTCGGTTCCAGCCCGTTTCTCCCGCTCCTCCTGGATGGTCTTCCAGGGCGCGGGCCACGCATCCATCACCCGGATGTACTGATCACCGGTGAGGAACGAGTGCCTCGCCGTCGGCAGATCCGCGACCGCGACAACGTCGCCGAACACCATCTGAACACCAGTTGTCGGGAAGTCCTCGGGGAATGCGGGGCAGCGGATGTCCCCCGTGAGAATCCGGTGCAGGAACTCCGTGATGCCCACCCCGTACTCGTACCAGTCCTCGAATCTCGAGCCGATGATGAGCACGAAGCCGTCCTCGCCGTCGGTCGGCACCACCCACAGGCACAGGTCGCCGTTATCGGTCGACCCCCACACCGCCACCGACACCGCGGCATGGAGCATATCCGACAGGGGCGCCATCGCTTCTGGAACGAACTCCGACATCCGCGCCAGAACCGACCAGAATGAGGCCGTCCGTTCCCGGACGTTCGCGCGCCCATCGCTGCGCTCGGGGGCCATGACATGCAGGAACATGTCGAAGGTCCCCACCCCGTACACCGACAGGAAGTGCAGATAGTCCTCCGGCAGGACCACCGACTCCGGCAGGCTCCCGCCGGCCAGCTCGGGCTCCTCCGGAGGCGGCACCAGCCCGATCAGGCCCTCGGTCATGCCCCTCATCGTAGAACCTCACTCTCGGTTGATAATGCTGACATTCAGTGAGCCTCTCTCGCCAGGAAGGTCCCTGGGCTGGCCGGGATCGGTGTAATGGCGCGGAATTAAGATAAGTGCGGGGTCGGTGCGCACAGGGACTTCTCCACTCACCCCACGTCGCCCCGAGCCCTCCCGCGCCATCATACCGACCCTGGCCAATCCGGGGATATTTCTGGTGAGATCAGATGTCAGCAACCCGCATTATCCCAGGACGAGGAGCACCCTCACCCCCCAACGATGAAATCCCGAGGCTAATCAACAAGTGCAAGCGTATCGCCGTTCTCGTCAATAATCACCCATCTCCCGCCAAGATTGCGTAGCAGGTCCGTATTCAATCGGCTTGGGTCATTGACAGTAAACTCCCATGGCCCGGAATCAAAGGCCACAATCTCGATCGCAGTCTCCGCATCATCTAGACACTTGTAACCGCGTAGGGTGATATCGTTGCACTGATGCTCCCAGAGGGCGAGTTGTTCAATAATTGTCCATTCAACTATGACATCATCTTTCTCGGCGGCGCTCAATATGTTTTGAAGACCTTCCGGAGCACCCTCTCGGGTCACTACCCACACGTCGGACATCACCCAGACAAGCCCCTCGCTGCGCACGGCGGGAAGCACTTCCGCGAGAGGCACATTCGGCATTTCCGACAACCACGAAGGCACATCAAAGCGGAGTGCACTTTTATTCATGAAAATTCACTCTCCTTTATAGGGGTATTCAAAGGGGTAGGCCGAATTGGATCGCGCTCTCGTACCGCCCGTAGAGTTCTCTTCATAGGGATGCTGATGTGGATTAGGGTGAATCAAGGGTCGTCCATGATCCGTAAAATCAATATCTCTTACAGGCTTGCCGTCGCCATCGAATTCTCGAGCTTGAGGATAGTCCTCTTTTCTGCCGTGCCTCCACCCCAACTGCGTGTGCGGAAAATTCACATCCGGCATCGGTTCTCCTGCATGTGGCACCCCCTTGGGATAACGGGGCAGCTCCCGTTTTGGAAACCATTCTGGTCTCTCGTACGTGTTGTGTACGAGCGCCCTGGTGCCGGTGGTGGTGGTGATGTAGTAGTTGGTCAGGCCGTGGATGGTGAGGTTGTGGACGGTGGCGGTGCGGCCGGTGGGGGCGGACTCCACCACCACGGCGCCATCGGCGCCGTCGGTGTTGGCGTGCGGGTCGTCTCCGGCGCGGCCGGTGTCGTCGTCGGTGGGGTCGGTGGTGTGCGGGTTTTCGGTGGTGCTGGGCGGGGCGTCCCGGTCCGTAGTGGTGCGCAGGCGGTCGCCGGGGACCAGATCCTCCGCCTTGGTCCAGCCGGCCCCCTGGACCCAGAATCGGTGGGTGGGGGTGGTGGTGACGGTCCCGCCGTCGTCGGTGGACACCCTCCAGGTGACGGCGTCCTCGTGCACCGGGGCGTCCAGGACCTCGCGGGCCTCGTCGGCCCCCGTGTGGGGGTTGTGGGCCAGGACCCGGTCGCCGACCTTGACCTGGGCGATGGGCCTGGTGGACCCGTCGGCCATGACCACGGGGGTGTCGGCGGTGAAGCACGCCCACCCGGTCAGTCCCTGCATCTGGTTGGTGATCTTGGCCGTGGCGCCGCCGGTCAGACCGCCGCCGGCGGCCCCGCCGCCCACGGACGAGGCCAGGCCGCCCACGGTGTGGGGGCCGGGCCCGGCCAGGTAGCTCAGCCCGTCGGACACCCCGCCCTCCACCGCGCTGGAGGCGGCGCCGGTGAGGATGTTGCGGCCGGCCTGGCACAGGCCGGTGCGCGACAGGGCCGACCCGACGGCGGACTCCACGCCGCCGCCGATGGGGGCGGTCGCCCCGCCGATGGCGATGTCGGCGGCCAGGGACTTGGGGTCGATCTTGCCGGTGGTGATGTACTGGGTGCCGGCGGAGAAGACGCCGGAGGTGGCCGCGCCGATGAGGATGGTGGCGCCCAGGCCACTGCCCACCCCGGTGATGCACAGTCCCACGCCCACGGCCACGACGGCCGCCGCCGCGATGTACTGCCAGTTGTCCTTGACCCACGAGCTGGCCGCGTCCCAGGCCTGGGAGATCGCGCCGGAGTGGGCCTGGTTGTAGGCGGCCAGCTGGGCGTCGCTGACCGGGGCCAGTCCCGTGGGGTCGGAGAAGCCCACGGGGTCGTTGCCCGCGTAGGAGTAGGGGTTGGACGCCCAGGCGGCCTCCGGGGGCGCCAGCAGCGGGTCCACCGACAGGAACGAGCCCGTGGCCGGGTCGTAGACGCGCGCGCCCATGACCTCCAGCCCGCCGAAGGTCACCGTCGCCCGCGGCGTGATGGAGATCCCCTCACCCACGTCCAGCAGCGACGCCGGGGTCGCCCACGGGTCGTCCTGGGTCTTGACCCACGTCGGGGCCACGCGCGGCCCCCCGGGCCCGCCGGCGCCGGCGGCGTCCGCCCCGCCGGCCCGGGCCGGGGAGGCGGCGCTCACCCCCGCGACCGCGTCGATCGCGGCGCCGCCCGCGCTGACGGGCACCGCCAACCCGTCGGCGCGGTCCCACACCAGGTCGGTGGAGTCGATGGCGGCCAGCTCGCCGTCGGCGCCCCACGCCAGGTCCCACTGGCGGCCCACCTCGAGACGATCCCCGCGCTGAACCAGGGTGGTCACCCCCACCAGGCGGTCGTCGTCGTCCCACACCAGGCGCCGCCGCCCGCCCGGGCCCCTCTCGCCGGTGCGCCTGCCCAGCTCGTCGTAGGAGAAGGCCACCGCCCCGTCGGGGCCGGCCGCGCCGGTCAGCTGCCCGGCGGCGTCGTAGGTGAACGACGTCGTGGCGTCCGCCTCGCTGCGCCGCGTCATGCGCCCCAGCGCGTCCCACGAGTAGGACCTGCGCCCGTCGGGGCCGGTCGCGCCGGTCAGCTGCCCGGCGGCGTCGTAGGTGAACGACGTCGTGGCCCCGTCCACCGTGCGCGAGACGATCCGCCCGTCGGCGTCGCGGGCGAAGTCCACCACGCTCCGCCGGCCCGAGCGGTGGGTGATCTGCCGGACCAGGAAGCCGTTCTCCCACTGCCAGGCGATGTGCACCCCGTCGCCGACGGCGCACACGGCGCGCCCCAGCAGGTCGCGCTCGACGCTCACGCGCCCCACCCCGTCGCGGGTGAAGGCGCACACCCGCCCCTCGCGGTCGTACTCGTAGGCGGTGGCCTCGCCGTCGGGGCGCACCATGCGCACCACGCGGCCGTCCGCGTCGTAGTCGTAGGTAGTGTGCAGGGAGCCCTGACGCGCCCGGGTCATCTCCCCGCGCCAGTTCCACCACCACTGCCAGGACTGCGCCGACCCGTCCGGATCGTGCTCGTCGCCCCCGACGTAGTCGGTGACCTCCAGGCTGGCCCGGGCCTCGTCGAGGGCGTAGGCGCGCCGCAGCCGCCCGTCGAGCCGCTCGGCGGTCAGCCGGCCCGAGCGGTCGTAGGACAGCGTCCGCTCCCTCCCGGCGGCGTCCAGCGTGCGAATCGGGCGCCCGGCCCCGTCGTAGGAGTAGCGCGTGGTGCGCCCCAGCGGGTCCGTCAGCGACGACACCCGCCCCATCCGGTCGAAGGTCCGCGAGGTCACCCCGCCCGCCGGGTCGATCGTGCGCACCGGCCGCCCGCACTCGTCGTAGACGAAACGGGTGACCCCGCCCAGCGCGTTGGTGACCGCCACGATCTGCCCGGCGGCGTCGTAGGCGTACCTGCGCAGCCCGTAGTAGGGGTCGCGCACCCGCACCACGCGCCCGCACCGGTCGTAGCCCAGGGTCGTGGTCCCCGCCCCGGGCTCGACCCGGCGCACCGGCCGCCCGCACCGGTCGTGCTCGGTGACCACCACCTCGCCGGTCGGCCAGGTCTCGGTGGCGATATTGCCGTCGGCGTCGTAGCCGATCTCGTAGCGGGCCCCGCCGGTGGACACCGACGCGCACCAGCGCCCGGCCCCGTCGTACTCGTAGGTGTAGGACGCCCCCGACGCCATGGTCACCCGCACCACGCGCCCGGCGGCGTCGCGCTCGAAGAGGGTCGTCCCGCCGTCGGGGTCCGCCGACTCGATCACCCGCCCGCACCGGTCGTAGCGGTAGGTCATCTCCGCCCCGTCCGGGCCGGCCTGCGCGATGAGCCTGCCCAGCGGGTCGTGCTCGCTCCTCCAGGTCGCCGCGCCGTCGGTGAGCGACTCGCCGAACCCGGCCGTGCCGATCCTCGCCTCGCGGCGCACCCCGGTGGGGTCGACCCCGGCGGTCACGTGCCCGACGGCGTCGTGCTCCAGCGACCACGTGGCCCCCGAGGCGTCGGCGACCCGGGTCAGGCGGGACAGGGCGTCATGAACGAACTCCCAGCTGCTGCCGTCGGGCAGGCGCAGGGCCGCCAGGTTGCCCAGGTCGTCGAACTCCTTGGTCAGGCGCCGCCCCAGGGCGTCGATGCTGCCCGCATCCCGCCCGGCCTCGTCGCGCACCACCTCGACCCGGTTCCCCAGCGGGTCGACGGCGGCCAGCAGGCGGCCCGCCGCCGAGTACTCGTACCCCCACACCGCCCCGTCCGGGTCGATGCGGCCCGTGCACGCCCCGCGCGAGTCGTAGACGTAGCGGGTCACCCGCCCCGCCGGGGAGATCGACGCCGTCACCCGCCCGGCCCCGTCGCGCTCCAGGCGGGCCCGCTCGCCCGCCCCGTTGGTCACCGCCACCACGTCGCCGAAGGAGTCGTAGTCCAACGCGGTGCACCGCCCCGTGGGGTCCGTCACGCGCGTGAGCAGGCCGTCCTCCCACACCGCGGCCGTGACCCCGCCCTCCGGGTCGACGATCCGGCTCGGGTGGCGGTCGGCGCCCTCGTAGGCGAAACGGGTGACGCACTCGGGCCCGTCGCCGGGGGTCGCGCGCACCTCCACGACGCGGTCCGACTCGTCCCACACCACCGACGAGCGCACGCCCGCCCCCGTCAGCTCCTCGACCAGGCGGCCGCGCCCGTCGAAGACGCGCACGGTGCGCGCCCCGTCGCGATCGGCGGCCATGACCTGGTTGCCCCACCGGTCCCAGGCGGCCGACTGCCGGTTGCCCGCGGCGTCGACCACGCCGATCAGGCGGCCGCGCGAGTCGTAGATCCACGTATTGGCGCGCCCCCCGTCGGCGTCGGCGACCTGCGTGACCAGGCCCGGCAGGTAGGAGTAGCGGGTCACCCGCCCGTCGGCCGAGCGCTGGGTGAGCACCCGCCCGGCCCCGTCGTAGACGTTGTCCGCCTCCACCACGCCGTCGGCGTCCACGACCCGGCCCAGGCGCCCCGAGTCCTCGTCCCACTCGTAGCCCCGCCCGCCCGAGTCGCCGCCCGCCGCGCCCACCAGCCGGCCGGCGCCGTCGTAGGAGTAGACCACCTCGCGCCCGTCCGAGGCCCGCGCCGCCACCACGCGGCCGGTCTCCTCGTCCCAGGTCAGACACACGCTCCGGCCGCGCTCGTGATCCACGCGCACCACCCGCCCGCCGCTCCTGACGTAGGACACGGCCGTGCCCGCGCCGCGCGAACCGGACACCGGGGCGCCCGCGGCGGTGAACACCCACCGGCCCCCGTCGTTGTCGCCGACCACCAGCCGCCCGCCGGCGGGGTCCCCGGCCCCGGCGCCCTCGGCGGTCAGCCACAGGTTCGCGCCCACGGCCCGCCCCCAGCCGTCCCCCAGGCGCGGGAAGGTCACGTGCGCGCCGTCGTCGCGCACCCACACCGCCACCTCATCGCCCAGCTCCAGGCGCGCATCGAGCGCGCTGGACCACCCCGGCCCGAACGCGCCCGCCTCCTCCGAGGAGGAGTTGTACACGCGGATCAGCGCCAGGGCCCCGCACCCCCCGGCGAACGCCAGATCGATCTCCGGCTCCATGAAATTGCCGGTCAGCGTATTGACCGGGTCGTCGGCGTACCCGGTCGTGACCTGACCGCCCTGGACGCTGGCCGGCTCGATCGTGATCTGCGTGCGCGACACGCTCACCCCCGCCGCCTCCAGACACGCCTGGAGCGCGGCGTCGGAGACCGTGGAGATGCCGTCCTCGCCGCCCACGGCCTCGAAGGCCGCCGCCACCGTATTGGCCCACGTCACATCATTGCCGTTATTGGTCAGGTACGTGTCATAGGCGGTGAACACGCCCGAGGCGCTCACCCCGCCCCACTTGCACGAGGCCGTGAAGGTCTCGTACTTGCCCCGCAGGGACGCCGGCTCCCCGCTCAGCGCGTCGTTGAGCGTCTGCGAGGTGGAGGCGAAGGACCGCAGATCCGCGGGCGCCGCCGAGCTCGTGCCCGCCGTCGAGCCCGTCTCCGACCCCGGCGCGGGCGTCTCCCGAGCGCCCGTCACCGGCTGGGGCACGCTCACCGGCAGCGGCTTGGCCTCCGGGCCGATCGGCACGGGATCCTCGCCGAAGATCGCGTCCCACGTCTTCTCCGCCCAGTTGCGGTTGTCGTGATCCCGCTTCCACTTCCGCCCCGTCTCGCGGCGCGTCTGCTCCTTGCGGGCCTCCTCCGTCAGCGCGTCGACCTTCGTCGCCACATCCCGCAGCGCCGTGACCAGATTCGTCGCATCAGCCACCTGCACGCTCGCATTGTCGGAGAACAACCGCGAAAAACGCCCCTCGAAATGCGTCTTCGCCGTCGACACCGCCGACGAGCGCGACCCCGCCTGGCCCTCGATCAACGACGCGCTCGCACGGCACGCCGCCGACAGCGTATCCGCGTCACCGGCGCTGTAGGCCACATCCTCATCAATACCGGCCAGCGGGCCGACCTGATCCGAACCCAGGGGCACAGTCAACTCCATTCGGCAGGGACACCATCGGACGCCGCCCACCGTAGCACCCCCGCCCCGCCCGCACCCAGCGCCCCGCGCGGTGAGCGCCCCCACCCCGGAGGCCGGAAACGGGCCCGACACCGCCCGAACGGCGGGGAACCGCCGTCGGAACGCCATCGGGACGCCGCTCCGCGCGCCGGATGGGCAGTTGTACCCCGACACGGCGTCAGGGGCCGGGTTCGAATCTCCCGTCCCCGTCCGTGAGATCGGCGGGGGCGCGACGACGACGGGGCGGGGCGGCCCGTCAAAGCCCCTGTGCGCCGCATTGCGCGGAGGCCGGGCCCCGCATGGGGCGGCCCGACGGCCCGGCGAGGCCCCGGCCGGCGCCCGGCGGAGCTCAGGGCCGCGGGCGCGCCCGGGAGGCCTCCCGCCACAGCGCCTCGAACAGGCGCGGCCCGATCGCGACCCCGTTGAACTCCGGACTCCGATTGATGGCCTCCAGGTCCGGCGACGGGAGCTCCGCAAGGGCGGAGCCGCCGGATTCGTCCCGGCCCGAGGCCAGGCCGACCGAACCGCCGGGGAACACCTCGATCTTGCGCACCTCCCACCCGTCGTCGGTCAGCTCCTGGATGATGGCGACGGGCTCGGAGTCGAATTCGTGCAGCCACTCGACGAACTGGTATCTCATCCCGGCCCTCCCCGGTTCCCGCAGGGCGTCCGCACGAGGCTGCCCGGCGCCCGCGGGGCCGCCGGGGCGTCGTCGCCCGCCGGCGGGGGCGGG
>ERZ773090.885-NODE-885-length-11479-cov-8.1777_pt1 | contig 11479 bp, 6 predicted proteins | sample MGYA00580579_ERZ773090 | MGnify/ENA primary metagenome ERZ773090 (study PRJEB29015, sample SAMEA2738014) | human oral metagenome | biome: human oral; feature: human-associated habitat; material: dental | place: China | collected 2132 ... | reverse complement strand
CAGAATTTAAAAAAATATAAAATAAATCATATAAATAGATAAATAATTGAAGTTCTTGACATTGAATAACATATGTAATATACTTTTAGAAAGGGAAAATATTTTTCCGAAGTAAAACAAATATTGAATGGAGGAATTAATGAATAGATTAGAAGGAAAAATTGCAGTTGTTACTGGAAGTGCAAGAGGAATAGGAAAGGCTATTGTTGAAAAACTTGCAGCACATGGAGCAAAAATGGTTATCTCTTGTGATATGGGTGAAACATCTTATGAACAAAAAAATGTAGTTCATAAAATTTTAAATGTTACAGATAGAGAGGCTATAAAAACATTTGTAGATGAAGTTGAAAAAGAATATGGAAAAATAGATATTCTTGTAAATAATGCAGGAATTACAAAAGATGGATTATTAATGAGAATGACAGAAGATCAATGGGATGCAGTTATAAGTGTAAATTTAAAAGGAGTTTTCAATATGACACAAGCTGTATCAAGGTCAATGTTAAAAGCTAGAAAAGGTTCTATTATTACTTTATCATCAGTTGTTGGATTACATGGAAATGCAGGACAAACAAACTATGCAGCAACAAAAGGTGGAGTAATAGCAATGTCAAAATGTTGGGCAAAAGAATTTGGTGGAAGAAATGTAAGAGCTAACTGTGTCGCTCCTGGATTTATTCAAACACCTATGACTGATGTACTATCAGAAGATACAATAAAAGGAATGCTAGATGCAACTCCTCTTGGAAGACTTGGACGAGTTGAAGATATAGCAAATGCTGTATTATTTTTAGCAAGTGATGAGTCTTCATTTATAACTGGGGAAGTAATATCTGTATCTGGTGGTTTAATGCTTTAATTTCTTAGTTTGCAATTTTATTTTACTATAACATTTTAAGGAGGAAGATATGAGTAAAGTTTATGTAGTAGCAGCGAAAAGATCAGCTATTGGGAGTTTTTTAGGTAGTTTAGCACCTTTAAAACCTGGGGAATTAGGAGCTCAAATAGTAAAAAATATTCTTGAAGAAACAAAGGTAGATCCAGCTAATATTGATGAAGTTATAGTTGGAAATGTTTTAAGTGCAGGACAAGCTCAAGGTGTTGGAAGACAAGTTTCTATAAAAGCAGGAATACCTTATGAAGTTCCGGCTTATTCTGTAAACATAATTTGTGGAAGTGGAATGAAATCAATTATAACAGCTTTCTCTAACATCAAAGCAGGCGAAGCAAATTTAGTAATAGCTGGTGGAACAGAATCTATGTCTGGTGCAGGATTTATTTTATCTGGTGCAATAAGAGGTGGACATAAGATGGCTGATCTTACTATGAAAGATCACATGATATTAGATGCTTTAACAGATGCTTATCATAATATTCATATGGGAATTACTGCTGAAAATATAGCAGAAAAATATGGAATAACAAGAGAAGAACAAGATGCTTTTGCATTAGAATCTCAAAAGAAAGCTATTGCAGCTGTTGATTCTGGAAAATTCAAAGATGAAATAGTTCCAGTTGTTATTCCTAACAAAAAAGGAGATATTATATTTGATACAGATGAATATCCAAACAGAAAAACAGATGCAGAAAAATTAGCTAAATTAAAACCTGCTTTCAAAAAAGATGGATCAGTTACAGCAGGTAATGCTTCTGGACTTAATGATGGAGCATCATTTGTAATGCTTGCATCTGAAGAAGCAGTTAAGAAATATAATTTAAAACCATTAGTTGAAATTATTTCAACAGGTACTGGCGGAGTAGATCCTTTAATAATGGGTATGGGACCAGTTCCAGCAATAAGAAAAGCATTTAATAAAACAGATTTAAAATTAAAAGATATGGAATTAATTGAATTGAATGAAGCATTCGCTGCTCAATCATTAGGTGTTATAAAAGAACTTTGTAAAGAACATGGCGTAACTCCTGAATGGATTAAAGAAAGAACAAATGTAAATGGTGGAGCAATAGCATTAGGACATCCAGTTGGAGCTTCTGGAAACAGAATAACTGTTACATTAATCCATGAAATGAAGAAAAGAGGAGTAGAATATGGTTTAGCTTCTCTATGTATAGGTGGAGGAATGGGAACTGCTCTTATTCTTAAAAATGTAAAATAGTTAAAAATAACTAATGTACTGACCTTAAAAAGTCAAATATATTTAATCTAACCTATCAACAAGGATTGACTTCTGTAAAAAGCAGAGGTTAATCCTTTTTTATGTAAAAGAAAAGGTATCCAATTTCTTGAATACCTAATCTTATATTTTTAAAATCTAGTTTTTAGAATGTATATCCACCTTTGATTCCAATTTTTACATTGTTTTCTTTTGAGTTAGTTATATATGTGCCTTCAAGTCCATAAGTATATCCAACATCAGTTTGAACATTGTAATCTAAATGAATTTTTACAGCATCTCTTTTAACTCTATCTCCCTTTATTCCAAATGAGGATGAACTTCCATCAATTTTTGCTTCCATATTACCATTTTTATATCCAGTGATGCCTAAGATTCCATAAGCACCAGCTGAAATACTACTTCTTAAATCTTCTCCATAGAAAATTTTATTAAAGCTAATTCCTGCTTCTCCATCAACATAATGGTAAGTTTTTCCATTTATATCAAGAGGTAAATCTCCGCTTTCATTTACTTTGCTTTGTTTTACCATAGTATATGCTAAAAGTCCCTTTAATTGTACAAATACATCTTCTTGTATAGGATAATTTATTATAAATCCACTATATGTATTTAATGAAGCTGTATTAACTTTACCATCTGAATGTAAATCCTGATAATTGTTTCTCATTTCTCTTTTTACTTTATATCTTCCATATTGAGTACCAATTCCAGTAATCCAATTCAAATTATTTATAACTGGTTTATTAAAATATCCTCCAACATAGGCAGATACACCTTTTATTTCAGATTCAGTTGCAACAGTTGTAAGACTTCTTTGATATACTTCATTATGTTTTGTATTGGCTCCTCCAAATAAAACTCCATACTTAGTATTTGAGTTAGCAGTTGTTTCATAAAGTCCATAAGCTGTATAAATATTTCCTTTGAAATTATCTTGAACTGTTCTATTAGAAATAAATCCACCTCTTGCTATATGTTTCTTATCAGTTAAGGCATGAGTTACTTCAAATGGGATAGTTGTATAAGTTGAAATTTCATTTTTAGAAATTTTATTTAACTTAGAATAAATATTTCTATCACTTAATTGGTTAAGCATATTTTTTAATTCTGATAAAACTTCTTCTTCTCTCATAGTGTAGAATATTTTAGCTTTTAATCTATGATAATCTGCATAACGAGGTTCTTCTATACTAGCATCATTTTTTTCTAATGCTTTTTCAATACTTTCTTTTTCCTTTAATTGTAAGGAAATATCAGAAACTAATTTCTTGAAATCAGATACAAGTTCTGCAAGATCTGAATTTTTATTATAATCTCTTGATAAAACCATTCTTTCTAGATTATCACCTGATAAGATAGTTTCTATTGTTTTTTCTATTTCTCCAAATTTAGAATTAGGATATTTAGCTTTTAATTCTTTTATAGTTGCTAAATCTTTCTTTAAAAGTTCCCTAGTATCATTTAATTTAGTTTTTAATTCGTTTTTTATAGAATTTAATTTAGCTTTTAATTCAGGATTCCTGTCAGCTAATAAAACTGCTTTCTTTACAAGTGTATAAGGATCTTCTCTTTTAAGATCTGTTTCAAATTGTTTTTCTAAATCTTTTGCATTTGGATATAAAGAATAAACCTTATTAGATAAATCATTAAAGTCTGACTCTATTTTACTAGCAATTTCTTGAAAGTGTAAATTTTGATAATTAGAATCTTTTTCTAATTTATTAATTTCATCTAACTTTGTTTTTAACTCTTTTTCTTTATTCATAATAGATTTAAAATCATCACTATTTTTTAATTTTTTAACTAATTCTAATGCCTCTTTCTTTTCTGTTTCACTTAAATTAAATTGTGATAAATCATTTACTAACTCTTCATCAGTTTTAGTTTTTAAATAAGTTAATAAATCTTTCTTTTTCTTAGCTTCCTTTTCTTGATCAACAGTATTAAAAGTAGTCTTTTTATTTGTTGTTGTAAGAGTAGGAGAAAGAATACCTAATTTATTTGCATTTCTAATACTACTATATACGGCATTTTCGTCACTATTTAATCTTCTTAACTCTTCTCTTGTTTTTAGTTCTAAAAGTGAAGTTCCATTTTTAGATAATTTTTTATTATTAATTAATCGATGAGCTATTGAATCTGATACAAATGGAATAGTCATATCATAGTCTTTTCCAGTTTTCATATCGTGCCAAGTGTAATCTATTTTTCTTCCCATATCTATAATAGCTTCATTTTCAGTGATTTTACTTGTTAATAACTCAATCATAAAATCATTTCTACTATCCATATTAGTTGTTCCATATTTTATAAATCTTATATTTGGATCAGAATCTTTTAAAGCATGTTGATAATAATGCCCTTCACTATTCTTTTTAGTGGCATCTATATCCATTCTTAAAGAAGTTCTACCTGATATTGAAGCTTGTGCATTATCAAGAGTTAATGAGCCACCAACTTCAACAGTATCTATATTTTTAAGTTTTGCATAAGCTCCTAATGTTATGCTAGTTCCATATTGTCCAGTCATTTGCTCTGCTATTTTTAATGTATTTTTACCTTCTCCTAAATCAACTGTTCCTTCTATTCTTCCTATTCCTCTAAATTCAATGTTTTTACCAGCAATACTTCTAGTTAAATCTAAATCTTTTATAAGTCCATTTAATCCTACATATTTTCTTTGTTCAGGAGTAGCAGCAGGATTATCCCAGAAACCATATTTTTTAGCAATACCATCAGATATTTCAGCATTTAATTTTTTCCATTCTTTTTCAAAATTTATACGATTTTCATAAAGCTTAACCCAAGTCTCAACATATTTTCTATCTTTATCAGATAAACTATTTAAATAATCTTTTTTTTGTTGTTCAGTATCTAATCCTTCCCAAGTTGCTATTCCATAAAAAGTAGAAGGTCTATTTGGATTATTATAAAAATTTGTTTCTTCATCTTTATACTTGTTATATTCTTTATCAACAATTTCAAATCTTTTTTGAGCCTCTGCTAATTCTTTTTCATAATTTTCCTTAGCAACCTTATATTTTTCATCTTGGAAAGGTTTAATCCATTTATTTTCAAAATCTTCTTTTGATAAATGTTTTTTGTCATAAAAATATTGATCAAATTGATTACGAGGAGCTTCCCCTTTTTCAGCTCTTTCTTTGGCTGTTGCTATAAAATCATTTAAAGATTTTGTTACATCTTTTTTGACTTTTACAGTTTCTTGGACTTCTTTATCAAATTTTTCTTCTTGTACTCCTAATGAGTTACCCTTAAATTTATTTATACCTTCTTTATCATTTACATCAAATTCCCCTACTTTTTTAATAATCTCTCTAACAACATAATAAAGTATATTTCCATCATCATCTTCTTCAGGATAAGAATAATATTTTTTTGGATCTGAGTATTTAGCTGCAAATTCAGCAGGACTAACATTCTTTTCATCTCCATAATCTGTCTTACTCAATCTGACCATTTTCTTTATTTTAGTTTCAACCTTAGTTTCAGTTTCAGTAAGTTTTAAACTTACATCATTAGTATATCTATTTTTATCTTGTGCATAAATACTGCCATCTTTTGTGTATAATAATTTTCCTCTATTATCAGTAGTTGATTTATCATCAAAGGGGCTATAATAATTAATAGTTGTAAAAACAGTATCTTTATATTCAGTCTTACTTCCACTTTCAACAGATACAGGTTCTAACTTCCAATCTACTTTCCATTTTCTACCTTTACCATCAACTGTATATAAATCTTCTCCCTCTTGAATTACATTTTTTATATTTTTTTGTGCCATTTTTTCTTTTAAGAAAGCTGAAATTTCTGCCTTAGATTTTCCTTCTATTCTAGTTCTGTATTCTTTCATAGTTATATCCAAAGGATTTACATCTTTTTCTGCTCCAAAACTTTTTGATCTTTCATCTTCGGTAGCATTAGTTGTTACAAGTTTATATTCACCTTCTATATAGTATCTTTCATTTTTATTCTTTTTAGTTTTTTCTACTTCTGATGAAAATTTTTCTTTGTTTAAGAACACAATATCTTTTACAGTATTTCCTGCTCCAAAATAAAATCTCTTTTCATAGAATTGATCACTGTTCTTGTAAGGTAATTCAGAATAGTCTTCCTTAGCAAAAGCTCCAATACCTTTTTCAGCTAAATCTGCAATAGTGTGAGAACTTCTTCTAATCTTTGAATTTGAATTAGGTTCTTCTCTTGAATCTGAGGCAGCATTTTCATAAACTACATGAGCAATAGGAACTAAATCAACTCCATTATGTGTCCTTTGGGCTTTTACATTTCCTTTTTCCCAATAGTTTGATTTTATACCATTCATTCTATTTTGGGTATCTACCACTCTTAAAAATCCTTCATAAGCTGTTTGTTCTACGGGTTGTATAACTTCTTTACTTTCTTGAATTATTCTATAATTATTTTTAGGACCTATCCCATCTCCAATTTTTTTAATTTCTTTATCTATTTTTGGTAATATTTCTGGAATATCAAGACGAGTTAAACCAGGCTCATCTAAATCTTTTTTTATAGCAGATAATATTTGTTCTTTAATAGCTTTTATCCTACTTTGTTTTAAATAAGGATTAGATTTATCACTTTCTATTGCCTTAGTTATTGCATTGTCTATTATCTTATCAATTTGTTTAATAGTATCTGTTCTTTCATCAGCATAAGAAACTGTGGCAGCTACTATCAATAATATCATTATTAATCTTTTTATTTTCATTATGTATACTCCTTTTTAGAAAAATTAGAATCTAACATTTAGTTGTAAGTAATAATTTCTTTTTGGTGCAGGTAAAGCTTCTAAACTTGTTTCTCTTAAATTATATTTATTAGATAAAATATTTTTTGCACCTATTTTTATGTCTGAATAGTTATCTGGTTTATATGAAAGCCCTGCTTCCAAAGTTCCATGTCCACCAATAGTATGTTTTACAACAACATCATCTTTTGATATATCAGGATTTTCTCTAAGTTCTCTACTTTCTTGTTTAGCTAAATATACATAGTTTAAATATCCTGATAATCTGTCTGTAAAATTATATTTTACTCCCAAAGTAGCTTTTAATCTTGGAACCATAGGAACTTGATCGCCTTTTGCTATTCTAGCTTCATCATTAGCAATTAAAACTTTTGTACGAACCAAAGTTAAAGATTGATTAAATCTAAATTTTCCAATGTTTTGTTCAGCTTCAAATTCAATTCCTAATCTTCTTGTTTTACCTATATTTCTATATTTCCATCTATTTACAGCTGGATTAGTTACACCTGAACTAATCAGAGTTATTTCATCAGCTGTATCTGTTAAGAAAAATGATGTACTAATAGAAGAACCTAAAATATAATCTCTGAAACCTATTTCAAAAGTATCAGTCTTTTCTGATTTTAAATTATTAGCAACATATTTAGAAGCTACATTTACACTTGGAGGCACAATAATTCCAGCCTGTTTATTTTTTAATTCTGTATCATGAACTTTATCTGTAAGTTGATTTCCAAATGGAGTTACAAAGCCTCTTTCATATCTAGTGTATATTCTTCCAGTATCATTATATTTGAATAAAAACCCAAGTTCTCCTGCATAGTTAGTTAATTTTTCATCAGTATCTATTCTCTTCTTTTCTGGTGTTACATAAGGCATAACATTTGGTCCATTTTCTCTGTAACCATTGTATTTGGTTCTTTCTATTCTTCCACCAAGAGTAACATCAAGCCAATTACTTAAACCCCATTTATTGAAAATGTACATACCTTCTGATTTTTTAGTCATCTTCATGTCAACTTTATTTATAATTGGAGATCTATCTGTTGAATCTAAATTTCTAAATCCTCCAATAGAGCTATCATAATAATTTTTTAAAGTTTCAGATTGTACAAGAGATTTTCTTTTATTTGTAGATGTTTGATAGTCATACCCAAGTATAGTTTCACTTGCATTATCTCCTACTAAGTTATAATCAAATTTTGCTTTTACTTTTAAACCTTTTTTATCTTCTTCAAACTTAGCTTGCATTTCAGATTTAACATCATAAAAAATCTTTTCTTGTGTTATGTGTGAAAATCTTCTATTTGAAGCAATGATTTTAATATCATCTATACTTTCTGTATTTATATTTCTATCTTGTTCTTGTTTATATAAGCTTGTTGATAATGTTATATTTTGAGTAGGTCTATATTCATAATCAAAAGTATAACTTTTATCTTTTGTATCTATATCCATATTAAGCCCTGCTTTTCTTCTATTATTTTTTAATTCTTCAACAGGAATTTGGTTAGATGAATCTTGTTTAATATCACTAAATCTACTTTGGAATCTAAATCTATTTTTTGCATTTATCTTATAGTCAAATCCTAGTAAATAAATTTTATTTTCTTTTTCTTCATGTTCTCTATAATCTTCACTATTCAAATAACTAAAACCATAGTTTACATATAGATTTTTATTAAAGTTATATCCTCCTGCAAAACCAAAGTTTCTATTATCATAAGAACCATAGTTTAAATCCATAAAGAAATTATCCCTAGTTACATTTGAATTTGTTGAGATACTTACAACTCCACCAACAGAACCACTTCCATAAAGAGTAGCACCTCCACCTGGAATTATTTCAATCTTTTTAATAGATTCCACAGGAATAGCATTTATTGGTAAACTTGCCATTGTTTCTTCAGTAGGATTGATACTGATACCATCAACTAAAACTTTAACTCTACTTAATGATTTTTCTCCACTACCTCTCATATCTATTCTTGGTCCAAAAGCTGTATTTTGTACTACAACTCCTGGTGCATCCCTTAATATATCTTCCACATTTTTATAGTTTTTTTCTCTAATCCTTTCTTGTGTGATTACAAAAGTATTTTTTTGCTCTTTTGGAGGAGCAGTGTAATCAGAAGTTTTTGAGCCTTTTACAGTTGTTTGATCAAGTTCTATTGTATCTTCTGCATAAGCCATTATTGAAGATAATATAGTAAGTAAGACTAATAATTTTTTCATTATTATTTCTCCTTTCAAATTTTTTTAATTTCAATCAATAGTAAAAAGAATTATTTTATTTGTCAATATATTTTTTTTGGAATTTTAATATTTTTATGTATTAATTTAATACAATAGAAGAATAATTCTTATTTTTAAAGAAACCATTTTTTATGTTATAATATTTTTAAAATAATTAAAGAGGTGGTTAATATTAAAAAATATATTTTTTTATTCTTATTTTTTATAAGCTTTTTTTCTTTTTCAAAAACAAATTATATTTATAGAGAAAGAATGAAAGATTTTATAAAAGAAATAAGAGATAGTACAAATAAAGAAAAAATTATCATTACTCAAAATGGAAATGAATTATATTTTAAAAATGGAAAAATAGATAGTAAATTTTTTGCTATAACTAATGGAACAACACAAGAATCTTTATATTATGGAGATGTATTAAGATTTAATGTTCCCACTGCTAAGGGTTTAAAAAATGAATTATTAGAATTAACTGTACCTATAAGAAAAAATGGAAAACCTATTTTTGTTATAAATTATGGTAAAGGACAGAAAAAAATAGATTTTTTAAAGAAAGAAGATTTAAAAACTAAATTTGTAAGTGAACTTTTACCATCTCTTAATGTTGATAAATTATATGAAACAATAGAAGATTATAATGATGAAGATATATATTCTTTAAATGAAGTAAAAAACTTTTTATGTTTATTAAATCCAGAAAATTTTTCTAATATAGATGAATATTATCAAGCTTTAAAAAATACTAATTATGATTTACTTTTAATTGAAGTCTCTTATAATAATATTTTCTTTACTGAGGAACAAATAGAAGAATTAAAGATTAAAAATAATGGTGGAAAAAGATTAGTTATTGCATATTTGAGTATAGGAGAAGCTGAGGATTATAGATTTTACTGGAATAAAAAATGGAATAAAAAGAAACCTAATTGGATAGTTAAAGAAAATGAGAATTGGGAAGGGAATTATATAGTTAAGTATTGGAGTCCTGAATGGAAAAATATTATAAAAAAATATCAAAAGAAGTTAGATGAAATAGGAGTAGATGGCTATTTATTAGATACTGTTGATACTTATCAATATTTTGAAGAAAATTATAAAAAAATATTAGAATAATAAAAGGGGCAATACTGGAATGCCCCTATTCATCAACTTTTTCCCATGTAAGTATATTCAAATTAGTATCATTAGTTATTACTTTACCTTGCCATGTTTCACCAACTTTTTGTTCTATGTTAGACAACTTCTTTTTATTTTCTATTATTTTTTTTATATCATTAGGAATTTTAACAAGTTCTGGATTAAAATAGATTGTCTTTGCATCTCCAAATTCTCCTTTGTATTTATCAAGCCAATAATAGTAATATGTATCTACACTATTTGGATGAAAAGCATTTTCAAGCCAGTATATGTTTATAGTATTTTTTAACATAATTGGAGGAATTTTTCTTTTTTCTTTAACTATTTTTCCATCTTTTTCAACTATTTCAATAGTTCCCAAATCTATAATGAAACTTCCAGTAGAAAATTTATCAAATTTTAATGGTTCAATAGAATAGTCATATACATATCCTATATCTGTTATCTTTTTTTCTTTTATCTTATCTTTTGGTATTACTACTGTTTTATTATTTATAATTATTTTTATATCATCATAAAATATAATCTTTGAATATTCTCCTCTTGTCCCTATTCTACCATTATATAGATACAATCCATAGTCATTTACTATTTGATAACCTAATTTTGTTATCTCCTTTTCTTTTAAACCATCTCTTGTAAATTTTCCATTTTTATAAACAGAGTATACCTCAATATCTAAGTCTACTAATATTTTAGGTTTCCATGTTGCTATTTGATAAATTGCTATTATTGTTGAACAAGATTCAAATAAAACAGAAAAGACAATAGTTATTAGTATGTATTTTATTTTTTTCATATTTAACCTCTTATATATCTTTTTATTTTATTATATCACTTTAAAAAAAAACTGACTAAAATATATTAAATAAAATAATATATTTAGTCAGTATATTTTTTAAACTATCTTTAAAATCTTGTTCAAATTTTTCTAATAATTTTTCTAGGCAATTCCTTTTTGTTTTTAATAATCTGGGTTCATCATATATTGCACTATACCATTTACAAGTTCAGCAGTTTTTCCATTAATATCATTTAATGGGTTAAATTCTGTAATATCTGCTGATGTAACTGAGTAATTTTTAAATGCAAATTTCAATGATTTAAACATTTCATCATAAGACATTCCTCTTCTAACAGGTACAGATACACCAGGAGCAATTTC
>ERZ773090.884-NODE-884-length-11497-cov-3.948_pt1 | contig 11497 bp, 8 predicted proteins | sample MGYA00580579_ERZ773090 | MGnify/ENA primary metagenome ERZ773090 (study PRJEB29015, sample SAMEA2738014) | human oral metagenome | biome: human oral; feature: human-associated habitat; material: dental | place: China | collected 2132 ... | reverse complement strand
TATTTTTCCGCAGGCGTTGCGCGGCTCCATCACTCCGCTGGGCAACACGCTCATTGCGCTGGCGAAGAACACGACGGTCGCATCGGTAGCATCCGTTGCCGAAGCCTCCGGCATGATGAAGTCCATGATTGAGTTCGATGCGAATATGGTGTTAGCGATCTTCCTGATCTTCGCGCTGGGATTCGTGGCGATTGTGGTGCCTCTAGGCATCCTAACCACCTGGTCCTCACGTAAATTGGCGGTGAAGCGATGAAATTCTTTAATTCTGATGTAACCACAAGCACCACTGTCCTCTTCGACGCTCCCGGGCCCCGTGCGAAGGCTCGCACCCGTATCTTCAATATAGCGGCGATTCTGGTTTTTATCGCGTTCGCTGTCTATGTGCTGAGCGTGATGGGCGCTAAGGGTCAGCTTGAGGCAGAAAAATGGACCGACCTCTTCACCGCAAAAGCCTGGGGTTCCTACTACCTGCCCGGTCTGGTTTCAACCCTGCAGGCGGCGGGTATTTCGGTAATTACCTCTATCGCTTTCGGTGTTGTCTTCGGCATGGCACGCCTGGCGCAGAACCGCGTGCTTCGCTGGTTTGGCACCATTGTGGTTGAGTTCTTCCGTGCCGTTCCGGTGCTGATGATGATGATTTTCTTCTGGCTGTTCCTCAGCCGGTTCAGCTGGATTAACCCCTCACAGCTGCCGTTCCTCGCGGTCGTGATCGGTTTGACCTTCTATAACGGGTCCGTGATTGCAGAACTGTTGCGTTCGGGTGTCAAACAGCTACCGCGCGGTCAGGGTGAAGCGGGCCTGGCGATTGGCCTGACCCCCGGTCAAACCCTCCGCACGATTCTTATGCCGCAGGCATTCAACTCCATGATGCCTTCGATGCTCAGCCAGTTCGTGGTGATTCTCAAGGACACCGCGCTCGGGTACATTATTTCCTACCCCGAGCTGCTGGCATCTGCACGACGCATCGGTTCGGGTGACGGCAACGTGCTGCAGACCCTTCTGTTGGCGGCGGCGCTCTTCGTCATCGTGAACTTCGCGCTCACGGCGCTGGCAACCTGGCTGTCCTCGTTCCTCGCATCGCGTACTTCCTCGAAGGTTCGCAAGGTGGACTTGGTTCCCGGCGAGGTCGATAACCCGAATCCGCCCACCCTCCAGATGTTCTTGCTCCCCGGCAAACGCAAATAATCGGAGGCGCGCATCCGGTATAAAAGATGCCCGGAACTTCCTGTATAGGAGGTTCCGGGCTTCTTTATTTATCAGGGGTTTTATTCTCTTACGGCATTTCCTATCCCGCGCTCGCCGTAAGACGCTCGGATGCCTTCGCAATATCCTCATCGGATGCGGTCAGCGCGATACGCACATACCCGGCGCCGTCTTCACCGTAGAAGACCCCCGGTCCCGCAACGATTCCCAGCTTGGCCAAACGTTCGATAGATGCCCACGTATCCTCACCGAAAGTGGTCCACAGGTACAGCCCAGCCTCAGAGTTTTCGACGCGCCCGCCTGCGGCGGTAATAGCTGCGAGAAGCTCTTCCCGGCGCGCGCGGTACTTATTTTTCTGCGCCGCCACATGGGCTTCATCTCCTAGGGCAGCAATCAGCGCACGCTGCACGGGTGCGGGAACAATCATCCCGGTGTGCTTGCGGGAGTTGATGAGGTTAGGCATAAGCTGCGCATCACCCGCAATAAACGCGGCACGGTACCCCGCCAGGTTCGACTGTTTTGAGAGCGAATATGCGGCGAAAAGCCCGGTAAAGTCGCCGTCGCATACGCGAGGATCAAGAATAGAGGGCACCCGCTGACCGCCGCGAGCTTCATCCCACGCGCCCCAGCCGAGTTCCGCATAGCATTCGTCACTGGCTACCACAGCGCCAATATCACGTGCCTGCCGCACAATCTCGCGAAGCTCAGCAACATCACGCACCACGCCGTTCGGGTTGGCGGGCGAGTTCACCCACACCAACCGCACACGCCTGCGCACATCTTCGGGCAGCTCACCAAGCGAATCTGCGGGCACGGACTGCGCGCCAGCGAAGCGCGCCCCTATATCGTAGGTTGGGTACGCCACGCGTGGGTAAACCACCACATCGCGCTCTTGAGTGCCGGGGTCAGTTCCTAGTCCCAGTAGAAACGGAAGCCACGCCACAAGTTCTTTGGAACCAACCGTAGGCATCACCTGGTCGGTGCTTAGCCCGGTGACCCCGCGGCGGCGTGCAAACCAGTCCACGATCGCTTGGCGCAGTTCAACAGTTCCGTGCGTGGTCGGGTATCCGGGGGCGTCGGATGCGGCGGTGAGCGCATCCTGAATCAGCTGCGGGGTGTCATCGACCGGGGTGCCGATGGAGAGGTCTATAGTCCCACCCGGATGTTCGGCAGCAAGTTTGCGGTAGGGAATAAGGGTTTCCCAGGGGTATTCGGGTAGATCTAGACCGTAGGCACGCATGGTTCTCCTTGTGCGGCGTTGTAAACCGGCAGATACCGGCTGTTCTTTCGTGCGTAGTCATTGTATCGCGCGTTTGAGTGCTGAGGGTACGGCAAAGCCCCCGTTCCCAGCGTGCGAGATTCGGAGGCTTTAGCCTGTCTTAAGTTTTCAACGTAAGGGTGCGCCGAATGCGCCAGCTACTCCCCCTGCGGTGGTAGGGCGGCGATGAAGGGTACGTCTTTACCAGTTGGTCCCATCTTCGCGGCACCACCGGGTGAACCGAGGTCGTCGAAGAATTCGGCGTTGGCGGTAATGTATTCGGACCATTCTTCGGGTACGTCATCTTCATAGTAGATAGCCTCGACGGGGCAAACGGGTTCGCAGGCTCCGCAGTCCACGCATTCATCGGGGTGGATATACAGTGTGCGGTCACCCTCGTAGATGCAGTCAACGGGGCATTCCTCAACGCAGGCGCGATCTTTCACGTCTACGCAGGGCAGTGCAATTACGTAAGTCATGGGTGCCTTTCTAAACCTAGCAGCGTGTGCCTGCCCTGTAATCCTGCAGGGTCGTCGTCCGGCGCACGTTATCACGAGGGTTATGACCTCGTGGAAGTCTGTGTATAAGTCTAGCTTGCACAGGGCATTTAAGCAGATTTTCGTGTCGTAGCAGACAGCCATAATACGACCCTTAGCCGGTATTTTTTAGGCTAGGCTTTCCTGCGAGCAAATATTATTTACCCTAGTCAAAGCCAAGAAATTAAAATAAATACTCTTGAAAGTTATATTCATCACAACATTTTTCGTGACGCCTCTATGTCATTCTTTAGCTTCATCACAGCTTATGGTGCAGTGCGCGAAGAATTATTAAGCGTTTGAGCTCGGCGCGCTTTCTCTTCGGCCCTGCGATGGCGCAAATGGACCTGCCGCGGGGTGTTATAGAAGGCGTTTCCTTCTTTGGTACGGGTAAAGACGAAAAAGGCAAGCAGAGAGATAACGGGCGTACCCAAAAGCCATAGTGTGCCGTATAAACCAATCGGCGGGTAGTCCGGGTTTACCAGTACGAAGGGCGAATCCGGGCGCATAAAGGCAAGCGCATATATCACCAGGAATGCGAAGGCACCGGTGATAACCGTTGCCCCGCCGCGACGTAGCGCGAGGGAAGCCCACAGCGATGCAAAAAATACGGTGGCGAAGCCGAACACGAGCCCGACAGGAAGCGGAGTTTCGCCCGTATACATGACCCAGGCGTGGTAGATTGAGCCCGCAATACCTGCGAGGGTTCCCAGAAGAATGCACGTTATCAGAAGCGATACGATGCCTGCCTGCGTGGGGGTTTCGGGAATTTTGCGCTGTGCGTTACCGTCGAGCAGGCGGTAGGTTTCAACCGCCGAAATTTTCTGCTCTACCTTGTTTGAGAATTCAAAGGTGGTGTCCCCGGTTACCACGATCTGCGTTCCGTGGGCTTTCATCGCTTCACGTTTGGCCTCGACTGAGCCGGTGATAGCGCATTGTTGGCGCGCATCCTGCTCTGAGAATTCTCCTTCAATGCCCCAGGTCAGTATGGGGCGGTCGTTACTATCGCCCAAGATTTTGAGTGCTTCAAGCACAGCCTGGTGAGTGCGCACATGGTCGGGGTGCCCGTAGCCACCGTCGAGGTCATAGGTGATCAGAACATCGGGCTTAATATCGCGAATGGCATTAGCAATAGCCTCGGCCTGCGGGGCGATCGGCTGGGCGGTCAAGGAATCCTCACTCGCCTTCGGGTTCGCCACCGGTTTACCGTCTTTGCCCCACGCCATGCCGGAATCACGGTAGATGTTGAGCGCGCCCGGCGCCGTGGCGGGTTCCTCTCCCAGGAAGAAACGCTTGCGCACACCCAGCTTTGCCGTCGCGTTGTTGAGCTCAACGGTTCGGTACTCCCCCAGTGCCTCGCCGTTGTCGCTGTTGCCGGGTTTGCCCACTTCAAGATGCTGCAGCTTCGGCGGAATGACTTCTCCCATTTCGCCTCGGGTGAGGGTCAGCAAATGCACCTTGGCACCCTTCTTGGCGTAGTACGCCATCGTTGCGCCTGTTGCCGTGGTCTCGTCGTCTGGATGCGCGTGTACGAACAACATCACTGCCTCGGAGGGCGTGTAGCCGCTCGGCAGTAGGTCGCGTTTCGCGTTTTTCATCAGGTGTTCCCCCTGGGCGGGGTACTGCGGCGCGGAAGTTTCAGGCATAGTGTCAGGTGACCTTCTGTCAAAGAACAGTTCTTCTATATCTTAAACCACAACCGGGAGCGGTACGGTTATCGTGGCTTGTCATGACGACAAACGCCCGTACTGCTCCCGGCGGTTAGCTATGCTTGTGTGCCCTAGTTGGCGCGGGCACGGCGGCGGAATTCACGCACGCGCTCGTTCGCATCCAGAATAACCTTGCGGATGCGAATAGCTTCGGGAGTGACTTCCACACATTCGTCTTCGCGGGCGAATTCGAGGCATTCTTCCAGCGTGAGCTTCTTGGGCGGGGTCAGGTTTTCGAAGCTGTCTGCGGTGGAGGAGCGCATATTGGTCAGCTTCTTTTCCTTGGTGATATTCACTTCCATATCGTCCGCACGAGAGTTCATGCCCACGACCATACCCTCGTATACTTCGGAGGTCGGTTCCACGAAGAAGGTGCCGCGCTCCTGCAGGTTAATCATGGCGTAAGGGGTAACCACACCGGCACGGTCGGCGATCATCGAACCGTTGGTGCGGTACTCAATATCGCCAGCCCAGGGTTCGGGGTCTATCGAGTACGACGACGAGATACCGGCGCCGCGGGTTTCAGTGAGGAACTGAGTGCGGAAGCCGATCAGGCCGCGCGCGGGTACCGCGAATTCCATGCGCACCCAGCCGGTACCGTGGTTCGACATGTTCTCCATGCGCCCCTTACGTGCCGCCATCAGCTGGGTTACGGCACCCAGGTGCTCTTCGGGCACATCAATAATCATGTGTTCCATCGGTTCGTACAGTTTGCCGTCGATGGTTTTGGTGACTACCTGCGGTTTACCCACGGTCAGTTCGAAGCCCTCACGGCGCATCTGCTCCACCAAAATAGCGAGGGCGAGTTCGCCGCGGCCCTGAACTTCCCAAGCATCCGGGCGCTGGGTGGGCAGAACCTTGATGGAGACGTTACCGATAAGCTCGCGGTCAAGACGGTCCTTGACCTGGCGTGCGGTCACCTTCGCGCCCTTGACCCGGCCCGCCATCGGAGAGGTGTTAATACCGATGGTCATGGAGATCGCCGGGTCGTCCACCTTAATAAGCGGCAGCGGCTTGGGGTTTTCGGCGTCGGTCAGGGTTTCACCAATGGTAATGTCTTCGATACCGGCGACCGCCACGATTTCGCCGGGGCCCGCTTCTTCGGCGGGAACACGTTCGAGCGCTTTGGTTGCCAACAGCTCAGAGATACGCACGTTCTTAATATCGCCATCTTGACGTGCCCAAGCGACGGTCTGCCCTTTCTTGAGGGTGCCGTTGAAGATACGCACGAGCGCCAGACGGCCCAGGAACGGCGAAGAGTCAAGGTTGGTCACATGCGCCTGCAGCACCTCATCAGGGTTGTAGGTGGGGGCGGGCACATGCTCGATAATGGTCTTAAACAGCGGTTCCAAATCGTCATTATCGGGCAGGGCGCCGTCGGCGGGCTGGTTCAGCGATGCGGCACCGGCTTTGCCGGAGGCGTAGACGACCGGCACATCGAGCACGCTGTCGAGGTCAAGGTCGGGCACCTCCTCGGACAGGTCCGATGCCAAGCCGAGCAGCAAATCCATGGTTTCGCTGACGACCTCGTCGATGCGCGCATCCGGGCGGTCCACCTTGTTCACCACCAAAATGACGGGTAGCTTCGCGGCGAGTGCCTTGCGCAGCACGAAGCGGGTCTGTGGCAGCGGGCCTTCGGACGCGTCCACGAGCAGCACCACGCCATCGACCATAGACAGACCGCGTTCGACTTCGCCGCCGAAGTCGGCGTGACCGGGGGTATCAATCACGTTGATGGTGATAGTTTCACCGTTCGCGGAGGGTCCATCGTAGAACACGGTGGTGTTCTTCGCGAGGATGGTAATGCCTTTTTCCTTTTCAAGGTCGCCGGAGTCCATCACGCGGTCTTCGACGTCTGCGTGCGCCGAGAACGCGTGGGTCTGCTTGAGCATCGCATCCACGATGGTGGTTTTGCCGTGGTCAACGTGTGCCACAATCGCCACGTTGCGCAAATCAGGGCGCGAAGCGGTGTTTTCAGACATGCGTAATTTTTCTCGCTTAAATCTAGGGAATACTAGGGGCACGCCGCGTTAGATGCGTGAGCTTAGATACGCAACGCGGATATCAGTGCGTGCATGCCCGAGCGTTCTCGTGCGGGCGCGCCAAAACGCGCCTCTGCCTCGGGCTTGCCTATCCAGTGTACCACTTGCCCTAGTTTGTCTTGGGCGCAGGTTTTAGTCGGCTTCGACTCAGCACCCGGCATTTTTCTCGTGCAGCCAGTCATCCAACATGCGGCGGGCAACCGCGTTCGTACCGGGTAACTCCAGTTTGGGCACTCCCTGTTTCTGGCGTATAGCCTCAGATTCGGCGATAGCCTGCGCCAGCTCGGGTGCGGTGAACCAGCGTGCGGCCCGGATTTCTCCGTCCAGATGTTCCACGGGTTGGGTGTCATCGACCGTTACCCGGTAGCAGATCATGAGCGAGCGCGGGAAGGGCCACACATCGCTCATGCGGTAGTCAAGGTTGAGAGCCTGCAACCCGGTTTCTTCATAGACTTCGCGGGCTACTGCCTGTTCCAGGTTCTCGCCGGGATCCACGAACCCGGCGATGAGGGCGAAGCGGTTTTCGTGCCAGAGCCGGTTATTCGCCAACAGCACCCGTTCGCCGTCGCGGCTGAGGACGAGCGCCATAACCGCCGGTTCGATGCGCGGGAATACGAGCTCGCCGGATGCAGTGCGCCGCACCTGGCGTTCCCCGTCGATCAGCGCGGGATCTCCCGAATACGCGGAATACTCCATTTCAAGAAGGTAGTCGCGCTTGGCAAGGGCGGCGGCGTAGCGGGCACGCCCGGCGGGGTCTTTGTGCACGGGGTAGAAGCGGAACCCGTTCTGCGATGCGGTGATGGGCGCATCCGCGTTAGCGCGGGAGAGGTTTTCTGCGAGCGCGAGCAGTTCTTCATCCTCCAGGTAGGCTGCATGGTAATCGGTGCCTTCCCGGTCAGAGGGCTTTCTAAATTTAGGTTCCAGGCTGGTTTCGATGATGGTGTTTTGTGGCGCTTCGGGCAGGTAATGAACGGTTCCGTCACGGTTCATAAGGGTTTCTCCACGTCGAGAAATAACCAGGTAAAGATTCTGCTGCACGCTCATGGTTTCCACTCTACCGCATGCGGCCTTCACTCCCCCACCTATGCGGCCTGATATGCCTAAAATCTGCCCGAAATCTGCGCACGTGATGCGCCCCCGCTCATCTGACATAAGCGAGGGCGTATCTCTGCGGTCTATTCACGTGCCTGGTGCTCTGGGGTTATGAACCTGAGCGCCCTTCCGGCTTCCACCCTGCGGCGAGGGCACGCTCATATATTGTCTCTGCGAGGGTATGTTCGAAAGCTTTGGTGAGGTGGTTAGTATCCGCGTACACATATACGTTGCCAATGACCGAGCGGCATAGACCGTCCGGGCAGTAGATATCCTTCAAATCGAGCAGATAGGCACCACGGTCTGCATATTTCTCGAAAATTGGTGCGGCGGGATTATCACCATATTTCTGCTCAATGGGTTCAGAACAGCTGCTCTTATCCCCCTGAGCCCTAATCGCACACACATACATATCTTGAGCAAATCGCGGGTTATCGCGCAGACCGATCACCTGGATGCCCGCGTCAGTGAAGACACGCAGGGTTTCGTCGAGGTTGGGGTCTGCGGTCTCGGCATCAGCGCTTGTGTCGGTTGTGGTTGCGATAATCACTACGGTCGTCGGCTTAAGGCGCAGAATTTCTTCCGTGGCGTTCTGTGAGAACGCGATGCAGCGTTTCTTACGGTCGTTGAGGTAGCCCTCGGGGACTGCGAATGGGTAGGGGCATCCTGTCTCTAGGAGGTTCATCTGATTGGTGCCGGTGCGCTGGGCGATAGGCTCGAACGCAGCCGTCATCTGTAAGGCAAACGAGGTCATGAATACAGTGCCGAATACCGTTACCGCCGCGGGTACGGGCTTGAAGCGTACCCGATGCACGAGAAACGCAGCCACCGCGAAAAGTATCGGCCAGAGCAGGAAAATTTGTCCCTGAATCGAGAGCGACCAGAAATGCTGGAAGGGCGATTTATCGCTTATACCCTGGGCGAAATAATTGACCGCACCGTTCGCCAGGTTCCAGTTCTGGTAGTAAAACAGCGAGGCTTGGGCATCAACGGCGCGCGCGTTCCAATACAGCGCTGGCAAGATAGTTAAGGAAGCCGCAAGAGTCAGCACGATCACCACGGCTGCGGCAGGCAACAGGCGCGCGAACACATGAGTCCAGTAGGCCAGCAGGTTCAGCGCTTTGCCCTCGTTGATTTTCCGCATGAACGAGAGCGAAAGCAAGAAAGCCGAGATGAAGAGAAAAACATCCACACCGCCGGAGACTTTGCCGATCCATACGTGGTAAAGCACCACGAGAAGCACGGCGAAGGCGCGCAAACCCTGAATTTCGGGGCGGAATCCGCGAGATTCTAGGAACGATTCATACGGCGGGGTATGCTCTGCAGCGGGTACACGAATTCCCCGCAGCGGGTTTATAAGGCATAAACAATATCCTGGAGTGAATGTGTGAGTTATGAGTGAGTTTTCATGATGCACAGCGCCGTCGAGAACTTCCACGCACGCTATGCAAAAGCCAGCATCGCTCGTGCCCGCATTACCGGATGCACCGAGGCAGGTCTATAAAGACGTCCCCAGTCTACCACCGGTATTCTCCCAAATGTACGCGCGTTTTCGTGTACATTTAGGGGACGGTTTGCTAACCCTTGAGGGCACCCTGAGGATTCGTAAAATCTCCCCTCCAATGCGCGCCGTTCATGGGATAATGCCTGGCGGGAATTATGCACCGCACCCAAACGTTGTGGTCACCAAAAGCGCAAGAACGCGCAAAACCTTCAGGTAAACGCCTGTATAAAGGTGACATCACCGGGTTGAAAGAGAGAAAATAAGAACCATGACTATTACGAACCCGACGACCACCAGCGCGTGGTCAGCACTAACCCAGCACAAAGCATCGTTCACTCCGAATTTGCGAGCCTGGTTCGAGCAGGATCCTTCCCGCGCCCAGAAATTTAGTTTTGATGCCGCAGACCTGCACGTAGACCTCTCGAAGAACCTCATCACCGAAGAGACCGTGCAGCTTTTGCTCAAACTCGCCGAAGAGGTGAACCTCGCCGAACGCCGCGATGCTATGTTCACTGGCGAACACATTAACGTGACCGAGGACCGCGCGGTTCTGCACACCGCGCTGCGCCGCCCCAAAGGCTACTCCCCCGCCCTCATTGTTGATGGGCAGGATGTCGATAGCGATGTTCACGCCGTTCTGAACAAGATTTACGCTTTTGCCGATCGTGTGCGTTCGGGCGAGTGGACCGGCGTGAGCGGCAAGCGCATCGAGACCGTGGTGAATATTGGTATTGGCGGTTCTGACCTTGGTCCCGTGATGGTGTACGAGGCGCTTAAGCCTTACGCCGATGCCGGGATTTCCGCACGGTTCATCTCAAATATCGACCCGACCGATGTTGCCGAAAAAGTTTCTGATCTTGACCCCGAAACTACCCTGTTCATCGTTGCTTCGAAGACCTTCGGCACCCTAGAAACCCTGACCAACGCTCGTGTGGCACGCGACTGGCTGCTCACCGCGCTTGGCGAGGCGAACGCCCTGCAGGGAAAAACCGCAGAAGAAGCCGTGGCTAAGCACTTTATCGCCGTTTCAACCGCGCTCGATAAGGTTGCTGCCTTCGGCATTGACCCCGAAAATGCCTTCGGCTTCTGGGACTGGGTAGGCGGTCGCTACTCCGTAGACTCGGCGATCGGTACCTCGCTGGCCATCGTCTTCGGCCCGAAGGTATTCGAAGAATTCCTCGCGGGCTTCCACGCCATGGATGAGCACTTCCGCACTGCGCCCTTTGAAAAGAACGTGCCCGTACTCATGGGCTTGCTTAACGTATGGTACGTGAACTTCTTGGGCGCCGAAACCCACGCGGTTCTACCCTACGACCAGTACCTGCACCGTTTCCCCGCCTATCTGCAGCAGCTCACCATGGAGTCCAACGGTAAATCCGTGCGCGCCGACGGTTCCTTCGTGGACTACTCCACGGGCGAGGTTTTCTGGGGCGAGCCCGGCACCAACGGTCAGCACGCTTTCTACCAGCTTATCCACCAGGGCACCCGCCTTATCCCTGCGGACTTCCTGGCCTTCGCCAACCCGGCTCACCCCACCAAGGATGGCGAGCAGGATGTGCACGAACTCTTCCTCGCAAACTTCTTCGCACAGACTCAGGCGCTCGCCTTCGGCAAAACCGAGGATGAGGTACGCGCCGAAGGTACCGCCGAGCATGTGGTAAACGCCCGTATCTTCAGCGGCAACCGTCCTTCGACCTCTATTATGGCCTCCCGCCTGACCCCGCGTGTGCTGGGCGAGCTGATTGCCCTCTATGAGCACATCACCTTTGTGCAGGGTATCGTGTGGGGTATCGATTCCTTCGACCAGTGGGGCGTCGAACTCGGCAAGAAGCTGGCGCTCGATCTGGTGCCTGCTATCAAAGGCGACCGCGAGGTTCTGGCACGCCAGGATTCTTCGACCGCATCCCTGATCGACTACTACCTTAAGCACCGCAAGTAGCAGTGCCCTAGGCTAATATGCGCGGTGCCCCCGATGAATCTCTCATCGGGGGCACCGCGTTTTAACCGCCGCTTTCACTCGTCTTCCCAGTTCTACGGCATGAATGAGCCTACATAACCTTGAGGGTGTCGCGCACCAGCTCCACCACGATGCGCGCAACCACCGCCTCAGGCAGAGTCGGCACCGATTCGCTCTCTACTCCCCCAGCATCGGC
>ERZ773090.882-NODE-882-length-11544-cov-8.93568_pt1 | contig 11544 bp, 6 predicted proteins | sample MGYA00580579_ERZ773090 | MGnify/ENA primary metagenome ERZ773090 (study PRJEB29015, sample SAMEA2738014) | human oral metagenome | biome: human oral; feature: human-associated habitat; material: dental | place: China | collected 2132 ... | reverse complement strand
ATACTTCCACAGATAGATCTCATAATTTCAACAGCAATATCTTGGAAATTTAAAATTCTAATAAGTGGATATTCATTTGCTTGCATATAGATAAGCAATAATGTAAATATAGCACTTGCAATATAGGCAAGAATTAGTGTATTAATCATAGTTCCTATAATATCATTACCAATATTTATAGCGGACTTAAACATAGATTTTTTAGATATATTTGGATCTATTTCATGTAATTCATTGATAGATGATGCTATAGAAACTGCCACATCCATTACAGCACCTAAACTTCCTATAATAACTCCTGCTGGAATAATTTCTTTCATTTTTATGTTTTTAAAAAGATAAGCACAAGCTAAAAGATCGGAGTCTAAGAAACCATTAAGACGCATTCTATATGTAAATATATATGAAAGTATACCTGCTATTAAAACTCCACCTGTAACACCTAATAAGGCAACAATAAATTTTTTATTCATACCTACTGTAAAATATATTGTTACTAGTGATGAGAATACAGCAGTTATTATAGCAAAAAGTATTGGAGAATATCCATTATATATTGCAGGAATAAAGATTTTTATAATAAAGGCAATAGTTACTGTCAAAGCAAACAGAGACTTTAATCCATTTTTTCTTGCAATTAAAAGAACAAGAGCAACAAAACCAATTCCCATTACATATAGCTCTATTCTTTTATCCACATCAGAGATATAATATTGTAATTGCATTTCATCATTACCATAGTTATCAAATGTTTTATAGACAACAACTCTATCACCAACTTTGGCATTGATATTGTACTCATCATTCATATAAATAGGTAAGTCAATTTCTACAACTTCTCCTTTATCAATACCATCTAAAAGTTTTACATTAAATTTTTGTAATTTTGCTATGCTATCTTCATCTGAGTTTTCCTCAGAAACAAGAGCAATAATTTTTCCAGATAGATACTCCTCTTTTGTTTCATTTTTATTTGTTATAATCTTATCTGAAAAAGTAATAGTAGAGCACACTAAAAATATCACAAATACAAGAATTTTTTTCATAATCCCACCCTCATATATTAAAATTAAAAAAATAGAGGGATAAAATGTATCCCTCTTATTAATATTTTTTTTACTTTCTTATTCCTAATTTAGCAATTAAAGCTCTATATCCTTCAAGATCTTTTTTAGTTAGGTAAGCAAGTAATCTTTTTCTTTGTCCAACCATTTTAAGTAATCCTAATCTTGAATGGAAGTCTTTCTTGTGTACTCTTAGGTGTTCAGTTAAGTGATTAATTTTTTCAGTAAGTAGAGCTATTTGAACTTCTGTTGATCCAGTATCTGCTTCTGATTTTCCGAATTCTTTAATAATTTCTGCCTTTGTTTTCATTTTATTCCTCCTAATATTTAATATCTAAGCTAAGTAATACATTGGCTAATTGTAAAACTGAGCTTAAATTACTTGATTATTCTAGCAAAAATATTTAAAAATGTCAATAACTAGTAAACATTTTCGCCTCTCATTATGGCTTCAAATTCATCTCCCATAATAGTTTCTTTTTCTAATAATATTCTTGTAACTTCTTCTAATTTATCTCTATTTTCATTTAAGATACTTAAAGCTTTTTGATACCTTTCATTGATTATACTTCTTATTTCATCATCAATTTCTTTTCCAGTTTGTTCAGAATAATATTTACTTTGAAACATATCTCCTTCTCTTGTTCCATCTAGTAAAATAGGTCCAAATTTTTCACTCATACCTAATTTTGTAACCATTTGTTGAGCAAAGCTAGTTGCAACTTGAATATCATTACTTGCACCAGAAGTTATATTATCCTTACCAAAGATAATTTCTTCTGCTGCTCTTCCACCAAAAAATATAGCAATTTCATCCATAAAGTATTTTTTAGAATAAACTAGCTTTTGTTCAGCAGGAAGTGATAAAGTATATCCACCAGCTTGTCCTCTTGGAATCATAGTTATTTTATGAACTTTATCTTCTCCACCTACAACAAAATTTACAATAGCATGTCCAGATTCATGATAAGCTACAATCTTTTTATCGGTTTCTGAAACAACTTTTGATCTTTTTTCAGGTCCCATTTGGACTTTTTCAGAAGCCTCTTCTAAATCTGCCATAGTTATTTCAGTTCTGCCTTCTCTTGCAGCAAGTATAGCTCCTTCATTTAAAATATTGGCTAAATCTGCACCAGCCATTCCTGATGTCTTCTTAGCAATAATTTTAAAATCTACATCTGAGGCAAATTTTTTACCTTTAGCATGAACTTTTAATATTTCTTCTCTACCTTTTATATCTGGCATATCAACAATAACTTGTCTATCAAATCTACCAGGTCTTCTTAAAGCCTTATCTAAGACATCAGCTCTGTTTGTTGCTGCTAGAACAATTATAGTTTCGTCAGTACCAAAACCATCCATTTCAACAAGAAGTTGGTTTAGAGTTTGTTCTCTTTCATCATTTCCTCCACCTTGTCCAGTTCCTCTTTTTCTACCAACAGCATCTATTTCATCTATAAATACTATACAAGGTGCATTTTTTCTTGCTTTGTTAAATAAATCTCTAACTCTTGAAGCTCCAACTCCAACAAACATTTCAACAAATTCAGAACCAGACATACTAAAAAATGGAACTTTTGCTTCTCCAGCAACTGCTTTTGCAAGTAGAGTTTTACCTGTTCCAGGTTCACCTAAAAGAAGAACACCCTTAGGAATTTTTGCACCAATTTTTCTAAATTTTTCAGGTTCTTTTAAGAAATCAACAACTTCTTTTAATTCTTGTTTAGCTTCATCAATACCAGCAACATCAGCAAAAGTTACATTAGAAATATTTTCTCCATTTTCTTTTGCTCTTGATTTACCCATATTAAATATTTGTGGTCCACCACCGCCACCTCTATTCATCCTGTTTAGCATAAATACTAAGAAACCTATCATTATGATATAAGGTAGGAATGCTAATACTATACTAAGGAATAATGAAGGCTCAGGGGGTTCAACAGATTGGATTATAGCATTATTATTATTAATAACAGCCATTAAGTTACTATCTTCACCTAATCTATTTGTTATAAGTCTAGCTTTAAGTCCTTGTACTTCATTTTTACCATCAAAACCTAATTTAGATTTTATACTATTTGATTTTGTTTCAAGATATTTTACTTCACTTGCTTTATAACCGTAAACATAGCCATCTTTTTCTTCAACCACACCAATTTTTTTATTTTCAATATTTTTTATAAAATCTGAATAACTTATATCAACTATTTGTTGATTTTTATTTTCATCCATTATACTAGGAAGAACCACTGCCAAAGTTATTATAAAGATTAACATTAATAAACCTTTAAAGTTAAAATTTACTTTTACAGCCTTTCCAACAACTCTTCTTTTTTCATCATCTCTTTTATTATTAAAAGGATTATATTTATCATCTTGTTTTTTATCTTCATCAGATGATTTTTTATCTTCAGAATCATTTTTATTTTCATTGTGACTATCTTGTTCTTGAGATTTTTCTTGTTTTGGTTCTTCTTTTTCGTTTTCTTTATTTTCTTGCTTCTCGTGAACATCAGAGTCATCTTTGTTTTTTAAATCTTCATTTTCAAACTGATTATCGTTCATTTTACCTCCTCCACTGTGATTAAAACTTTTATAAGTTTACTTTCGTTTTTATTTATTTTAGGAATATAAGCTTTTTTAACATTATAAATCCAAAATATCTTGTTATTATATAGAAAAATTGGTAATCTATCTCTCATATCCTTAGAAATTTTTTGGTCTATAAAAACTTCTTTTATCTTTTTAGAATGTTTTTCATCTAAAAAAATTCTATCTCCCTCTTTTCTATATCTGACTTCTATTATATCATTATATAGGGCATCTAGTAAATATTGATTTTTTTTCTTTGGAATATCTAAGTTTTTTAATATATTAACACTGATTTTAAAGTCATCAAAAATTTGCTCACTTGGAATTTTTAATTTGACTACTCTATTAACAATAGTAAAATTTTCTTTTTTTTCTTCAATATATAGATGTGTATAATCTTTAACTATTCTATAAGATTTGTCTAAATCAATTTTTTTAGTCCCATTACTTTTGATTAGACTGTTAATCTCATCAATTTTGTTTCTATTAACTTCTATATTTTTTTGATTTAAGAATAAAGTTAATAAATTTTTTTTGTCAAAGTTTGATAAAATTTTCATTTTTTCTAAAATTATTCTATTTTCTGTGTCAGTAAAATCATTTAAATTTAAAGAATTATTTTGATTATTTTCTCTAATTTCTTCAATCAAAGAGAAAATCTTATCTTTAAATTTAATATTATATCTTTCTTCAATAAAAGGAATTAAATCTAATCTTATACTGTTTCTTGTAAACTCATTTTCAAAGTTTGTCTTGTCTATTTTATATTGAATTTCATTTTTATTCAAGTATTCAAGAATATCTTTTTTATATATTTCAGAGATAGGTCTTATAATATTATTATTTTTTATCTTAATCCCCTCTAAACCTTGTAGAGAAGCCCCTCTTATAAGTCTAAATAAAAATGTTTCTATTTGGTCATCTTTGTTGTGTGCTGTTGCAATTTTAGTTGCACCAACTTTTTCATATATTTCAGAGAAAAATTTATATCTTTCCTCTCTCCCAACTTCTTCAAGAGTTTTTCCCACTTCTTTAGCTATCTCTTTAACAGGAATTCTTTTAATAAAAATTTCCAAATGATTTTTCTTAGCATATTCAAAAGAAAAATTTTCATCAGAATCAGCATCTTCACCTCTTAGAAGATGATTTATATGAACTAAATAGATTTTGAAATTAAAGAAACATTGTAATTTTTTTAACATTTCCACTAAAAAAACTGAGTCGGGTCCACCAGAGAACCCAACCACAATAGTATCATTATTTTCTATAAGATTATATTTTTTATTAATATTCAATATTTCTCTAAATAATTCCATAATCCCTCTTATTTATTTTTTTGAAAATCTAAATGTTCTTTATATGTCTTACTGAAAAAGTGCTCTCCCCCACCTTTTGTAACAAAGAATAAATATTCAGTGTCTGCTGGATTATAAGCAGCATTGACAGAACTAACAGTTGGATTACAAATAGGTCCAGGAGGAAGTCCCTTATTTTTATATGTATTATAGGGAGAATCAACCTCTAAATCCTTATAGTATATTCTTTTTTTTTCATAGTTAAAAACAAAATTAACTGTTGAATCAGCAGATAAAGTCATATTCTTAGCAATTCTATTATAGAAAACAGATGCCATAATAGGTTTTTCACTTTCAACAGCTGCTTCTCTTTCAAGTATAGAAGCCATTATAAGTTTTTGATAAAATTCATCTTTATCAGGGTAGTTTTCCACTGGGAATTTCTTTAAGAATTCTTTTAAAAATACATTAAGTATAGCTTTTTCATCATAAGACTCAGGTATGAAATAAGTTTCAGGATATAGATAACCTTCAAAATTATTATCAGGAGTTGGATAAGGAAAATCTATTTCTTTAAATGCTTTTTCAAAATTTTCTCTACTTCCTTTTTCATTGGCAACCAATTTATCTACAACATTTTTTACAGTATTTCCCTCTATTATTGTAAACTTAAATACCTTAGATTTACCACTTTCAAGCATAGAAACAAGTTCTATCATATTGAATTTTCCTCTTAATTCATAGTTACCTGCTTTTATATCTTTTCCATCATTTCTAAATTTTAAATATAATTTAAAGAAAGGATTATTTGAAACAGGTAAAACTGATAAGGATTCTTTTAAAGGTTTGTCTTTATCTATTTCTAAAACTAAATTATATTTATCTTTTTTCACAAACTGATAGACAGTTGTTCCTGCTAAAATTATAAATATTATAAAGATAATAGCAAATAATTTTTTCATGTCAACCTCCTACTTCATTACATTATATAGAAAAAGCAAAGTATAAAATTTAGTTTTCCTTGAAAAAGTTAATCAACTTTTAATAGGTCTGCTGCGACGTCCATTATTGTTGAAGGAGCATTTTGGAGCGACTGAAACACTAATGGCTGTCAAGCAGACACAGAAATAAATTAAAAACATAGAAATTCGGTTTCAAGGAAAACTATTATATTAAATTTATACTTACTTCTTAGACTTTGCTTTTTCTATTAATGGTTTCTTTCCTTTTCTACTTTGTGCAAAAGCCTCAACTATTATTTCTGCTTCTTTAAAAGGTACAGAAACAAAAGAGAAACCTTCATAGACTTCTGCATTTTTAATATAGCTTTGTTTTACTTTTGCTTTTTTAACAATAAATTCAACCAATTTTTTAGGTGTCATGCCATCTTTTCTACCCATAGCAATAAATAGCCTTGTTTTACCAGTATCTTCCATTTTAACAGGAGAAATTTCATTATAGTTACTTTCATCTAAAACATCACTATATGATAATTTTAATAAAGAGGCAACAATATTTTCAGCATCTTCCATTTTAAGCAAGTCTTTGGCTAATTTTTTAAATTTATCATAATCATTGTCTATTAAAATTTGTCCTATGTCATCTATTATTCTAAACTTTTTAGCTTGAATAACATCTTTAACATCAGGTAATTTTTCTTTTTTAATTTCTTTTTTAACTGCTTTTTGAATTTGTAAAAGTCTTCTATACTCTTGTGGGGTTATAAAAGTTATAGCAGTACCTTCTTTACCAGCACGCCCTGTTCTACCTATTCTATGTACATAACTTTCAACTTCTTGTGGAATAGCATAGTTTATAACATGGCTTAAATCGTTGATATCTATACCTCTTGCAGCCACATCTGTTGCAACAAGAATATTTATTTTCTTAGTTTTAAATCTTTTTAAAGTAACTTCTCTATAATTTTGACCTATATCTCCATGTAGACCTTCAGCATCATAACCTCTGTCATTTAATCTTCCAACAATTTCATTTACATCAGTCTTTGTTCTACAAAAAATAATTCCATAAAATTCTTTTGTTAAATCTATAATTCTACATAGTGCTTCAAACTTATCTCTTTCATTTACTTCAAAATATATTTGTTCTGTTAAATCTGTTGTAAGTTCTCTACTTTTAACAGCTAAAACTTCATATTCTTTCATATGATTTTTAGCGACTTTCATAATTTCATCAGGCATAGTTGCAGAGAAAAATAACATTCTTTTATCTTCATTTGTAAAAGTTAATATTTTTTCTATATCTTCAACAAATCCCATATTAAGCATTTCATCTGCTTCATCTAAAATGAAATATTTTAATGAATTTAATTTCAATAATTTTCTTTCAATTAAATCTATAACTCTACCAGGTGTACCCACAACCACATCTACACCAGTTTTGATAAGTTTTCTTTGTATGTCTATTGATTGTCCACCATAGACAGGAATTACTTTCATCTTTTTACTTGTACTTAAACTATTCATTTCTTCGGCAACTTGTAAAGCTAATTCTCTCGTTGGTGTTAAAACGATTGCTTGTATATGTTCTAAGTTTTCAAAGTTCTCTATTATTGGTAAAGAAAAAGCAGCAGTCTTACCTGTTCCAGTTTGTGCTTGTCCTATTATGTCTTTATCATTTTTTAAAAGAGCAGGTATTGTTAATCTTTGTATAGGAGTAGGAGATTCATATCCTTTTTTTGATAATACCTTTAATACCTTTTCACTAAGCCCTAATTCTCTAAATTCTTTTAATTTTTCTAATTGTTCCATTCTTCACTTCCTTTTTATTAATTCTTTTTATTATATCACAAAATATTGAATTACAATATAAAATATTAATTTAATAAAATCACAAACCACCACTTCAAGTGGGGGTTTGCACTATGCCTAAAAGGCACTATTACAAGCTTGAGGCTAAAGCCTTACAATTTGGTCTGCCTTTCGCGTATAGCCCCATTCAGCTATTAAAATAGCTCTTGTTTTTATTTCTTTTCAACATTGAAAGGATCAAAATATTCTTTTAATGTCATTTGATCCATTATTTTATCTTCTTCTATTTGGTTCTTTATGTATTGAGCTATCCTTTCCTTATTTCTTCCCACTGTATCTACATAATAACCTCTGCACCAAAAAGTTCTATTCCCATATTTATATTTTAAGTTCGCATACCTATCAAATATCATTAATGAACTTTTTCCCTTTAAATATCCCATAAATGTTGACACTGCTATCTTTGGTGGTATGCTCACTAACATATGTATATGGTCTACACATGCACTTGCTTCTATTATTTCTACTCCTTTAAATTCACAAAGTTTTCTTAATATTGCTCCTATATCTTTTTTTATCTTTCCATATATTGCTTGTCTTCTATATTTTGGTGTAAATACTATATGATATTTACAATTCCACTTTGTATGTGCTAAACTATTTTTGTCCATAGGGACCTCCTTTGATATTTTAGTTGGTTTTGGCAGACCTTCTTTATTATATCAAAGGAGAACTAATATCGCATCATAACCTTCTGGCTTTTTTGAACCACTCGCATAGCAAGTGGTTTATTTTACAATAAAAACACCATTAATTGCCGTTAATGGTGTTTTACTTTGCTTTTAATTATTAATCTTGTTGATATACTTCTATATCTAAAACAATTATAATATTTTATTTTTAAATTGTCAATATTATATTATTAGTGTTATAATGTATTGCTTTGGTTTCTACTTCTCTTTATCATCGGTAAAAGGAGGTGAAGAAAAGTTGAAAAAATTATTAATCTTGTTTATGATATTTGTGTTTTTTATAATACTTTTATCTAAAAATGTTAGTTTAACTTTTATATTTAATTTTTAAAAGATAAATTATTTAATTTTATGTGGATTACTATTGCCGTAGTAATCTACTTTTTTATATTTATAATTCTATCATTTCTATATAAAAAGTCAATACTATGGTAAAATAAAAGAAAAACTTTTAGGGAGTATAAAGTGGAAAATATTTTATTAGAAGCATTGAAAACAAGTAGCATAGATTTTAATATAGATTCAGATGAGAAGTATCAATATGAGTTAATAGCTAATGGAGAAGAAAAAATTGTTACAAGACTTAGAAAATATTTTGAGGATTGTGATGAGTTTATAATTTCTGTTGCTTTCATAACTATGGGAGGTATTTCTCTTTTTTTGGAAGAATTAAAAAATCTTGAAAATAAAGGAATTAAGGGAAAAATTTTAACAGGGGATTATTTAACTTTCACAGAGCCAAAAGCCTTAAAAAAATTATTGTCATATAAAAATATAGATATAAAAGTAGCAACTAATAGAAAACATCATACTAAGGCATATTTTTTTAGAAAAGGAAATATTTGGACTTTAATTGTAGGAAGTAGTAACTTGACACAGGGAGCATTGACTGTAAATTTTGAATGGAATATAAAAATAAATTCTCTTGAAAATGGAAAAATTGTTAAATCAGTTTTAGAAACTTTTAATAAAGAGTTTGATAATTTAAAAACTTTAACAGAAGAAGATATAGAAAATTACCAAAAAAAATATGAGCAACTAAAAAAATTAATTGAAGTAAATAATCAAAATTTAGATTTAGATGAAATAAAACCTAATTCTATGCAAGTACAAGCTTTAAAAAATTTAGAAAAAACAAGAAAAGAAAACAACAGAGCCTTGCTTATTAGTGCAACAGGAACTGGAAAAACTTATCTGTCAGCTTTTGATGTAAAACAAGCTAAGGCAAAGAAAATACTTTTTGTAGCCCATAGAAAAGTTATTTTGGAAAGGTCAAAAATCAGTTATCAAAGAATTTTAAAAAATAAAAAGATGGAGATTTTTGATTCTAATTTTCAAATAAATGGTAAAGATGAAGTAGTTTTTGCAATGGTGCAAACTCTAAATAAGGAGAAAAATTTGAATATTTTTCCAAAGGATTATTTTGACTACATCATTATTGATGAAGTTCATCATGGAGGAGCTAAGACTTATCAAAGTATTTTTGAATATTTTAAACCTAAATTTTTATTGGGAATAACTGCAACTCCCGAAAGAACAGATGATTTTAATATATATCAACTATTTAATTATAATGTTGCCTATGAAATTCGTTTGCAAGATGCTATGAAAGAAGAATTATTATGTCCTTTTCATTATTTTGGAATTTCTGATATTGTAATTGATGGAGAAAGTATAGATGAAAAGACCTCTATAAAAAATCTTACCTCTGATGAAAGAGTGAAACATATATTAGAGAAAAGTAAGTATTATTCTTATAGTGGAGAGAGGTTAAGTTGTTTAATTTTTGTTTCAAAAGTTGAAGAAGCAAAAATATTAGTTGAAAAATTTTTAGAACAAGGGATAAAAGCTATTGCTTTAAGTTCTGAGAATTCTGATGATGAAAGGGAAGAAGCTATCAGAAAATTAGAACAAGGGAAGATAGAATATATTATATCTGTGGATATATTTAATGAGGGAGTGGATATTCCTTGTGTTAATCAAGTGATATTTTTAAGACCTACTACTTCTGCAATAGTATATATTCAGCAGTTAGGTAGAGGTTTAAGAAAACATAAAAATAAAGATTATACAGTTGTTTTAGATTTCATTGGCAACTATGAGAAAAACTTTTTAATTCCAGTAGCAATTTCTCAAAATAATAGTTATGATAAAGATTTTATGAAAAGATTTCTAATGAATGCCACAGATTTTTTAGCTGGGGAAAGTTCTATAAGTTTTGATGAGATTTCAAAAGAAAGAATTTTTGAAAATATAAATAAAACTAATTTTTCTAATAGAAAACTTATAGAGGAAGATTTTAAATTATTGGAAAAGCAATTAGGAAGAATACCTTATTTATATGATTTTTATGAAAAGAATATGTTATCGCCTACTGTGATTTTAAAATATAAGAAAGATTATGATGAAGTTTTAAAAAATATAGCTCCTAAATATAGAAAGGGAAACTTAAATAATATTGAAAAGAAATTTTTGATATTTTTATCAACTTTCTTTACTCCTGCAAAGAGAATACATGAAATGTTAATACTTAAAGAAATATTAATTAAACAAAAACTAAACATAATAGAAACAGAAAAGATATTAAAAGATAAGTATTCTTTAAATAATCAAGAAAAGAATATAAGAAATGCTTTTGAACATTTATCAAAGGAAATTTTTATAACACTATCTACAACAAAATCTTTTGAGCCTGTATTGTATAAAAAAGATGAAGAATATTATTTAAATGAAAACTTTAAAAATTCTTATAAAAATAATCCTTATTTTAAAATTTTAATAGATGATTTAATAAGATATAATCTAGCTTTTGCAGAAAAAAATTATAATAATTTTGTAAAAGAGTCAATAAAACTTTTTGGAGAATATACAAAACAAGAAGCATTTTGGTATCTAAATTTGAATTTCAATAATGGTTTTCAAGTAAGTGGTTATACTCCTTTTGAAAATGAAAGAAAACTTTTAATTTTTATAACTATGGATAATCTATCTGAAAGAGCAGATTATTCAAATGAGTTTTATGATAGTCAAACTTTTAGTTGGTTTTCAAAATCAAGTCGTTATTTAAGAA
>ERZ773090.879-NODE-879-length-11582-cov-2.23163_pt1 | contig 11582 bp, 9 predicted proteins | sample MGYA00580579_ERZ773090 | MGnify/ENA primary metagenome ERZ773090 (study PRJEB29015, sample SAMEA2738014) | human oral metagenome | biome: human oral; feature: human-associated habitat; material: dental | place: China | collected 2132 ... | reverse complement strand
AAGCCCGCCTAGAAAATAGCTCGCCGAATTGGTTCAACACTGGTTGAGATACTTAAGTATTAAGTGTTTCCCGGGTTGATATAAAACCCAATTCCGGTTTGAGCCATTTCGGCGGGCTATTTTCTTTGGTTTAATTTACTTCTACTACCGCTTGGACAACTGGCGGATCGCCGCTCACACTGGCAGCTAGCAGCTTGGCCGCCATGCCGCTGCACTCTGGCTTGCCCGCCAAAAACAACTCTGCCGCGAAACGCATCTGCCGCTGCTTTTTGGCGGTAATTGCCGCCAGTCCATCGCCGAAACCATCGTTCTTACGATACTTCACCTCGGTGAAATACAACACCTTGTCTTTCACGCTGACGATATCGATTTCGCAGTACCGCGTCCGCCAATTCCGCGCCACAATCTCATGGCCGCGCGCCGTCAGCCAATCTGCTGCCGCTTGCTCGCCTTTATCGCCAATTTGTCGAGTTGTCATTGATTTTTTCGTTTCTGACGAAATAGTATTTGACAAATCAATTCGAGCAACATTTCCAGCGTCTGGAGTGATATTCTCAGAAAAAATTTGGGCAACTTTACGTGGGCCCCGAATTATTTTCTGAGGATATCCGACAGACGGCTCGCCAGATTGAACAACTGTTTTCTGAGGCACTGCTCGCGGCTTCACCTTATTGTCAGCATACTTCGCCAGCGGCGCGAAACTCAGCCGGTGCAGCGGCGTCACACCCAGGCGCTCAATCGCCGCCCGATGCTTGGCCACGCCATAGCCAGCGTTCGACGCGAAACCGTATCCCGGATAGACCGCTTCTTGCTCGGCCATGAACTGGTCGCGCGCCACCTTGGCGATGATTGATGCCGCCGACACGCTCGGAATCAAACCATCGGCCTTAGGCATGGTCATAGCGAACTTCTCTAGCGCCGTGCCGCGCAGAAAATTCACCTTGCCATCGATGATGATTTCGCTAAAAGCTAGATTTTGCTGGCGGCACTGCGCCTGAATCTGCTCGACCGCCCGCCGCGTCGCCAACCGCAGCGCTTCGCTCATGCCAGCCTCGTCTAATTCCTGGGCGCTCACCCAGCCCAGCGCCCAGGCAGCCGCCTGCTGGCGGATTAACGCATCTAGAGCCTGGCGGCGCTTTTTGGTTAGCTTTTTGCTATCGTCCAAGCCGTCAATCTCGGCGCCGCCCAGAATCACCGCGCCAACCACCAGCGGCCCCGCCCACGGCCCGCGCCCAACCTCATCAATCCCCAGAATCATAAGTTCATGATAACAAATGGCGGCGAGAGGCTCAATCGCGGGTGCAGATGGCAGAATTTGTGTTATAATATCAGTAAGCTGAACCCATCGAGTAAAGAGAGGAGGTTAGCTACCATGAAGGGGAAACTCTTCGTGCTGTTCATCATGGTCGGGATTCCGATCATGATGTGGGCCACGATAGCGTGGTTTATTATGCTTATCATGGGGGCACTGCATAGCGTGCTCATGATAATTCCGGCGCTATCATTTGGTTGGAGTATGATCGTGGCATTGGCAATTTTTGCCACGATCACGTACTCACTAGTCTCGGCGGCCGCGGGCTCGTCGCCGAGCCCGCGACATCGCTTATGAGCCCCGAGGAAGCGGCCCGCAGGCAGAAATCCTGCCTTGCCATGGCCTACTCGGTGGGCCGTTTCCTCTCCGACGCCCGCTGGGGCGGCTCGCGGAACATACACGTTCTGCTTGAGCCGCCTCGGCGGGCACTTTCCTTTTCACGATTATTCCGCAGACAAAACAAAATCCCGCTGATCGGCGGGATTTATCGTTAACGCTAGATACAGACTGCCATTAATTTTCGGCGTGGCGGGCAGCGACCTCGGCGGCCTTGGCATCAAGCTCGGCCTGTTTGGCTTCTTCGGCGGCCTTTTTCTCGGCAGCTTCTTTAGCTTTTTCCTCTTTCAAGCGAGCGGCTTCTTCTTCGGCATGTTCGTCGCGGACTGCGTTGACAGCTTCGCGATCAAACTTGACGGCCGTCAAGCGGGCCGACTTGCCGCTGCGTTTGCGCAAGAAGCTCAAGAAGTTGCGGCGAACCTTGGCCCGGCGCACAATCTCGACTTTTTCGACCAGCGGGCTATGCAGCAAGAACGATTTTTCGACGCCGACGCCCGAAGCAACTTTGCGAACGGTGATGCGGCTAGTGTGCTGGCCTTTGTTGTCGGTGCGGATAACCACGCCCTCGAACATCTGAATGCGCTCTTTGTTACCCTCTTTGATTTTCTGGTAGACGCGCACGGTGTCGCCGCTGCGAACATCGACTACTTGCGCCTTCTTTTGCTCGTCGTTGACTTTTTGGATTAATGCAAAACTCATAATTTTTCCTATCTTTCGAACTCGCCCTGGCTGGCCACGCAGTTGTACCTCTGCGGCTCCACACCGAACAAAGCCCGAATAATTAACTCTCGTACAATGCAAGTATTCTAACACAATATCAAGCGGCGAGCAATAGACGCAAAGATGGCTATCGGCAGAGTCCATCTAGCCGCCAGCTGCGCTTGATATTTTATCAATTTCAAAAAACCCTACGCCGTGGTTGACTGGTCAGCGCTATCGATATTGACGTGAAACTGAGTATTAGGGTTAGCACCGCCTACCGGCTGAACCCCCGGATTGAAAGTTCTATTCGGGTTGGCACATACGAATTTACCAGCTTGCCCCGATTCTCGCCATATTTGGCAAGTGCTCTCGTAGAAAGCTCCGTCTACCACTACTCTGTCCGAAGAAGACTGATCAGTGTCAGTGCTAGTGTCAATAGAGTCGCCTGGCACCGCTGGCTGAGGCAAATTATCAGTCCTGTCTGTCACAGGAGTAGGATCTTTTTCTCCATGCGTAGCAAGGTCCACAGATGTACGCACAGTAAAACAAGTCATCGTTACAGCAAGCGCAGAGAGGCCGACTATCGTCTTTCCGAACTTTTTATCGGGCAGCCAACTTGGAACCTCATGTCTCTTAGCCGCTGCATGTCTGCCAACAGGCTGGTCAGATTTTAATATACCCATTTCGTTATATTTTCACCTCGAAATTAAAATTGGTATGTCTTTTTATTATACCACAAACTATACTAAAATGCAAGCAAAATAGCTATTCATCGGTTGAGTCAAGAGCTTGACGCGGGGTCGACGAGTTTTCTATTGAACTCTCTACATATACGACACGGTAGGGCTCGCCGTCAATAACCATAGTCGTCGGAAGCTCCGCTCCTGGCTGGAATCCGTCGACCGCCCCGTCAAATTTCACGCAGATAACCGTATTTTCATCGACGCTATCCGACCGTCTGGCCGCCTTGGATGACGGAGGGTCTACTTCCACCAATTTGCCATCTTCAACGGCGTAGTATCTTACCTGTTCGTCGCCCACCTGCCGCGATTCGCCTGGCTGCTGGCATGTCGGGTCGCCGTTGACTTCAGCAACTGGGCGTACAACAATCTTGCCGCTGTTTTCACCGTCTGTACTCTGTATGTAAGCAACTGGCGCGATCCAAACTGAATCACCCTCGCCAATTTTTTTGGCTAACTCCTCATAAGTTAGTGTCCCGGCAGTAGCGCTCTCGGAGGCAGTACTCCCGGCTGGCGTAGAATCCGGCGTCTGACTCTCAGCCGAGCACGACCCGACAAACGAGCTTAACGCTAAACTTCCAACTGCCAAAAATGTTGTCAACCGGTTTCTTATTGTGTCTAAAAACTCTCCTTTTCTTCTCATAAATATATTATGCTACAAACTGCCATTTAGTTCAACATGCGCGCCCAAAATGCCAAAACGCGCTATAATATACTCATGGATTACAACAAACTAGCACTCGAACTACACCAAAAATATAAAGGCAAAATCACCACCGCGCTGCGCGATAACGGCGAAATTGACCGCGATAAGCTTAGCGCTTATTACAGCCCGGGCGTCGGCGCCGTTAGCCAAGCCATCGCCGAGAACCCGGCGGATTTGCCGAAATACACTTGGACGAACAATTTGGTCGGCGTGATTTCTGACGGTTCAGCGATTTTAGGCTTGGGCGATTTGGGGCCGAAAGCCGCCATGCCAGTCATGGAGGGCAAGGCGCTGCTGTTCAAGCATTTTGCTAATGTCGATGCTGTGCCAATCGTCTTGGACGTTCATGAGCCAGAAGAAATCATCGCTGCGATCAAGGCGATAGCGCCGAGCTTCGGGGCGATTAATTTAGAGGATATCGCTTCGCCAAAATGCTTCGAGATCGAGGAGCGTTTGAAAGCCGAACTAGACATTCCAGTATTTCACGATGACCAGCACGGTACGGCAGTAGTAGTGCTAGCCGGGCTGATCAACGCCGCCAAGGTTGTCGGCAAAAGCTTACGCGACTGCAAAGTCGTCCTGGCGGGGCCAGGCGCGGCCGGCACAGCAATTATTAAGCTGCTCAATCTGTACGGCGTCAAAAACTTGATTGCGCTCGATCGACACGGCGCGCTGAGCAGCGACCGCACTGACCTGTCGCCAGAAAAAACCGCCTTGCAACAATATTTGAACACTTCAGAAAGCGGTACTCTAGCAGGAGTATTAGCTGGCGCCGACATTTTCATCGGCGTATCGGCCGCTAACTCGCTAGCGCCAGAGATGATCGCGGCAATGGCCAGCCAGCCGATTATTTTTGCCCTGGCCAATCCAGTACCCGAAATCATGCCCGATGCCGCGATTAGCGCTGGCGCAGCCGTCGTAGCGACTGGCCGCAGCGACTTCCCGAATCAAGTTAATAATTCCTTAGCCTTCCCTGGTATTTTCCGCGGCGCGCTCGACCATGGCGTCCAAAAAATCACCGACCAGCACAAACTAGCCGCCGCCGAAGCGCTCGCAGCGCTTGTCGAGAATCCAACCGCCGACGAAGTTATCCCGTCGCCGTTTGATGAGCGCGTCGTGCCGGCGGTCTCTGCAGTAATTAAATAGTGTCAAAAAGTGAAAAACCCGCCCTTCCGGCGGAGATGGGAGTCTATTCGGTGGTTAAACCAAGACTCGACCATCTCCGCCAAGAAGGCGCGGGTGTGGAGACCTTGAGCGCACTCTCAAGGTCTCATGGAAAGATGAAATCTGATGCCCCGAGTGCGCGGGGCACGGGCGCTACAGCTCCTCGGGCGGAGCTTCTGTGAGAAACAGGAGCTCGCGCTCTCAGTCCTTCATCTCGTCCTTAATCGCGGACATCTTGTCCGCGTGGATCTCGTCGTAGATCGCCGCCAACTGGCGGCGATTCGGACCGTAGCGCTGTGGCGCCTTGCTGTCTACCCAGACAGCGTAACGACAATGGAAGATGTTCGCCTTTTTGACCGCAGCCTGCACGGCAGGCTGCAACTCAGACGGGATCGTGGAGGCGTCAACCTCCTCAACCTCGACCAAGGCTTTCTGATTCTTAACGCCCAAACGCTTGATGCGCTTGATGTCAACTGCGCCGGAGCGTCCGGCGCTGATCACATACATGCCGGCCCGCAGGCCGACCAGTGCGTGCTGCCCGCAGGCGAGGTGCCCGCGAGTCCGGATCAAAATCGGGCGGGGCTTTGACCCGTCCGGTTCGGCGACGATGGTGGCGGAGCCGCGGCGTGACAGGGCGCCGCCACGCTCCCACATGGCGGGCCAGCCGCCCTTCGTGACGACAATGTCGTTGAGGGTCTCCAGAGCCATGATCGGCTCCTTTCTGCCCCATTCCGGGGCGGTATCGGAGCCTGACCTTTTCAGACTCTCTACTCACACATAAAAATACAAATAACTAGCGGTTATTCGCGAAAAAACTTTTTTATATCTTGGTAGAGAGCCTGAAATCCTACGGCATCAGGTGGTGTCTATCAGATTTCATTATTAAGCGTGCATACCTGCTCGACTTACTAAAGGGAGTGGTATGCTATTATGCTATCACACATCACGCTGTTTGTCAAGGGTTTAGAGGTGTTTTTGCGATTTTTGTCAAACTCCGCAGCTACTACTACACATTTCCGCGAAAAAAGCAAAAAACCAGCTTAAATCACCCGAGCGACTTCCTCGAGCGTGGTTTCGCCGCGCAAGGCCGCCAGCACGCCGACCTGCTCGAGCGTTAGCATACCTTCATTTCGAGCGGTTTCTTCTATCGTCTCGGGGTGAACATCTTGGACATCGCCGCGGATAAACTTCTGGATTTCATCGGTAACAACCAGCTGTTCCATGATAACCACCCGGCCTTTGTAGCCAAACGGCGCATCTTCGCTAGGCACGGGGCGCCACAGCTTGAAATTATCCAGATCAGGCTTCTCGACATCAGGCGGCAGCTTTTCGAGTACGCGCTGGACGTATTTACGTGTTGCTTCATCAGGTTCATATGCTTCCTTGGTGTGATCGACTAAACGCCGCACCAAACGCTGAGCAATCAACAAGCGGATAGCGCTTGAAAAGATCGGGTTAACTCCAATCATATCAATCATACGGCTAAAGGCTGTACTGGTAGTATTGGCGTGAAAGCTCGATAGCACCAAGTGGCCGGTGATTGACGCCTGAATAGCCGTGCGCGCTGTATCGACATCACGAATCTCTCCAACCATCACCACATCCGGGTCGAGGCGCAAGACGCTGCGCAAACCATCAGCAAAGCTCTGCCCGTGCGTCGTGTCAATTGGGATTTGCGACATGCCGCTCAGGCCATACTCGATCGGATCCTCGAGTGTAATCAGCTTGCGGTCGGTGGTATTCAACGCGTTGAGCATACTATAAAGCGTCGTCGATTTACCCGAGCCAGTCGGCCCGACCATCAACACCAGGCCGCGCGGGTGGCTGACAACTTCGTCGATTTCCTTGCGCTGGCGCGGCGGAATGCCCAGCAAATCCAAGTTCAACAATGATTCATCAAAATTAAACAAACGCAGCACCGCATCTTGCCCGTACAACGTTGGCACAGTCTCGACGCGCAGATTCAATAGATGCGTGCCTTGATCGGTAGTGATTTCCATCTGCATATGGCCGGACTGCGACTCCATAGCTGCACTGCTAACACCAGCACGGCTAGCTAGCTCGCCCATAATAATTCGGTAGCGCGAACGTTCTAGCTGCGCCACCGGGTGCAGCGCGCCGTCGACGCGCATGCGTACGCGGATAGAATCGCGCTCGTTCTCAATGTGAATGTCGCTAGCGCCGAGCTTGTCCGCCTGCTTGATCAGAAAGTCGAATAATTCTTCGCTCGATACCAAATTCAACGTCTGACTAACCTGAGCGATGGTATTGCTATCGCCCTCCTTAGCAATCTCGATATCATCGTAAGCAGTGCGCTGCGGCGGATCGTAACGCAACATCATCGCCCGGTAGCCGCTGGCACTGATCAGCAAAAACTGCAATTTGTCGCCGCGGTCTTGATACTCGCGCTTGATCTTCTGCAAAATAGATTGCGGCGTTTGCGAGGTCACGCCGATTTGGTACATCACTTCGTTGCCGCCTTTGGCTAGCGGCACGATGCGGTATTGGTGCATTTTCTCGATCGGAATCATGCCAGGGACTAGCGGTAGCGTGTCCTCTAGATTGCGCATATCAACATACGGCAAACCCAAAATAGTCGCCCGCTGGCGGGTAGCTTTTTCGTCTTGTTCGCGCCGGCGGCGCTGAACTTCTTCTTCATCCATCACCTTTATTTTAGCAAAAAGCTTGCGCTAAAAACAGTGCTACAATAGAATTATGCCAAAAATCGTCGTCATCGCCCACAACATTCGCTCGACTTTCAATGTCGGGTCGATTTTTCGTACCAGCGAGGGGTTCGGCGTCGAAAAGCTAATTTTGAGTGGCTACACGCCCTATCCAGATCTGAGTTTGTGCCACGAAGCGCCAAATTGCGCGCTAATCGACGGTGAAATCACGCGAGACGACCAGCGCCTGCCGCACATTCGTCAGAAAATCACCCAGCAAATCCACAAAACGGCGCTCGGCGCCGAGAGTTTAGTGCCGTTTGAGTATCACGAAGCACCGCCGCTAGATGAACTGCGGCAACTGGGCTACCGCATCGCCGCCCTGGAACAAGCCGCCAATAGCACCAATCTGCGCAATTATTCGGCGCCAGACTGCGTCACGCTGCTGCTAGGCGAAGAAGTTAGCGGTATCGCGCCCGAATGGCTGGCTTTGGCTGACGATATCATTGAGATTCCGATGTTCGGGCAAAAAGAGTCGTTCAACGTATCGGTAGCGGCCGGAATCGCGCTGTACGAACTAGCAAAAGCGGCAAAATAGCCCGAAAAGGGTTCAAAATTTGCATTTTTTACGAAATAATTGCGAAAAGTATTGACTTTGCAGTTCATATGTGATATATATATATTAGCTTTTCGCTCAAGTTTAGGAAAAAAAGGGCGGAAGGTTGCCCTTTTTACTTGAGCAAGCTTCTCTAAAAGGAGAGATCATGAAGTACAAGAGACCCGCCATAGAGAGCGCCTACCTACACATCCTCAGGCACGCCACGAAGATGAAGTGCCAAGGAGGACTGTGTTACGGTATTCTCATCAAGTGTCTTCGAGTACTTGATAAAATCCGGCGCTGGCAGTGGCAACGAGAAGACTCAGACAAGAGCAGCAAGGGCTAACCGCCCGCCCGAAAATAGCCCGCCTAGAGGCCGCCAGCCTCGGCGCAAGGCTTTTCTGGCGGGCTATTTTCTTTGGCCAAAATTATCTTACCCTAATCTATTTCACTTTGACGCATTCGTCGCCCAGCAGTTCGGCCAGGCCAGCGCGCAGGTTGCGCTGGGCGTCAACCCGAAACGGCAGGCGGATGGCATTGGACTTATCTTCGCCTAGAATCATAATGATGTCGTTTTGGCCAGGGTTTTGGCTGCACAGTTTCTTGAGCGAGACCAGCAAGTCGCGGTCGCTCGGATTCTTGACCTTGACATAGACAGTCTCCAGCTTTTCCAGCGGCTTGGCGGTGATTGCCGGTGCCGCTTTGGTGCTGGCTGCAGCCGTAACGGCTGGTGCGCCGCCTCCAGATTTGCGCGGATAGCGTTTATTTTTGACGGCCGCGCGGCCTTTGGGGGCGGTCATTTTGCGGCCGTGGCTTTGGTATTCATTGAGCTCTTTATCGGTAACGATACTAATTTCGTCAGCGATGATTTTGGCTTCGTCGGTCATATTGCCGTCGCGGTCGCGGGCGTTGATTGTACCGGCTACTTTGACGATAGCATCTTGTTGCAAGCTGTCGCCAAGCTGCTCGTACAGCCTCGGGAAAACGATTAATTCTGCCTCGCTAGTTTTGTCCTCGATACCAACAAACGCCATTTTAGTGCCAGCCTTGGTGACAATAGTGCGTACCGTCGACACCAAGCCGCCGACCGACACTTTCTGCCCGTCGATTTGCGGCGTGCAGGCGTGCAGCGGAATGGTCTGCTCCTCGAAAAAGGCATCGTAATTATCTAGCGGATGCGCGCTGATATACAGGCCCAGCAATTCGCGCTCCCACATCAGCTGCTCTTTGTTGGTGTATTTGACCGGCGAAGTCTTCAGCTCGACCGACGGCATCAATTTGTCGCCGCCGAGCGCCGCGAACATATCAACTTGCCCGCTGAGCGCTTCCTTTTGCAGCTTGCTGGCAAAAGCTAGAATCGTATCGAGATTAAATAGCAAATCGCTGCGGTCGCCTAGCGCGTCGAAAGCACCGGCTTTGACCAGCGATTCCCAAGCTTTGCGATTAACCTTGCTGGTACTGACACGTTTGGCAAAATCCTCGACCGACTTGAACGGGCCGTCAGCCTCGCGGGCGCCGACACCAACACCTTTGACCGCTGCCATGCCGAAGCGAACCTGCTTGGCAGCTGGCACTACGCCGAACTCGACGTATGACTGATTGACGTCTGGCGCCAGAACCTCCAGGCCCATATGCTTGCACTCGGTAATTTCAATCGCCAGGCGGTCGATATCGTCGTGATCGCTAGTCATTAGCGCCGCCATGAAAGCGTCTGGATAATGCGCCTTCAGATAGGCTGTCCAATAGGCAATCAAGCCGTAACAAGCGGCGTGCGACTTGTTGAAACAGTAATTAGCGAATTCCTCCAGCTGCGTCCAAAAGGTTTCCGCCATTTCGCGCGTGGCGCCGCCGACTTTGACTGCGCCCTCGACGAACTCCGGCTTAACCTTTTTCATCAAGTCGATTTTTTTCTTACCGACAGCTTTACGCAGCGTATCAGCCTGGCCGCCGGTAAAGCCGCACCATTCCTTAGAAATTTGCATAAATTGCTCTTGGTAGACCAAAATTCCGTAGGTGTTTTCCAGCGAATTACGCATACCTTCGTGCAAGTAGGTGATTGGCTCTTCGCCGTGCTTGCGGCGAATAAAGCTATCGATAAACTGCATCGGCCCCGGGCGGTATAGCGCTACCATGGCGATGATATCTTCGAAATGTGTCGGTTTGAGCGCCCGCAGATAGCGTTTCATGCCCGCCGACTCTAATTGGAACACGCCAGTGGTGTCGCCGCGCTGGAATAGCTCGTATGTTGGCTTGTCGTCAAGCGGCAAATGCGCCAGATCGATTTCCTCTTTATAAACTTTTTTGATAATACGCATGGCATTGTTAATAATCGTCAAGTTACTGAGGCCTAAAAAGTCCATCTTCAGCAAGCCCAGCTCCTCAACTTCGCCCATCGGGAACTGTGTCGCCACCACGCCCTTTTGTGCCATTTCTAGTGGAATATAATTAACCAGCGTGTCCGGCGCGATCACCACGCCGCAGGCATGAACGCCGTGGCTGCGAATCGTTCCTTCGAGCTGGATGGCATAGTCCAGCACCTCTTTAGCGGTAGGGTTATTCTCGTATTCCTTACGCAGATCTGCGTCTTCTTTGACGCTAACCGACAGCGGAATGTGCCGGCCCTGGTTTGGCGGCGGCACCAACTTAGCCAAGCGGTCGCTCTCAGCATACGGCACTTCCAGTACCCTGGCAACATCGCGCACCGCCATGCGGCCGAACATCTTGCCGAAGGTGGCAATATTACTGACGTGGTCTTCGCCATATTTTTTAGCGCAATATTCAATCACTTCGTCGCGGCGGGTATCTTGAATATCGACGTCAATATCCGGCATAGAAATACGATCTGGATTGAGGAAACGCTCAAACAGCAGACCGTACTTCAGCGGATCAAGGTCGGTAATGTTCAGCGCGTAGGCAATAATCGAGCCGGCGGCGCTACCACGGCCCGGACCAAAAACAATCCCTTGAGATTTACCCCAGTTGATAAAATCCTGGACAATCAAGAAATAACCCTCATAACCCATGTTGCCCATCACGCCCAGCTCCATCTCGGCGCGCTGGCGAACTTCGTCAGACAATTGCGGGATGATATCATCAGGGTCTAATTTCTCGGCTTCCTCTTTCGAAGCGCCATTATAACGCTGCAGCAAACCCTGATAAGTCAACCTCAGCAGGTACGAGTGCTCGTTCTCGCCCTCAGGAAGCGGATATTTAGGAATAAGAATGCGGCCCAGCTCAATTTCAACATTACAGCGGTCAGCCACCTTTTTAGTGTTACGAATCACCTCAGGATATTCCTCTCCCCAGTGAGCAATGATATCGCGCGGGTCAGTCAGGTGGAGTTCAAAGTCTTTCAGGCTCA
>ERZ773090.877-NODE-877-length-11588-cov-8.21443_pt1 | contig 11588 bp, 8 predicted proteins | sample MGYA00580579_ERZ773090 | MGnify/ENA primary metagenome ERZ773090 (study PRJEB29015, sample SAMEA2738014) | human oral metagenome | biome: human oral; feature: human-associated habitat; material: dental | place: China | collected 2132 ... | reverse complement strand
TAAAAATAGCACCCCAATCGTTAGATTTCATGTCTAACTTTTGGGGTGCAGTTCATTTTTCTGAGGTTTTTTGGTTTATACTTGACTGTAGGTTTCAGGGCGACTTAGTTCTGCGTCTTCTTTTTTGTTGGGTATTGGTTGAGTTTGCTCTTCCGCCTTCCACACACTTCGAGTAAAGACCATGGAGAGTAGTGCCAGAGCTGCAAAGGCTACTCCTAGGTACCAGTAGGGCATATCCAGTGTCGTGGAGCGGCCAGATAGGTTGACGATGCCACGGAAGAGCATACCGGTTGTCATAATGGCTACAGCCGAGTTCCAGAGGTTGAGGCTGAGCCGAGAGAGGTTAGGGATGACCTTCATAAAGAGCAGAAGGAGGATGCCACCCACTAGAGGAAGGGCAAAGAGATAGTGCATGTGGCTAGATGTTTCGCCGAAACTGAAGGATTCATAGATTCTGCTGAAAGCAAAGAAGAAAATAGTTAATAGTACGTAGATAAGGGCTGTTTTTCTAAAACGTTTTTTGCTGGGATTAGTAACCGATGTAGACAATATCACTCACCGACCTTTCTGAGATAGTATTTCCGTTGGTTGTAGGTTTGTTAATGACCTGACCGTTAAAGTAAAGTGTAGAGGAGCCGCCGCCGTCAAGGTTATAGGCAGTCTTGACACCGTAAGATTTCATGATTTCTGCCATCTGGTAGAGGGAAAGTCCCTCACTTTCTGAGGTGCGTCCGTCTGAAACTATGATGATATAGTGGTTTTCATCAATGATACCGATAGCTGTTCGTGGATTGGAAGACATGGACTGGCCGACTTCAGAGTTGGTATCAACGACAATCTCACCATTTTCTACAAGGGATGGGCCGAAGGCCAAGAGATTGACCACACCGTCTTTGACCAGCTGATCGGCAGAGACTTGATCTTCATAGATAATCTTGAAGGAGCCGTCTTTGTAAATAGCCAAATCACCATTGCTGGAGTCTTCTCGGACGGTATCGCGGTAGACGACGCCATTGCGGATGACATAGCCAGTCGTATTGGCCCCGTAGTAGTCGCCGTTAATCGCTAGGATAGCATTGTTGTTGGCGGCCGTTTCCGAGGTCTTGGCGGTGACATTGTTTCCGTAGGTATTTTGGGCAAAGGCTGTTTTCAGGTATTCCAATGAGCTGACGGTCACATCAGAGATGTAGACTTGGGTGTTGCTGACGGTCTTTTCAGTCAGTGTGACCGAGATGTTGTCGTCTGAATAGCTGGTATCCGTCACTGTCGCTGTTTCAGCAGCCTTGCTGGCAGCCTCAGCATTGGACGACGAATTTGTGCTTGAAACCGTGGAAATGGCCTCTGCGATGACAAAGGTTTTCAGCATGGAGTAGCTGAAAGAAGCTGTCAGAAGCAGCCCGAAAATGGAAGCGTAGGCATAGCGTTTCTTTAAAAATTTCATGATGCGGTGTGTGTCCTTTCCTTAAAAATAAATCTCTTTTGCACCATCCAGGAGACGGTGAAGAGTAAAATGCCGACGATGATTTTGACAATCAGAAGATTAAGACCAAAGACAGCATAGAAGAGGCGAATCAGCAGTGTGTCTAGGATAAAGAGCACTACAGCTAGGCTGAAATAGCCAGTTCCTGTCTTGAGTATACTGTCGTCGTTCTTAAAGACCAGCCTTTTATTGGTCGAATAGTTAAAGATTGAGCTGGTTACGCGGGCAATCCCATTTGCGAGAAGAATTCTCAGGCTGGTCGGCACAGCAGCTAAAAACAAGAGAGCCAGTGCGTAGACAATGTAGTCCACGATGAAGCTGCTGAGAGAAGTCAGGGCGAATTTAAAAATATTTTTATAAATCATGAGCCCATCCCGAATCGGCCGGAAGTGTGAACCTTGATTGTCATTGATATAGACCGTCTCAATGGGCACTTCCAAAATGGGATATTCCTTGCTGGCTTCTAAGAGCATGTTCATTTCATACTCATAGCGCTGGCCCTCTACCTTTAGCATAAATGGAATCATGTTGGTCGTAAAGGCTCGCAAGCCTGTCTGAGTATCGGAGACACCCACGCCAGTCTGAAGCCTGAAGAGAGCCCGAGTCAGACTATTGCCGAAGCGGCTGCGCAGAGGCACCTTGCCAGCAAATGCGCGTGCTCCCAGAATCAGCCGATTGGGATTTTCAGAAGCTTTGGCTGCTACGCGGAAAATATCCCAGACCTTGTGCTGGCCGTCCGCATCTGCTGTTACCACCGTTCCGTATATCTTGAGTGCTTGGATAAAGGTAAAAGCAGTTTTCAGCGCTTGCCCCTTGCCTTGATTGACCTGATGACGGAGCACGGTCGCATACTGCTCCGCCTGCTCAAAGACTATCTGGCATTTGGAAGAGCTGCCGTCATCGATAACAATGATATGAAAATCACTTTTCTGGTGAATTTTTTTTATCAGCTTAATAAGATTATAATCAGGCTCATAGGCCGGAATCACTAGATAATCCATATCCATACCTCTTTCTTAGATGATTTTTAGAAAGTATACAGACTGCGGCTTAAAAGTTCCTGATATAAGTTAGTTTTAAGAAAATGTTAACATTTCTTTAAGGAGAGAGAATGGAAAGAAGAGGATAGAAATGCCGGTGGTGATAGAGTTGGATGTACATAACTATCTTAAATGAGTCTTAAAAATTGGGAAAATAAATATGAAGATACTCCAACTTTTTATTAAAAAACTATAACATTGTACCAAAAATATTAACGGCATAAGAAATATGCGTTATAATATTAACGGTATTACATTATAGAAAGGTTGTCTTATGAAAAAATCATTTCGTAAAGTTGTTATAGCTTCGGCTGTCATACTGAGTGCGATGGCTTTTCAACCTCACGAGGTAAAAGCTTTCGATTTTGGCGGAGGTTTTAGTAGTTCTAGTTTTGGAAGTTCTTTTTCAGCCTCTGATTATGCGCCAATCAGTTCTAATTCTAGTTCTAGTTCAAGCTTAAGCAACATCAGCACAAGCGACTACCGTCCGATTAGTACACCGTCAGTAAGCGAAAGTGCTAGCAGTGTTAGTTCGAGCGACTATCGTCCAATTAGTACACCGTCGGTAAGCGAAAGTGTTAGCAGTGTTAGTTCGAGCGACTACCGTCCAATTAGCACACCATCAGTAAGTGAAAGTGCCAGCAGTGTTAGTTCGAGCGACTATCAGCCAATCAGCACACCGTCGGTAAGCGAAAGTGTCAGCAATGTTAGTTCGAGCGACTACCGTCCGATTAGTACACCGTCGGTAAGTGAAAGTGCTAGCAACATCAGTTCAAGCGACTATCAGCCAATTAGTACACCGTCGGTAAGCGAGGATTCTAGCAATATCAAGCCTAGCGATTACAAATCAATCAGCGATTCTTCTGTAAATACTTCGGACAGCTTGACGGATTCTGTTGATTATAAGGCGATTGCTGGGAAAGATGATGTTGTAACGACAGACAGTCTTGCTAAAAAAGGTAAAGATGATGCCTTGAAAATGGCTGATTCTAAAGTGGATCAATCTGCAACAGACGCTTTGGGTGCAGTAGACTTTACCGAAAAGGCCTTGGAGTCTGCCAATGCTGGAGCTCAAAAAGCAAGTACAGGCAGTAGCCGCTATAACTTAGCTGTCTCACCGGAAGTTGAAACAGCTTTAGATTCCTTGTCAGAAGAACATAGAAATCAGTTTATTAAAGCGTTGAAAGACTATGGTTATGGTCTGAATAATTCTGAAACGTCGGCTACCACAACTCCAGAGTATAGTTTAAGCTCAACTTCCTCAAGTAACAAGGGAAAGTTAGATTTTACTCCTTATGGTCAGTCTACTCTCACCGATAGCCAAGGTCAGCCTACATCTGCTTATCAAGACTTGCTGGATTTTGCAAATAGTAAAGAAAGTCAGCCTCTATTTAATCAATCTGCAAGCAATGACTATCAGATCAAGAAAGGTGATAACTTAGCCAAAATCGGCAATCTCCATTATCCAGATGATAAGGAAAAAGCTGCAGCAGCTTCTATGCTGGCTCTTCAGGATTTGCATGGGCAGAATAAGCTGAACATCAATAATAAACAAAACCGTATTAATCTGACACCTGGTGATAAGGTCAATGTAGATTTATCTAACTATACATCAGAAGAAATCAGTGCGTTAGCCAAAGGATTTAATAAAATCCAGTCGGCAGAAAATAAAATTGATACTTTCCGCCAGGCCCAAGAAGAAGCTAAGGCCTTGGTGCGAGCTCAAGCAAGACAAACTCGAACCGAAGCTAGAAATCTTGCCCAAGACCAAGCGAAACAAAATCACACGCAGCTGACCCAACAAGCAACACAGAAAAGTCAAGCATCTAATTATAGTCCTCTTTACATTAGTCCATTGTTCAATCTCAATAAGGGGAATAAGGTTCAAACCGTCATTCCATATAAGATAGGGGCAAAGAACTATATTCCAAAGAGTAGTTCGCCTGCATCAGGGGGAGTTAGTGACTTTCAAAATAGAAAGGGGCTAACTGATAGGATTAATAATTTAGTGAACAATCTTCCCCGTGTTTCTAAAAGTCTTTCTGATGAGGCTAATGAGCTTGGTGAGAAGCTTATGGATAGTGGTGCGAGCGAAAAGAGATTTGATAAATATATTGTTGGGAGAGGAAGTGTCGCTTTAGGAGAGGGCATAGGTAGTGTTTCAGCGGCTATTAAAAGGATGGCTGATAACCCTAGTGCAGCTCCCTCTGGCATCTTTAAAGGCGCTGTCAACTTAGTAGCAGATGTACCAAATGGGGCCATAAATCTTGGAAAAACAATAATTGATGGTTGGACTTTAATAGCTGAAGAGTTACCATTCATACAGCGAGGAGCTTTGCAAAGTTTCCGTGATAGCACACCATATAATTTTCCTAGACCTCTTGAGTATAGTAGTAAGGCTGAGGAAGATTATAGTATATTTAGTCCAGGTGCGCTAGCCAAGGGGGCTAAATTATTAACTAAAGGAGCTTCTGCTCTAGGAGTTACTAAAATGACTTCGGGTGTTAGGGCAGCTAAAGATTTATCGGTTACAGAGGTAACTAGGAAATCTCCATTTGCAGAAGTTGCTAAACTTGAGCAAAAAGGCCATCAGTCTGCTTTAACAGAAAAAGTTTTAAACAACATAGCAGATAGCGCAAATGCTCGAAGAGCTTCTAATTTTTATCCTCACATTGGCAAGGAAAAGAGGATTGATACGCATCGTTATGATTTATGGAATCGTTATGTGAATGAAGGATTGGAGCCATCTGATAGAGCAAAGCTGACCCAATGGTCTCAACTACTTGAACCTGAATTCTATCTTGAGAACAAAAAAGTATTTGATAATCCAGATTATTTTAATCAGCTAACCGGAAACGCCATTTATCCAGGAACTCCCGAAAGTGCTTTGGGCAGAGTTGATGGAAGTATACATAAAGATGGATTTTTGAATGGTGAATACAAAGAATCCGTTATATTACCAGGAACCAGAATAAATAGGATTGGTTCTAATCCAACAGGAAGGTATTTCTCTCCTGCAGGAGCAACATTTGGTGAAAAGGCTTTGCCTCCTTTTATGAAATTACAACCGGATTCAGACTATATTTCTCTAAAAGAGATACCAATAAGAGAAGGATTAGTCGCACCTTGGTTTGATGAACCTGGTATGGGTATTCAATATTATACATATTTGCCGATGAGAGAACTAGAAAAAGGTGGTTACTTACATAAAACAAAAAAGGAATGATTTTATGTTAACAAAATTAAAAAACAAAATTGAAGATGGAGTTTCCGAAATTGGAAATATAAAATTAGAAGAATTTGGAATCTATTTTTCAAACAAACCGCCCTACTTTCCAGAAGGAATCAATATAATAGAAAATAGAAATGAAAAATATAATCTAATTTTTACAGAAAGAGGTAAAATTACATCTGAGATTTCTAATCTAACTGATGACGAAGTGGCTTATCAAATTTTAAAAATTATCATTGAGATTGTTTCTTCACAAGTGATTGATGAAAAAAATGCGGATGTAATAGAAAGATTAATTAAAAGAAACGAATTTGATAAAGTTAGTCAATTAGTTGAGGAGACACAGGGGAAGAGGTATAGATACGGAAAGGAGCTACTGCAAAAAATTAATCCTCTTTATGCTTTATGGTATGAAAGCGAGCATTATAAATAAATCTTATCATAATCATATATATAATCAGATAGCCATTCAGATCAAAAAAACGACCCTAACGGTCGTTTTTTTGGTATTATTCCACTTCCAATTCTTCTTGGTCAATTTTATTGGCCATTCGGTAGGCTTGGTAAAAGATAAAGACAGCCAGAGCAGTCATGGCAGGGACGATGATTGGGATATCCGTTTCGATAGCAGTCAGCGGTGAGTTCCAGAAGAAGTGGAGGACGAAGGCTGCTAGGAAGTAGAAGAGGCCAGCTCGGAAGTAGTTTTTCTGAGTTTTGGCATAGCGCAGAATGAGCGCTAGACCGAGAGTGGTCAGGGCGGTGTAGAGCCAGTGAGAGGCAACGCCGCCTGTGATGCGGCCTAGAATCCCAGAGATAGTGAAGGAGAAGCCTTCGCGTAGATCAGATAGGATATAGGAGAAGTCCTCGCTAATCTGAAAGCCCATGCCAGCCGTAATACCCAGCAGCAAAAAGGATTTCAGCCTTTTGACGGGCGCTAGATAGACAGCGAAGGCAACTGCCAGAAGCTTGAGTGGTTCTTCAACCAGCGGAGCTGCGATAGCATTTTCCAGGTCACTGAGCAGCGTGTTGGGGAAGCTGGTGCTGACCCACTCGTGGATATAGGTGTTGGCCAAGCCAGAGGTCCAACCAGAAATAAAAAGGCCGCCTAGCAGAGCTACCCCAAGGCTAAGTGCGGGCGTCTGCCATTTTTTGCCTAGTTGGTGAATCAAGAGCAGGGCGGGGACGATATAGAGCAGGGCCAAGAGGGCTGATAGTCCGACTATCCCATAGGAAGTGCCTGACATACTGCCTGTGGTATAGGCTTGTGTCTCGTATTCTAAGCCAATCGCGCTCAGAAGGAGAAAAGTGAAAAGAACAATATTTTTCTTCATAAGTGACTTTCTAAAATTTTATTTTTCATCTTAGTATAACAGAAAAATCCTAAATAAAACCAATTTAAAAACTGGAAATTAAGGGCTAGTATAATACTTTACTTGCCAAACTGTCTCTTTTTGTTTATATTAGTTCTATAAGGTTTCTTGGAGGCGTTTGCATGACGAAAGATCTGTTGAGGTTGAAATTACTAGGAAGTCCGAGTGTCTTTCTCAATCAGGAGGAAGTCTTTTTTCCTTTTGCCAAAATCAATGCTCTGCTTTACTATCTCCACATCAATGGAGCAGTCAATCGGGAGGAGATTGCAGGAATCCTCTGGGAAAACAAGGACAATCAGACCGCCAAAAAGAATCTGCGCAACACCATTTATCAAGCTAACAAGCTATTAGGTGGGGAATGGATTGTCGCTCCTAACCGGACTGTGCTGTCGCTTAATCCCGAGTGTGCGATTGAAAGTGATGTAGAACTTTTCACGAACCATCCTGCGGAGCATCTGTCGCTCTATCAAGGGGATTTTCTGCAGGGCTTCTATCTCAAGGACAGCGAGGCCTTTGATTACTGGGTGTCTAAAATGCGGACGCGATATGAGCAGCTTTATATTCAAGCCTGCTACCAACAGCTGGAAACGGAAAAAGATCATCTGGATTTGGAAGAGGCTGAGCGGAATTTGCGCCGCTTGATCAGCATTGATGAGTTTGATGAGAAGAACTACCATCTGCTCATGAAGCTCTATCAGGATAATGATCGGCCAGGCAAGGTGATAGAGACTTACTACAAATTGGTCAATATTTTAGATAAGGAACTGGGCATTAGTCCTACGGAACCTATCCAGCAACTATATCATGAGGTGCTTGCCAAGGACCGTAGCGAGCGCAAGACCAAGCAGTTTCTGCGCAATACGGACCACTTTTTCGGGCGGGTCGATGAAATCAAGCGCTTGGAATCTTATTTCTCTAAAGTGATAGAGACTCAGGAGGCGCGTGCTCTGGTTCTAGTCGGTGGTACTGGTATTGGAAAGCGGACAGTGACTCGTCAAGTACTGGCCAACCAGACCAAGTATTTCCAGATTGTCATGGCTGAGTGCTTTAAGGAAGAGATGAAGGCAGAGCTCCAGCCTTGGCGTGGCTTGCTGGACGGTCTGGGCGACTTGGTTATTCAGCACCAGATTCTCTCTATCAGCCAGTGGCAGGTCATTTTGGAGAGTTATTTTCCCATTTTGACAGGCGGCGCTTCTAGTCTTCAGTTGGATGCGGATAAGCTGGCTCAGTTTGTGGTGGATATTCTGCAGAAGATTTCTAAGAAAAAAGCTTTGATAATCTTGATTGAGGACTGTCACTGGATGGATAAGGCCAGTGTTGCTGTCTTGGAGCAAGTTATGAATCATTTGACCGGCTATCCTGTGGCCTTTGTGCTGACCAAGCATCTTAGCACTCCTTCTTATTTGGAACATTTTTTCAATCTCCTGCTGGTCCGCAATAAGCTGGGCTTTATCGAGCTGCAGCCGCTGAATTTTAAGGATAGTGCGGCTTACTTGCAATCCCAGACAGGTCAGATAGCCATATCTGAAGAACGTCTTGAGGATATTTATCGGGTCAGTCAAGGCATCCCTTTCTTCCTGTCGGAATATGCTGAGCAGCTCCTACGAGGAGAGAAGTTTCATCCGCTGACTCCGGCCATCAAGGCCAAGCTGTCTCTTAAGCTGGATTATCTGAGCAGTCAAGAGGAAGAGTTGGTAGATTATCTGGCTTGCTTTAGGGCTCCTGCGTCGGTTTCGCTCTTAGCTAGGCTATTAGGCCTGCCGATGGAAGAAGTGGTCGAAATCACTGAGGATTTTGGACAGAAGCAGCTATTGATGGAAGAGGAGCAGAGTGAGGAATTGGTAGTGCGATTCAGTCAGGAGCTTTTGAGACTCTACGCCTATGAGCGCTTGTCACTTGCCAAGAAGCGAATGCTGCATCATCAGATAGCCCAGAGCATGGAAGACCAGCTGGGAGACTCTCTCTATCAAGCTCAGCTGCTCAATGAAATTGCCTATCACTACAAGATGTCCAAGCAGCCGATTAAGTCTCTGGAGTACGAACTGCATTATCTCGAGGCTACTCTGCAGTTTCATCACGAGCTCTTTCCAATTTATTCACGAGAGTTTGGCTTTATCGAAAAGACGGATGATAGCAATCAGTCAGCGGTTTTAGATCAGTTTGACCGTATCCGTCGGGAGATAGAGGGCTTAGAGAGAAATCATCAGAATCACAAGGATTTTCAGCTATTGGTTCTCCGCTTCCTCTATCTAGAAGGGCGCTATGCTATCCGGACGGGGAATTACCAGCAGGGAATGGACAATATCCAGCAGGTGATTATTTCGGCTAAGGAGCTGCAGCAGATGGATTTTCTCCTAGAAGGCTATCGGCAGATGATTTATTACTGCATCCAGACGGAGAATATCCCAGAGATGCGCTACTATACGGAGCTGGCTCTGGATGCTTCGGTCCAAGCCAACAATCACGAGGCCATTGCTATCAATCTCCGGCTCAAGGGGCTCTATCATCTCATGATTGGGGATGAGGAGCAGTCGCTTCACCATCTCTATCAGTCCATCGACTGTTTCAGCTTGACGGCTTCGCTGCGTTCCAAGTACTCGATTCAGATTGCGGCGGCTCTAGACTATCTGGCAGAGATTGAGCAGATTCGCGGGAATTTCACGACAGCGCTGGCCCATCAGAAGGAAGCCATTGAGCTGACGGAAAATAAAACAGCGGAGCCTTCGATTTTTGCTTTCTACATCGGCTTGGGTATGACCTATTATCAGCTGAAAGATTATGAGCAGGCGGAGCGGATTTTCCTCAAGGCTAAAACAGCTCTGAAGTCACTTAGCTTTCCTTGGAAAGAGCCCCAGTTGGAAGTGTATTTGGCCTTGATTGGCTGTGAGAAGAGAGATTACCAGCCGGTGCTGGACCTGCTGCGGAAGAAGGATAGCCTCATCAGCCGCTATGGCAATCCGCGGGACAAGGGGCTGATCTACTATCTGATGGCTGTGATTAAGTATGGCCTGCTGACTGGCAGCTTGCAGGAAGCAGGCTTTGAAGACTTGCTAGTTCAGGACTTTGACACCTACTATGAAACGGCTAAAAGCCAGCTCAATCCCTACCGGGATCGTCATCAGCTGAAGGAATTAGAAAACTTACGCCAAGGCCTATCTCAGGCATTAAACAAAAAATAAAAGAGGATGAAATCTATGTTCATCCTCTTTTGATGTTTGTAATGAAGTTTTTAAATGTCCATCAATCATGTGCTTGCGCCCAGACTTGGGTCAGGTAAAAGACAAAGCTGGCAGCCAGATTAGCCGTATGGTTGTCAATATCGTGAGGTGGAGAGACTTCGACGATGTCAAAGCCTATCAGCTTGCCTGAAGCAGCGATATGCTGGAAGACCAGAACAGCTAGATTGGGGTCTACACCCAGTGACTGAATGGCACTGACACCAGGAGCGGCAGCAGCTGAGAAGCAGTCAATATCAATGGTCAAATAGACCTGCTCCTTGCCGGCCAGAAAGGTATCGACCGCCTTGCAGACTTCCTTGTAACCCATTTGGTAAATATCCATTCCAGTCAGAAACTGGATAGCCTTGGATTTTGCCACAAAGTCAAAGAGAAAGAGATTGTTATTGTGCTCCTGAATCCCTAGGATAAGGTAGTTAAAGGCCTGCTTCTGAGCCAGAGTGTCATCGAACATCTGGCGAAAACCGGTACCAGAGTTAGGACCAGTCTGGTCATAAGGACGCAAATCAAAGTGGGCATCCATATTGATAACGGCCAAGTCTTGGTCAGGATTTAGTGACGACTTAAGTCCCAGATAGTGGCCGTAGGCTGTTTCGTGGCCACCCCCTAGGACAATAGGCCGGAGATTGAGCTCTCGCAGGCGTTTTACTGCTCGAGCCAAGCTTTGCTGCAGCTGCTCCAGAGAGCGGTTAGGGCCGTCAATATCGCCAACATCAAAGACGCGGACGTTTCTGCCAAGATGCCAAGGAAGTTTGGCCAGCTGGGTTCGGATAGCTTGTGGTCCTTCAACAGCCCCCACTCGGCCGTGGTTGATATAAACCCCTTTGTCACTCTTGAAGCCAATTAGGGCAAAGTTGACCCCGTCAAAGGGTTTTAAGTTAGGGTCATTTAAGTCCAAAAACTCAATAACCATCCCCCACTTGGCAGCATATAAATCATCATCTAGTCTCTTATGATAGTAGCTGTTATCTAGCTGATAGTAATCTTCTAACATGATTTTGTCCTTTTCCATAACGATACTTGCGACTTTATTATAAGAGTTTCCACCAAGCCTGTCAATGATTTTTGGCGGGAAAAGAAGCCCAGCTGAACGATAGCGGGCTTCTTAGGTTAGCTTTTTTACAGAGTCATCAGCTTTAGAACTGAATGCTCAAGTCCACAGCCTTTTCAACTGCTGCTAGGAATTCTTCGTTTTCAATCAGCTCAGAAGCCTTGTTGAGCTCTTCGTAG
>ERZ773090.876-NODE-876-length-11602-cov-9.07344_pt1 | contig 11602 bp, 6 predicted proteins | sample MGYA00580579_ERZ773090 | MGnify/ENA primary metagenome ERZ773090 (study PRJEB29015, sample SAMEA2738014) | human oral metagenome | biome: human oral; feature: human-associated habitat; material: dental | place: China | collected 2132 ... | reverse complement strand
GCTGAACACGGACGGCTCGATCAGCCCCGGGGACATTGTCTTCTTCTCCAACCCCCTGTCCGGGGGGCAGGGTGGTTCCGGCTCGGCTCCCGCCCGGTCCACGGTGTTCGGGAACGTCTACGACGTCGGCATCTACGTGGGTAACAACCAGGTTGTGCGGGCCTCGGCCGGCACCGCCCAGGCGCAGACCCTGGATGCGCAGATGATGGCTGAGGTGGCTTTGGTGGCGCGCCCGCAGTGGTCCGCTCCTGCTGGTGGCGCGGCCGCGCCTGCGGATCAGCAGCGTGCCGGTGGCGGTGCGGGAGCCGCCGGGGGTGGCGCTGCGACGCCGGCCCCGGCGGCCTCGGCGTCGGCCTCGCCTCAGCAGAGGGCTCAGCAGGGCCCGGTTGCGGGGGCCCCGTCTTCCAATGGCGGCTCGGTGCCGGATGGCGCAAGCTCCGGCGCGCAGTCCTCGGGTGGGGCCGGGGACGGCGACCACAACGAGGTCGTGGTGGGTGCTGGTAGCAGCCAGGACGCGAAGGGACGCACGAGCGCCGCTGAGCGGCCTTCCGCCCAGAGTGTCCGGGAGCGGTGGCTGCCGGTGACGGGTGTGGCGATCGGTGTGCTGTCTGTGGCGGCGATCCTGCTGTCCGGCGGCCTCGTTATCCTGCGTCTGCGCCGCGCCTGAAGCGGGGGCGGCGCGCGGGGCGGCTTGGCTGGGCTGTTGTCGGCCCGGCCACCTGACCGCCTGGTCGCATGACTGCCTGCCCGCTCGTGGGCGGGCGAGGAATGAACGGTGAGTGGGCGGATGCCGCCGAGTTTCTTGGTGCCGCCCGTTTTGGTTTGCGTCTGCTTGACCGACTCCTGCGGTAGGGGCGTTTTGGCTGCGTGACGTTTCCTGGAATCTTGCGAGCTCACCTGGCACGAATCCACCTGGGGTGGAGGCCTTGGTTGCCGTCGAGGAGGACGGCGCCCGTGATGGCGGGGTGGTTCGGGGCGACTCGGAGGGCCTGTTCAAGGAGGCTTATTCACAGCATCCGTCAAAAGTGCTGTGACCTGCGCAGATGACGGCTTCGGCTAGCCCTGTGAATAAGCCTCAAGGGATTGGCGGTCGGACTGGCCGTTTTCCGGCGCTGTTGGCAGCCAGCGCACGGCAAGCCCCGTGAATAGGCCTTCTGGTGCTGGGTGCTTTCTGGCGCATTTGTGGGGGTAATTGAGAGCCTCCTCAAGGGGTCTTAATGCGCCTTCTGGTGCTGGGTGCTTTCTGACCTGCTGCTTTCGTCGTCCTTCCTTTTGCTATCGTGTCTTAATGCGCCTTCTGGTGCTGGGTGCTTTCTGACCCGCTGAGGTCACCCAGGTTGGGGCGCTCGCCCTCGGGTCTTAATGCGCCTTCTGGTGCTAGGTGCTTTCTGACTCGCCATCGATGCGGACGTCAGCCTCTACCTCACACCCGTCTTAATGCACCTTCTGGTGCTAGGTGCTTTCTGACCCCTGCCTCTCAGAGGGGCGTCGTTGCGCCACTTCCAGGGGCTGGAGCGCCACCGGCTCCGCAAGCACCCCGCGGGACCAGCCGGTACCACCCCTATTTAACCACCTTTCGGCGTCCTGACGCCAAGCGCCACCGACGGCACCTTGAGCACCTTCAGCCACCAGCTTCCGACGACGTCAAGCCAAAAGGTCGACGTTCCTGCCTGTGACTGTCGATGCAATCTGCTTCTGCTGTCGGTGTGGCGGGACTTCTGTACTCCGCTGGTTGGAGGGCGCAAGGTGACGGGCGGGAGGCGGTTTTGATGCACCTCACTGGTGTGCGAGGTGCCTTCTACTATCAGGATCAAGGGCCATCAGGGTCACGGTGTTGTATCTTAATGCACCTTCTGGTGCTGGGTGCTTTCTGACCTGCGTGGAGGACGCCGGGGATCGCGCCAGGATCAGTCTTAATGCACCTTCTGGTGCTGGGTGCTTTCTGGCAGCCGAAAGCGCCTCGCTGGGGGCGATCCGTAGGTCTTAATGCACCTTCTGGTGCTGGGTGCTTTCTGACAGGGCATCTCCTGGCAGACCCCTACCCCCAACAACGTCTTAATGCACCTTCTGGTGCTGGGTACTTTCTGACGCATGAAGAATGACTATGAACCAGCTGTGACTGAAGGTCTTAATGCACCTTCTGGTGCTGGGTGCTTTCTGACCCTGCCTCTCGGAGTGGCGTCGTTGCGCCGTTTCCAGGGGCTGGAGCGCCACCGGCTCCGCAAGCACCCCGCGGGACCGGCCGGCACCTCCCCTATTTAACCACCTTTTGGCGTCCTGACGCCAAGCGCCACCGACGCCCCCTCAGGCACCTTCAGCTACCAGTTTCCGACGACGTCAAGCCAAAAGGTCGACGTTCCCGCCTGTGACTGCAAACACATTCTGCTATGGTGGAGGTGGATCTGGGCCCGTGTGGCGTCAAGGGCGCTTCCTCCGCCGAGCCGCCTGGCTGCTCAGCTCGTTAAAGAGATGAGGGCAGACTGTGAGCCGAGGACGGTCACCTCGCTTCTGTTGATTATTGTGCAGGCTGTACGAATGGCGTGGTAGAGTTACTCACGCCGCATAGTGCTTCCTCTCCCAGTAGATGACGGCCTGGCGTTGGGGCGTGCTGAGAAATCCCGCCATGGGGGAGACGTCTCGGAGCAGACAGGCGTCCTCGTCTTCGGCGCACATGCGTTCACGCATCGTTTCGATGTCGCCTGACTCTATCCATGACTTCCAACGTTCGAGAGCCGACCGGTGCAGCGTCCCTTGAACTGAGTGTTCATTGCGTGCGATTCCGGTGACAACCTGTGGGCGCCAGGATGACGTCTCCGACCAGTTGGTGGAGGCATCGACCAGTCGGTGGAGCATGAGGCTGCGGCGTCGTGAGCGGCTGGAGGCTGCAGCGCTGTCCGGAGTGATGCTGGTGATGCCGGGGTCTAGGTCGGCGAGGGGTGTTGTGTTGTCGGGGATGTGTGGGGCCACGATCCCGAGATCCTCCAAGCCCAGGGCGCCGAGGTAGCGGGCGCGCGTGCGCAACGTAATGTCGCCTCGCGCTTCTCGTGTCTCGGTCTGAGATACGGAGGTGACAGAAACCCCTAGGCGTTGTGCGAGCTCACTCTGCGCACCGCCCGGCACAGGCGCTGGGCCTCCTGAATCGTAGTCACGTACTTAAGTTATAAGTTAAAGGCTGGTGTTGGCAACCGTTCTTTCGGTGGCGTCATGGTCCTGCCTCTGTGTCGCCGCTGAAGCAATGCTGGAGGCTTATTCGCAGGGCTAGCCGGCGCCGGCATCTGCGCAGGTCACAGCGTCTTTGACGGATGCTGTGAATAAGCCTCCTGGTGTGGGACATGGATATTGGTCCACCGACGCGTTGACTGTGTCCCGCGAGTGGGTGACGAGCGGGCGGCTGGGCTCCTTGGCACGGCCTCCTGGCTTTGCGCCTGCTGGCCGGTCCCTGCGGTGTAGGCGTTTCGGCTGCGTGATGCTTGCTGGAATCCTGCGAGCTCACCAGGCACGAATCCACCTGGGGTGGAGGCCTTGGTTGCCGTCGAGGAGGACGGCGCCCGTGGTGGCGGGATGGTTCGGGGCGACTCGGAGGGCCTGTTCAAGGGACTGGCGGTCGGACTGGCCGTTTTCCGGCGCTGTTGGCAACCACCGCACGGCAAGCCCCGTGAATAGGCGCTTCTGGTGCTGGGTGCTTTCTGACCGCTAAGTACAAGACGCTCGGCATGCTTGCTGAGATGTATTAATGCACCTTGTGGTGCTGGGTGCTTTCTGACCCTTGTGGGCCAGAAGATTGACATGTTCTCTACTGGGGTCTTAATGCACCTTCTGGTGCTGGGTGCTTTCTGACCTGACATGAAGTGCCTGACTTTTGATGCTGAGTCTTAATGCACCTTCTGGTGCTGGGTGCTTTCTGACTCTCACCATTGACAACGTCCAAATGCTTGAGGGCAAGTCTTAATGCACCTTCTGGTGCTGGGTGCTTTCTGACAAGAACACCACTAGCGAGGATGCTCTTGAATACTAGTCTTAATGCACCTTCTGGTGCTGGGTGCTTTCTGACCCCCAGCACAGCATCTCCGGGCACTCACTGGTCAGGTCTTAATGCACCTTCTGGTGCTGGGTGCTTTCTGACCGATGACGTTCGTGCTGAGGCATTCGATGACTCCACGTCTTAATGCACCTTCTGGTGCTGGGTGCTTTCTGACGTGAGTGCTCCGACCCCGAAGGAGAAGAAGATGGTCTTAATGCACCTTCTGGTGCTGGGTGCTTTCTGACTCTGGACGCTATGCGGACGGTTCTCGCGTATGCGTCTTAATGCACCTTCTGGTGCTGGGTGCTTTCTGACCCCCTGCCTCTGGGGACGGCGTCGTTGCGCCACTTCCAGGGGCTGGAGCGCCACCGGCTCCGCAAGCACCCCGCGGGACCAGCCGGTACCACCCCTATTTAACCACCTTTTGGCGTCCTGACGCCAAGCGCCACCGACGCCCCCTCAGGTGCCTTCAGCCACCAACTTCCGACGACGTCAAGCCAAAAGGTCGACGTTCCCGCCTGTGACTGCGGGCGCATCCTGGTGTGGTAGTGGAGAAGTCGGGCCCTGGACTTGGCATCAGGAGCGTTTCCCCCGCCGAGCCACCCGGCCGCCCACCTTGTCAACAATCAGCCAGATCCCACCGCCGATGAGGACCGACCCGATAAGACCGAAGCCAAGAATCCAGCCCCATCCCGCGTCCCAGCCGCCGATGCGCTGGTGGCGGACCGCGATACCCTTGGCGGCCTCCCAGTTGGACCAGATCTCCAGGAACACGCTCAGCGGCAGGCCGATGAAGGTCAGGACCGCCAGGGCGATCTCCATGACCCGCGTGGAGCGGGCGCGCTCCTCCTCGGCCTTCTGGTCGGCGCGGCCGATGCGCATCAGTACGTTCTCGCGGAGCCTGTGCGCCTGATCTCTGGCCTCCTCAACCAGTAGAGGAATCCGGTAAGTGTCCAGCAGGTAGGTCAGGAAGGCATCGAGCTGTCTGTCGGCGTCGGTCATCATGGTCCACTGCTCGGAGACGACGAACCCAACCGCCTCCGAGTCGAGCTCGATGACACGATCCACCTCATCCGCAGCACGCGGTTGAACGTCGGCCAGACGAGCCATGAGCGAGGAGGCCCGGTAGCGCTGAAGCAGCATGAGCAGAATCGCCTCGATGAAACGCCCCTCAACCTGGGCCAGCGGGAAGAACCCTCCCTGCTGAACCTGACAGAAGGAGCACCCATGGGACCCTGCGTAGGCCACCCAGGTCTGCGAGAGCCGGTGGAGCTGCTGAGCACGCTGCTCGAAGAGCCCATCCTGGAAGGTCTCGTCGGTGCGTCGAGGAAGATGCCCCCACCGCCACGAACTGACGATGATGCGTTCCCTCGTCATGCCCGATCCGGGATCGGTGACGGACTGCCTGAGCCCCCGGAACTGCTTGCCCGAAGCCCTCTCCTGCTCGGTGCGCACATCAGAGTCGTCCAGCTCGAATCCCTCTCCCTGCTCCGAGGCGACGACGTCGTACGGCACGTAGGTGATCGTGTAGGGGGCGATATCCTCATGACCGTTCACGTCAGTGGCGCCGAAGCCGTGGCCGACCTCGTCCAGGCCGTGTCCGGACAGGAGGGAGAGGGCTCGACTCATCTCGTAGACGAGTTCCTTCCTCCCCTTCGGTTCCTGAGTGAGGTTACGGACCCAGGAGAACGCCTGAGGGCTCGACGGGTCACGCAGAACCAGGTGCACGGCGATAAGCACCTTCGTTACCGTCTCCCGGGCTGGGTGGCTGTCGCAGGAGCCTGCGGAGGAGCCGGAGGGGGCGCTCACGGTCTCGATTCTGAGAACGTCTCACGCAAAGGCCGCGAGAGGAGCGGCACCGTGGCTGGTCCGGTTCTTCTCGCTGACGAATACGGGTGAGAGCTCCTCGTAGACGTAGTGGCCGCGGTGCTCAGCGGAGAGCATCTGTTTCCTCACCGGCTCGCGCAGCCGGCGAGATGCCCCGTCGAAAACGGTCCGGCCCACTCCTCCCGTGATCGGTACCGGGCCCGGGGCGAAGAGGCGTCGCCACTGCTCCCACCGCCCGGGCAGCTCCCACGGTACGACGACGATGACGCGCAAGGCGTTGTCATCCTCGGCATCGATTTCCATGAGCTCCGTCGGCGTACGCCCATCAATCTGACTCACTGGGCCGGCCTCCGACTCGACTCGAGGTGGTGTGAGGAGCCTCCCCGTGGGAGGCGAGCCGACGTGCCGCGATGACACGCCCCTGCGCGTCGCGGACGAGGTCGTCGGGCCAGACAAGATCGGCCCGCTCGGCGAAGTGCTCGGCAAGTGTACGGCTCGTGATGTACACCGTGCCCGGGCGGGGATCGGGCAGAGGGGGATCGGCGCCGTGAAGCACCGTGCCCACAACGAGGGGTACTGCCGTCGGCGAGTCCTCGGGGCGCGAGGGATCGACGACGTGAAGCGTCTCCAACCGACCCCCGGACAGGACAAGACGCGGCACCATCCCGGATGCGGGGATGCGCAGTTGCTTCCCGGCACCGAGGTCGAGGACGACGTCATGCGGCGTGAGATTGACGAGGCGCTGCGGTGGATCGCAGGCGCACTGTGGGTCGGTGCCGGTCACGGCTTCTCCCCGTAGCCGGTCTTCCCCAGCTCCTCCACCTGGTCTCGCAGCGACTGGAGTCTTGCTCCCCAGTCACTGGGATAAACTCCGTGCTCCCGTTCAACTGCGGAAATAGTGCAACGCAATAGATCTGCGTACGTATATGAGTCCCTCTGCTTGTATCCGCTTATGGTGCCTCTGACTGCCTCTGTGAGCGCCTTGCGCCCGTGGGCTACCGGGAGCTTGTTTCGTGTGCTATTCAAAAGGCAGAGGAGAATGCTGGCGTTCTCGCGATCGAGATCATCAGTGAGTGAAGTGCGCCTGGTATCGCCGCGACTCGATCTAGACAGTATGACTGGTTCTTTGAAGTCGGGGCCCTTAAATTGTCCTGACGGTGGGCGAATCAACTCGGCAACGATAGCGGCCAGGCGTACCTGTGCGTCGTGAGGAATTTTATCCATCAGGCTCGCTGCCGCACTCATCGTTCCCAGGATGACACGGGTGAAGTCGTCGAGGGCCTGTGCTCGCACTGCTTCGCTTAACTGCCTTGCAAGATCTATGGCTTCATGCGAAAGTGCTTCCATTGCTGGGTCGCCCAAGGTGAGAAGCCTACTGGCAGTTAGTAGGTCGAAGCGGTCAAGACAGTATGTGGTTGCTTTCAGGAGTACCTGGCGAACGTCACGGTCGAGGCCTAGCTGGTGAAACTGAACAGATTCTTTAGGCTCACCTGTCTCAGTATCCTTGCTGCTCACCGTTGACAAGAGGAATACGGGAACTCCGTGCTTCGCTCCGAAGGTCTGAGCCGCATGGAGCAAACTGATGGCGGCCGCCTTCTCTCCCAGGACTGTCACGACAATGGCACGAGGTCGGGCTGTGCGTTCCTCAAGCCAGTGTTCTGCGGCCCTGCTCAGTTCCTCCATTGTTGAAGATATGGTTCCTGAAGAGACTCCGGGTTGAGTGACCGACTCTCCGTAGTTGTGGACTTTGATGGAGGTCTCGTCCAGAGTCCAAGGTGAGTATGAGGCCGGGAGCCCTCCGCGCTTTACCTCCTCCACTACTCGTCGACCCTCGCTGATGCTCGAGCTGGAGCACGCAATGAAGGGACTCAGTGTGAGGGGCCCGTGAACGGCACATGCTTGCCGTACCGAATCACTTGGTTCCGACGTGAGAAGGGAGGTGATAATGGGTTTTCGTTCTTTTCCGGTGGGTTCATCGGCGCCGGAGGGGAGGGGGTGGTTGTGGGGCACTTTTCCCTGGGCGGTAAGCAGGCATACGGCACCGGACGGCACTGACAACCATTCCGGAGGCTCTCCGACTGCCTGCTCTATCCTCTCCTGGAGATTGTTGGAGGTGAGGTTCCTCAATGGTGACTCAAGGTTGTGCGTCGCATACTTTCCTAAGTCGTTCAGATCGTCTTGAGCCGCCAGCCATGATTCCGGCTCCTCCAGTGAGTGATCGTTTTCCTTTCGTTTGAGTTGTCCGATAATCTTTCCCAGCTCGCCTTTAAGGTTGGAGTCCTTGAGTTTCTGGGAGTCGTCGCGATACTGGTGTTTGTCTCGAAGATGTTTATAATTTGCAACCACCCAGGATCGTAGCGTCATCGCGGCGGCAAGGTCGCCGCGGGCGACATCTGCTTGAAGAACCTGTGCGAAGTCCTCGGATGATGGCTCCGCATCCAGCTCGCCCATGACCCGACGAACCGCGTCGGCGGCCTTCTTCACCTCCGTGTCGATGTGACCGGATTGTTCATAGATATCATTCAGAACCGTCGGCAGCCCGAGCCCCATGAGCCAGCCCCGCGACGGATCGGCGTCGACCGACATCGGGATCAGGGGGAGATCCTGGCTGCCCGATCCTTCCTCGACGCGGTCGACGAGCATGAGTGACCACTCGTCCTGATGGGTGGCTGCGGCGACTCCGGCTGCCTCGGCGAGAACTGCGGCAGCCCCTCCCGCCATGGCTAGTAGGACGTGCCCGTCGTGTGCGCCGATCGACCGCTCCAGCAGCTCGATGCTCTCGCGGCTCACCGCCAGGCTCGGCAGGATGCAGGCGTCGTGGATGATGATCTCGCTTGTCCCGGCGAGATCGGCCGCTTCAGAGGATGCGATTCTCAACGCATGGACGAGCGTGCGTGCGAGCCCGTCGGTCGGTGTGTTTCCGCCTTTTACCCCGATGATGAGCACCTCGGTGGTTTCATCGGTGCTCGTAGCTGCCGAGATCTGAGAAACTGCTTTGAGTTCTTTTCGCAAGGCGCTTCCCGAGTGGGGAGAATGTGCAGTGTCTGCGCTTTCGCGACTCGGAGCCTGAGAGAAAGAGAAATCGAAGAGGAGTTGTGTAACCTCAGAGGGCGTTGTGCACTTCTCGAGTTCTTCCACCCTTGAGCGGCCGATCTTGTCCGGATCTTCAAAGGGCGATGGCGTGCCGAGATCGGCATGGCCTGCGATATGAACAAGCAGCATGATTGACTCTTCTCCTTTGAATGGCGCAGGTGCGCCCTTGAGGCGCTGGAAATGAAGTTCGCGTCGGCATGCTCTGCCGCTGCCTGGCCGTCTATGTGGCGGGCTGGTTGAGAGGCGGTCGCCTGCCCCGTAACAGTGCCACACCCGCGGCAGGTGCGCAGAGTTTTTACAAGGTTGGATGTTGTTGCGTGTTGTTGGGGTAGCGGGGAAAACCGGCGACCATAAACCCGCATGGCAATGTTTGTCAAGGATGTCATTGTTCTGGGTGAACACTCGCCACGCCAACCGGATGTCTGGTAAGACTATCCCGGGGCCCACAGCCGCGCCGCCGTACGAACGGAGTTGACGATGCACCTTGTCATGCTTGAAACCAACGGGAATCAGCGCTTCATCTTCTCCTCGCCGCGGCTGCGGGACAGCGTCGGAGCGTCCTCCCTGCTGACCAAGCTCGAGCAATGGACTGCGCAGGAGCTCCTTGCTACGGGCGCGGCCGCAGCCTGGCGCGCGGCTCGCGGACTGCCCGACGGCCGGGAACCGCACGAGTCCCAGTGGGTCTCCGTGTCCTCCGGCAAGGTCATCTTCTTGGTGGATTCGGCCCAACAGGCCAAGGACGTCATCGGCGCCGTGACGCGTACGGCTCTCGCCAAGGCGCCCGGCATGGACGTCTCCGGCGTCTTCATCCCTCTGCCCGCGCCGTCGAACCCGCAAGACTCTGAGACCGCCTACGTCACCGAGAGCGCACTCAAGGAGATCCACGCGGAAGCAGCCCGCTACGCCCTCCAACGCCCGCCCGCCGAGGCGCGCTTCTCCCAGCTGCCCTTCCTCGCCCGCGCCAAGGACTCCTCCCTGCCCGCCTCCCCGCCGCTGGCCACCCGGGACGAGGCCAAGGACGATCGCCAGGATGCGCTGTCGCTGGCCTCGCGTGTCCGGCGCTACCAGGCGTACCGGGCACGGCTTGATCTCCTGGACACGGGGGTCAAGCGCAGTTCCGACCTCTCAGACAAACAAGCACTGCTCACCCGAGACCCGACGATGCTGGCCAAGAAGCTCCACCAGGTTTTCGTTGAGGGCATCGAGCCGGTAGGCGATGAGGGCAGGCCGTCACCCGAGGAGAGTATCGCGCGAGGGGCGAAGGAGTTTGGCCCGCTTGAGCGCGCCATCCAGACCAACCCGGATGCCAGCAGCACCGCCCGCCCGGACACCGACTCCGGCGACTACACCTTCCTGTCCAAGGTTGCCGTCATCCATATCGACGGCAACGGCGTCGGCGGCATCATGAAGGAGCTCAACTCCTCGAAGGACCGTGTCGCCCCAGGTGTGTTCAAAGCCGAGGTCGGCTGTGACCGCGATGACCCCGACGCCCTGCGTCGCTTCCTCCGGGCGGTCAACAGGCATCTGGATGATGCCGTCACACTCGCCTTCGCCGCCGCCTGGACGCGCATCGCCGAGCTGTCCCGTCACGACGACGACCGGGCCGGGCGGAGGCACACCGCCATCCCCGTCGTCCCGGTGATCCTCGGTGGCGACGACGTCACCGTCATCACCAGCGGCGACTACGCCCTGCCCTTCGCCGCCGCCTACCTCCGCTACTACGAGGAGGCCACCGGCAACGACCCGATCCTGTGCTACCTCACCCCGCCCGAGGGGCAGGACACCGGCCCCATGACCGCCGCTGCCGGCGTCGCCATCGTCAAACGCAACTTCCCATTCCACATCGCCTACGAGTTAGCCGAGAAACTGGTTGGTCGTGCCAAGAAAGTCGGCAAGACGGCGCAGCCGCCGTGCTCAACACTCGACTACCACGTCCTGTTCGACACCACGGTCCTCGACCCCGACGAGGCCATACGCGGCTACGAGAGCTTCACCACCCGTCCCTTCAGCCTGCTCAACGACGAGACGTCGTCGGCCTCGTGCACCCGCGACGACGGCTCCAGAACCGCAGGCTCCGGCGACGGCGAGCACAGCACATCCGCCGACTCCTCGACGAACGGCCTTCGCCACGAGTCCTGGGAGGCGACCTGCCGGCGCGTCGCCCGGTTCAAGGGGGTGCCCCTCGGCCGCACCGCCGAGAGCCGGAACGAGACTGACCCCGAACCGTTCCCACGCACCCGGGCGGCGCGCATCCGCGGGCTGCTGTCCGCTGCGGTGCGGGAACGAGCCGCTCATCGTGACGACGACGTGACGGACGCCCCGACCGCTGAGGCCACGGACCGCGAGACTCCGGGCTCCGAGGCGTCTGAGGAGAAGGAGGACTGGGTCCCTCCGTCGCTCCGTCGCGCCCGCGACGAGTGGAAGGCGGCCCGTGAGGATGTCGGCGACTGGATTGACACCGAGCTCGGCGGCATGGGCGCCGTGTTCGACCTCCTCGAGCTCTCCGACCTCCTGCCGCCCTCCTTCTTCAGCCTGGGGGAGGCCCCCAACACAACATCGGAGGCCACCGAATGAGCCCCTCATCCCCGACCTCCTTCCCCCTGTCAGTCACCTTCCACTCCGACTGGGGCGTCACCACCGGAACCGGCGTCGCCGGCGGCG
>ERZ773090.874-NODE-874-length-11612-cov-2.95449_pt1 | contig 11612 bp, 9 predicted proteins | sample MGYA00580579_ERZ773090 | MGnify/ENA primary metagenome ERZ773090 (study PRJEB29015, sample SAMEA2738014) | human oral metagenome | biome: human oral; feature: human-associated habitat; material: dental | place: China | collected 2132 ... | reverse complement strand
TGGCCCGGCGAGCCGTCCGACCGAACCACCCTGTGGCACGGAACAACGATGGGCGATGACGGTACCGTCTGCAGGACGGGCAACGACGGTTCCTCCTATACTTCAGGGGCGTCCTTCGGGGCGCCCTTTTTCATGGGTGCAGGTGGTACACCAGATGCTGGGCAGCCTTCATGCCTGCTGCATGCGGGGACATTCACCCCGGTGCAGTTCCCGGTCACGTGCCCTGCCCTGTACCTGTTCCCTCTCTGCCCTGAAGGAGCCCCTGCGTGAAATCCGAAGCCCTGCGCCAACGTGTCGAGACCTGGCTGCTGGCCGTCTGGTTCGGCTACCCGCGAGGCTGGCAGAAGCGCATCTACCGTCTGGCCTGGCCCATCCTGAACCAGCTCTCGAAGCTGGTGGACCGGGAGGCCCGGCGCCGGGCCCTGAAGGTGGAACGCCTGCCCGGCAACGCCCGCCCGGCCGTGATCGTGGTGGGCAACCTGGTGGTGGGCGGTTCGGGCAAGACACCCATGGTGATCGCCCTGGCCCGGCTGCTGACCGCGCAGGGGCTGAAGGTGGGCCTGCTGGCCCGCGGCTATCGCGCCCGCGGCAACCGGGTGCCCCGCCTGATCGATGCGCGTACCTCCCCGGATGAAGCCGGAGACGAGGCCCTGCTGCTGGCACAGACGGGGCTGCCGGTGGCCGTGGGCAGCCGTCGCCGGGAGGCACTGGAACTGCTATGCAGTACCCACCCCGGGCTGGACGTGGTGATTTCCGACGATGGCCTGCAGCACGCCGCCCTGCCCCGCACGCTGGAACTGGTGATGATGCACCCGATGGGGCTGGGCAACGGCCACTGCCTGCCGGCCGGTCCGCTGCGCGAACCCATCGAGCGCCTGAACACCGTGGACGCCCTGCTGCTGCCCGAGGCACTGATGCCGGCCGCCCGCGCCGATCTGAAGGCACGGGGTCTGCTGGCCAGAGATGACGGGCATGACCGGGATGAGGTGGGCACGGAAGGCGCATCGGTTTCAGGTTCGAACCCAGCGTCAACCGTGGCTTCCGGCCCGGCAATGGCCCCGACACCATCATCCGCGCCCACGCAGGTGTCTGCACAGGCATCCACACCTGCATCGGCATCGGCATCCGCCCCCGCCGCACCATCCACCAGCATCCCCGCCTGGGGGCCGATGGCAGGCGCACCGGTTTCGACCGGCGGCTGCGCCCACCGCACGCCACCGGCACGCAGCACGGCAGCCTCGATGACCACCCCGGCGGCCGGTCGCGCCCGCAGCACGCCGCCGGCCCGGCCTCCTCGTGCCTTTGGTGTGCGCACCGAAACCGGCAGCATCCACCCGCTCGGGCAGAATCCGTCCAGCACCCCCGAAACCCCGGAAACCTTCGTGGCCCGTCACCAGGGGCAGACACTGGCGGCCGTGGCCGGCATCTCGCACCCCGAGCGTTTCTTTGGCAGCCTGCGCAAGCTGGGGCTGGACATCACGAAGTATCCGCTGCCCGATCACGCCCGCATCTCCCCCGAATGGCTGGCCAGCCTGCCACCCTCATCATGACGGCCAAGGACGCCGTGAAATGCCAGGATTTTCCGGATGTGCTGAAGCAGCGCTGCTGGGTGCTCAATATCGAGGCCGTGCCGGAGCCCGCACTGCTAGAATGGCTGCTCCCGAGGCTGGGCGCCGCTGCACCGGCTGCCGCCGGCACATCCCGTTCCAGCTGAGCAAACCATTTGCCATGCCGGCCGTGGCACACAGCCGCACGGCCAAACGCCCAGAGACGCACCGGACACCACCGGAGCGGGCACACCGGATACCATCGGAGCGGATACGCCGGATACCACCGGAACCGCCCATCCATGCATGCCCCGCTCCGGACTCTTTCAGGGAACCGACCACCATGATGCCCCTCGACATTCTCGTCTGCCCGCTGTGCAAGGGTTCGCTCGACTATGACCGCCAGGCCCAGAACCTCACCTGCAAGGCCGATCACCTCGCCTTCCCCATCCGTGATGGCGTGCCGGTGATGATCGAAGAAGAGGCCACCCGGCTGGACGGTGCGCCCCCGGCAACCCAGCCTTCCAGCGCACCATGAGCGCAGCACATACCCCGGGCGATGCCCCCGCCACGCACACCGCCACACCGTCCCACTTCGTGGTGCTGATTCCGGCCCGTCTGGCCTCCACCCGGCTGCCCAACAAGCCGCTGGCCAACATTGCCGGGGTACCGATGGTGGTCCGTGTGGCCAATCAGGCCCGCCGGTCAAAGGCCGACCGCGTGGCCATTGCCACCGACAGCGAGGAAGTGGCCGCCGTAGCCCGGCTGCACGGACACGAGGTGATCATGACGCGGGCCGACCACACCTCCGGCACCGAACGGCTGGCCGAGGCCATCACGCTGATGGAACTGGCGCAGGACACCGTCGTCGTCAACGTGCAGGGCGACGAACCGGAAATCCCGCCCACCCTCATCGATGCGCTGGCCACCACCCTGGCAGCCGACCCCGACTGCCCCATGGCCACCGCCGTGCATCCGGTGCAGAGCGCGGCCGACTGGCTCAATCCCAACGTGGTGAAGGTCGTGGCCGACGCCGACGACCGTGCCCTGCTGTTCTCGCGCAGCCCGCTGCCCTGGGCACGCGGCCCGCTCGCCTGGGGCGCCCAGCCCGACAGCGACGCCACCCGGCAGGCGTTCGCCATGGCGCGGCCATTGCGCCACATCGGCATGTACGCCTACCGCAGCAGCTTTCTCACCCGCTACGCCCATCTGGCCCCCTGTGCCCTGGAGCAGATCGAGGCCCTGGAACAGCTGCGGGTGCTCCATCACGGCTATCGCATCAAGCTGCTGCACACCGACGAGGCGCCACCCGCCGGGGTCGACACACCGGCCGATCTGGAAGCCGTGCGGGCCCGGCTGGCCGGGCGCTGAGACGGCGTGCTGACATCTGGGCGCCGGCCGTGCCTGCACGACATGCCTTGTCGACACATCGCCCGGTCCAGCGCAGGAACAAATGAATCCATGAGGCACCAGGCACGTCCGGCTGCCCACCCCGACGCTACGGCACGCCAAAAAATGCCTGTTCCGGCCGGTTTGTGGACGTAGTGGTGTGATCGGGCAGCGCGTTACAATTGGGACGACCAACATTCACCACCACAGGACTTCCATGCGACTGATTCTTCTGGGCCCCCCGGGTGCCGGCAAGGGCACACAGGCCGGCTTCATCACCGCGGCCTTCGGCATCCCGCAAATTTCCACCGGCGACATGCTGCGTGCCGCCATCAAGGCCGGCACCGAGCTGGGCAAAATGGCCAAACAGGTCATGGACGAAGGCAAGCTGGTGTCGGACGACATCATCATCGGCCTGGTCAAGGAACGCCTGAAGCAGCCCGACTGCGCCAACGGCTACCTGTTCGACGGCTTCCCGCGCACCATTCCGCAGGCCCAGGCCCTGCGTGACTCCGGCATCCAGCTGGACCATGTGGTCGAACTGCAGGTGCCCGACAGCGCCATCATCGAGCGCATGAGTGGTCGCCGCGTGCACCAGCCCAGCGGTCGCAGCTATCACATCCGCTTCAACCCGCCGAAGGTCGAAGGCAAGGACGACCTGACCGGCGAGCCCCTCACCCAGCGTGACGACGACCGCGAGGAAGTGGTCCGCAAGCGTCTGGATGTCTACCAGCAGCAGACCCGCCCACTGGTCGACTACTACCAGGCCTGGGCAAAGACCGGCGATGCCGCCGCACCGCGCTATCACGCACTGGCCGGTGTCGGCACCGTGGAAGAGATCCGCGACCGGGTGATGGCCGTCCTGAAGGGTTGACCCTCAGAGGATGTGCGGCGTCCGCACGCCTTCCAGCCACTGCGCCAGGGCGAGCAGGCCGGCGTCGCCGTCACGGCGGCCCACCAGCTGCAGGCCAAACGGCATGTCACCCCGTCTGGCCGGGGTGGGATGACCCTGCACCGGCTGCCCCGACACGCTCGCCTCTCCCGGCTGCTCCGGCTCTCCCGGCCGTCCCTGCTGCCCTTCCTGCTGCCCTGGCAGTCCCACCGGTTGTCCCTGCTGCGGCAGGCCATCCAGACGCAGTTCTCCCGAACGGGTCCGCCCCTCTGCCTGATCCCACTCCCCACGCATCGTTCCCATCGGCAGGCTGATGGCCGGCACCCCGGCAAACGAGAACGGCAGCGTCTGGCCCAGCACGGCCTCGCGCACCGTCATCGTGCCGCCGCGCGTTTCAGCCTCCGTCTGGCCCCGCCGGGGCGGGAAAATGGCCGAGGTGGGCAGCACCATGGCATCCACACCGGCCAGCACGGCATCCAGTTCTGCCATGAACTGCCGGCGTGCCTGCAGCGCGGCGATGTATTCATGCGCCGGCAGCGCCATGCCCAGCCGCAGCGGTTCCAGAACCCCTGCCGAAAACCCTTCCCCTCCAGCCGCCAGTGCTGCACGGTGCACCCGTGCCGCCTCGGCGCGCACGAGGGAGGAATAATGGCGCCACGGCACATCCATGTCGGGCGGTTCCAGCGCCACCAGATCCGCCACCTCCCCCAGCCAGCCCAGCACCCGCTGGAAGGTGTGATGTACCGCCTCGTCCAGCCGCCCGGCGAGCCACCGGTACGGCACCGCCAGCCGCGGCCTTCGGGCCACCCGCCCATGCCGCACACTGCGGCCGGACAGCACCGCGTACAGCAGCGCGGCATCCTGCACATGCTGGGTCAGCGGACCGGCATGGTCACAGGTCCAGGACAGCGGCAGCGCCCCCTCCAGCGAAATGCTGCCGACGGTGGGCTTGAACCCCACCACACCACAGAACGCCGCCGGAATGCGGATCGAACCGCCCGTATCGCTGCCGATGGACGCATGCCCCAGCCGCAGCGCCACGGCCACACCCGAACCACTCGATGAGCCGCCGGCCTGCCGGGCCGGATCCCAGGGGTTGCAGACATCGCCCGTCCACGGATTCTCGCCGGTGGCGCCCAGCGCAATCTCGTGCATGTTCGTCTTGGCAAACACCAGCGCACCGGCCTCGCGCAGACGGCGCACCACGGCACTGTCCTGCGGTGGCAGCATCGGCAATGGCGCCCGGGTGCCAGCCGCCATGGGCGCCCCCTCGAGCTGGAACAGATCCTTCACGCTGATCCACGCCCCCAGCAGCGGCTTGTGCTGCATGCGGGCCGGATCGCGTCGCAGATCTTCCATCAGCTGCCGGGCCTCACCCCGGGCCCGCGCCCAGTCCACCCACGCCAGCGGATTGAACGATGCCGTATCGGCCGCCTTCTGCTGCAGCACGGCCAGCTCGTCTTCCAGCGAACGGCGCCCCTGCACCAGCGCCCGTGCCTGCGCATCCAGCGGCTGCACCATCTGCAGCGCGGCGAACCTTGCTGCCACATCCAGACTCATCTTCGACCTCCGCACCCGCCTGGAACGGGTCATGGATTTGTCATGCACGCCCGAAGGAAGTTTTCCCTTCGGTAAGGCCCCACCATGGATTCAGGGGGGACAACACCTGCCAGAGGCGCTATTATGAAGGTTTCCCGAAAGGAAGCCCCGCCCGGAAGCCCCGTCCCATGAAGTATCCGCTGCCCCACCGTGCCCTGAACAGCAACAGCCTCCGTTCTGCCGCCTACGACGAAAACCGGCAAACGCTGGAAATAGCCTTTCAGGACGGCCTGTTGCGCAGCTACCGCAGTCTGCCGGCCGAGGTGGCCAAGCGCTTCTTCGCCGCGCCCAACCCGGCCAGCTTCTGGGAGGACCGCATTGCCGACGAATATCCGATGACACAGACGCGCATCACCACGCCGCCCCCCGTCATCGGCGCCGATGCCGCCGCTGCCTCCGCCCGCCAGCAGCTCGACGCCCTGTTCCAGCAGCCGGACAGCAAGTCCTGAACATGCTGCAGCTGCCTCACGGCTTCCATATCAGTGCCGGGGATACAGTGGTTGCCACCCTGCTGGCCCGGCCCGACACCCACATCCTGCTGTTCGCAGACCAGAAACTGATCCAGCGCAGCGAGGGGCCGCCCGCCCTCACCCGCCACGATTACGGCGCCCTGCTCGACGGGGCTGCGTGGCATGCCTGCGAGCCACTGGGTACATGGCAGGGCAGGCCCTGGCTGGCCATCGGACTGGACGCGCTGCCCTCCACAGGGGCTTTTCCGTCATCCGGCACCACCTCGTCCAACCACGCAACGCCTGCCACCAGTACGCCCGCCATCGGCAGCGCCCCCAGTGCCGGTACATCCACCACCGACATACCCGCCAGCGGCACGCACGGTACCGCGGCATCCCTGCCCCCCGGCTGGGAAGCCGCCGGCCTGCGCAGCTGGTTCGGCCGCCTGCCCGACGGGATGGCCGCCATTGCCATGCAGGCCAGCCAGCTGCTCGAATGGCAGCGTACCCACCGCTGGTGCGGTGCCTGCGGTGTGCCGACGCAACGGCTGACGCACGAACGGGCCGTCCAGTGCCCGCGCTGCGGGCTACGTTCGTACCCGCGCATCTCGCCCGCCATGATGGTGCTGATCACCCGCGGCCGCCAGCTGCTGCTGGCCAGCAATGTCAGCTTTCCCGAGGGACGCTACAGCGCCCTGGCGGGTTTTCTGGAAGCGGGCGAATCCGTCGAGGCCGCCCTGCACCGCGAGGTCGCCGAGGAAGTGGGCCTGCAGGTCCACGATCTGCGCTACTTCGGCAGCCAGAGCTGGCCCTTTCCCCATGCGCTGATGCTGGCCTTCACGGCCGAATGGCTGGCCGGCGATATCTCCGTCGACCCCGCCGAGCTGCGCGATGCCCGCTGGTTCGAGCCCGACGCCCTGCCCGACCTGCCGCCGGCCAACGTCAGCATCTCGCAGGCGCTGGTCGAAGCCACGGCACGGCGGCTTGTCAAACGGAGTCGGTGCGTAGGCGAATGAGCCCGCAGCACGCGCCAGACACACAGACCCTCCCGGCAGCGGCACTCTGTGCCATAACTCCTGTGCAATATCGGAAAACTGACGCATAGTGGCGTGATGAGACAAATTCGTCGCCGCCGGGAGCCCGCCTTGCCGCTTTTCCGCACCCTCAACGCCCCTGCCGTTTCTGACCGTACTGCCCATGCCAGGCACACACCGGCCGCAGGCCCGGCCTCCCCGCTGCCTCCTTCCCCGGCGGGTCTCACCCTCTCGTCCCTTCGGCATCCGGTTCGCCGCCAGCCGTTTCCCCGCCTGCCCCGCAGCCTGACGGCACTGCTGGTCTGCAGCGCCCTGGCCGCCTGTGGGGGCGGAGGTGGTTCATCCAGCCCGGCACCGGGCCAGAACGGTGGCAACGGCAGCCAGAGCGGCACGGCCACCCAGCCGGGTAACACCACCAGTCCCGACAATATTGCCAATCCGGACGGCCCTACCCATCCCGGCAACACGCCCCAACCGGGCAACATCGCCAATCCAGGTGCCGGCAACAGCGGTGCCGGCAACGGCACGACACCCCAGGGCGGCGACGCCAGCAACGGCAACACCCAGCCCGGCCAGAATCCGGCCCCCGTGGTGCCCGCGCCCAATGCGCCCGCCACACCGGCCAACACGCCCCTGCCCGGCAACGACGCCGACAACCTGTCGCAACGTCCGACCCCGGCCGTGCTGCGCATCAGCGGCACCGTACAGGGCCCGGCCGCGGCCTCCGTCGCCCTGCCGGTGGCCCAGCAACGCGCGCAGTCGTCCACGCTGGTCACCTACGACCGGCAGGCCAACCCGCGCATCTGGGTGGTCAACCCGGACCAGAACACCGTGGCCGTACTCGACGGCAGCACGCAGACGCTGCTGAAAGAGATTCCGGTGGGAGATGGACCCCGCACCGTCGCCATCGACAACGCCGGCTACGCCTGGGTGAGCAACCGCTACAGCGGCACGATCAGCATCATCGCACCCGACACGCTCACGGTCGTCACCACCCTCGAACTGGGTGCTGCCGTGCAGCCCTATGGCGTGGTGGCTGCCGCCGATGGCAATGGTATATGGGTGAGCACGCTGGGCTCACAGGAACTGCTGCAGTTCGATGCCACCACCCGTGCGCTCAAAAAACGCCAGACGCTGGGGCCTGACGTGCGCCATCTGGCCATCAGCGCCAACAGCACCACCCTGCTGGCCAGCCGCTTCATCTCACCGCCGGTACCGGGCGAGAACACGCTGACCGTCAACCCCGACAGCCCGGACTTCCGGGGGGGCGAGGTGCTGCAGTTCGACCCGGCCACCGCCACCCTGAAGCACACCATTCGCCTGGGCATGAGCCGCGAGGCCGACGGCGCCACCTCGGCCCGGGGCCTGCCCAACTATCTGGGGGCACCGGTCATCTCGCCCAGCGGCAGGCAGGCCTGGGTGCCGTCGAAGCAGGACAACATCCAGCGCGGCACCGCCCGCGACGGCAAGGCACTCGACTACGAGGGCACCGTGCGGGCCATCCTGTCGAACATCGATCTGGATGGCACCACGCCTGCCGAGGCCGCCACCCGCCGCTACGACCTCGACAACAGCAGCGTGGCCAGTGCGGCCGCCTACACGCCCAACGGCCAGTACGTGCTGGTGGCGCTGGAAACCTCACGCGAGCTGGCCATCGTCGATGCCGGCACGGCCGTGCAGGTACGCCGGATGGATTCGGTGGGCATGGCCCCGCAGGGCGTGGCCGTCTCGCCCGACGGCACACAGGCCGTGGTGGCCAACGTCATGCAGCGCACCCTGACCTTCCTGGACATCCATTCCCTGATGACGGAGCGCGATCCGGGCAGCGTGACCGTCACCGGCCGGCTGGTGAAAACCATCAGCGGTGCCGACCGCCTGCCCGCCCAGGTCCTGCGCGGCAAGCAGCTCTTTCACGATGCCCGCGACACCCGCCTGGCCCGCGACAACTACATGAGCTGCACCAGCTGCCACAGCGAAGGCTACGGCGACGGCCGCGTCTGGGACATGACCGGGCTGGGCGAGGGGCTGCGCAAGACCATCTCGCTGGTGGGCCATGGCGGCAAGAAGGAGCGCCTGCACTGGAGCGGCAACTTCGACGAGGTGCAGGACTTCGAGGCACAGATCATCAAGCTCGAAGGTGGCGCCGGCCTGATGCCGGCAGGCAGCCTCTACCAGAACAACCGCAACGACCCGCTGGGCGGAAAGAAACAGGGCCTGTCGACCGACCTCGACGCCCTGGCCGCCTACGTGAACAGCCTGGGCCAGTACGCTCCCAGCCCCTACCGCAACAGCGACCGCAGCATGACCGCGGCCGGCAAGGCCGGCGAGGCACTGTTTGCCGCAAAGGGCTGCACCACCTGCCACGGCAATGCCGATCTGGGCAACGGCGGCACGAAGCTCGACGACATCGGCACGCTCAAGCCCGCCAGCGGCACCGTGCAGGGCAAGCCACTCACCGGCATCACCACCCCGGGCCTGCGCGATGCCTGGTACACCTTCCCGTACCTGCACGACGGCTCGGCAGCCACGCTGGAAGCGGCGATCAGGGTGCACAACACGAATGTGCTGACCGAGCAGGAAGTCAGCTCGCTGGCGGCCTATATCCGGCAAGCCGGGAACGGCCAGTAGTGCGCAGCAAGTGTGAGAGCAGGTGCCCGGGAGCCGGGGACAGAAATCTGGGCCTGGTAACCGAGGCCAGAAAACGGGGGGCTGAGGCGGGACACATGAAGCCGACCGTGCACCAGCACGGCATACCGGCTACCGCGGTGTGTTCTGAACGCTGCTGACGGGCAGGCCGTTCAGGGATGCCCGGTCATCCGGGCCATGTCGAGCACGCTGCGACCGGCCAGCGTACCACCACCCCGGGTGCTTCCCGCCTGGTCGCTGCCGGACTGCGGGTCCAGCACGGTCAGCTCGTACAATCGCGGGCCGCGTACCCAGATCACCCGGCGCAGCCGGCGGCCCGAACCATCCACGAAGGCCGTGGCACTGGCCGGCTTGCCGTTGATGTCCACATTGACCATGGCCGGCGTGAGGTAGAGCATGCCGCGCGAGGCTGCCAGATCCCGTTCGGCCAGTTCGATCCAGGTGCCGTCGCCCATCCGGAAGTAGCGGGCCAGCCCGGTCCAGCGGTCGTTTTTCCAGCTGCCGGCCGGCGTGACGGCCAGAGCCGTGCCGAACGGCGGATGCGCCACCGGGCCCGTCAGCGGCAGATCCTTCACGCTCAGGGCCAGTTGGGGAATCTGGAATTCCCTGCTGGCTGCTTCGGCGCCCACGGCATCGGCACGCTCGCGCGCCCTGCTGATCATTTCGAAGGTGCGGACCATGGCCGCCACTTCCTTGTCGTTGCGGACGAACTGCAGGCCATCGATATCGGTACCGGCATCCGGGGCGCCCTTGCCCCACGCGGGCACGGCATGACCGTCTGCGGCATTCTTCTCAGAAGAGGCCGCGCCATGGGACGGCGATGAAACCTCCGATGCGGATGATGAGGCGTTCCGGGCTGCCGGCGAAGCGTCCTGTGCTGCTGGCGAAGCGCCTGTTGCGTCTGGCAAGGCGTCCTGTGCTGCGTGCGAGGCTCCCGCCGCTGATGAAGAAGCCGTCTGCGGTGCCACGATACGGATGCGATCATCCGGCGCAACACGACCAAAGGGGGGCTGGACCGTCGGCCGCCGGGCGGGCAGGCCGTTTTCGTCTCCGACCGTGGATGCGTCAGCACTCGTCTGTCTGGCCGCCCCGTCACCTGCCCTGTCCTGCGCTTTTCCCTGCTCCCTGGCCTTTTCCCGTGCCACCGCCATGGCCTCGGGTCCGAACACGCACCGGACAAGCATGAGCCCCGACAGCGACGCGGGCAACTGCTCGCAGGCCCGCCCTGCCGGATCCTTCAGGTCTTCCGGTTTCGACGGCATCACCGGTGCTTCCGGATGTGGGGGCCGGTCCAGCCGTTCGGGGGCACACGGCAGCCCCTCGTTCACCGGATTGCGCACACAGGCCCAGGCTGCCAGCTCGTCGATGCTGGCGCTGCAGCCGGTCAGTGTCTTCGACGGACCGTCCGAGGTCGGGTCGTTGAACACGATGGCGTCATGGTAGAAGACGCCGTCACGCCGTTCCCGGTCGATCGCCACACCTTCGGGCCAGGTCACCCTCACCTGGCGCACCCGGTCGAGCACGGCCTGTGACACCGGGCGCCCGTTCTCGCTCAGCCCCGCAGGACAGGGTTCCTGCATGCCCGTCAGTTTCAGCTCGTGGGTTTTCTGCCCGATGGGCATCTGCGCGCCATCGCGGTCACAGCCAGCCGCGGCGGCAATGGCCAGCAGAAACAGGGCTTTCGCCAGAACGGTCGTGGCGGGATGAGGGGTCATGTCGGCATCTCCGGGAAAGACAGCAAATGGTCCATCACCCTGCAGGATACACGCCTGCAAGAGGGAGGGCAGACTCACGTGCCAGTGGCACCCACGGCTGGGTAACAACCCCACATGTTCATCGGCGCCAGCAGCAGGGCCAGCCAGCCCCACCTGTTCGGCTGTGCCAGTAGCCCCACGTGTTCATCAGCAGCAGGAGCCGGCAGCCTCCATCTGTTCAGCGGCACCTGCCGCTGCGGGCGGCAGCCCATGGGGGCAGCCAGGGCCATGGGCAGGCTGCTCCAGCCCCACTCAGCCCCCTGCCCGCTCAGAACGGCTTGAACGACCGCCCCAGCACCACC
>ERZ773090.873-NODE-873-length-11634-cov-4.8518_pt1 | contig 11634 bp, 11 predicted proteins | sample MGYA00580579_ERZ773090 | MGnify/ENA primary metagenome ERZ773090 (study PRJEB29015, sample SAMEA2738014) | human oral metagenome | biome: human oral; feature: human-associated habitat; material: dental | place: China | collected 2132 ... | reverse complement strand
GGGCCGGCCATTACGAAGCGCTTCGGTTTGGCGGGCGGGTCGTTTTAATTGAAGTGTTTTCGGCGGGGCGATGGTGGGAAGCGCTTCGGCCCCCAAGGCCGCCAGGGGGAAGCGCTTCGGCGGGAAAGAGAAGTTGGCGTGGGCCTCGGTCATTACGAAGCGCTTCGGCTGGTTGGTAAGGAGCAGCGGCGGGAAGCGCTTCGCTGGGTGGTGAAGCGCTCAGGGGCAGCGGATTTCTCCGGTTTCGGCGAACTCTTTGCCGAGCTGGGCCGGGCCGGTGCTGCCGGCGTCGAGGGCATAGGCGGCCATGATGACCGTTTCGCTGGGGTTGGAGGGGGTAATGGTCAGGGTGCAGCCGGCGGCGGCCACCGCCGCGCCGGGATTCCGGCTGGCTTCGGCGGCCGGCGGCGGCAGGAACAGCCGGGGGCGCTCGCGGTTGTGCAGCATCTCGATGTAATAGCTGTCCTCGTAGAGCTGGTAACGGAAGCGCTTCGTCGGCGTCGCCAGCTGGATATGCAGCCGAATCAACAGATTATCCCCGGCCCGCTCCAGCTCTACCGTCGGAGTGAAGACCGCGTCCGTGTGCAGATAGTGGTCGCGCTTGGCCAGGGTCTGGCGCACGTCGGCCACCAGCGCCGCCCAGCGTTCCGCCCGCTGCTGCTCGTCGGCGGCCCGGTTCAGGGGCCAGAGCATCAGCAGGCTCTGCATCGGGTCCAGCTCCAGCTGGAAATCCACCGCCACAATGTGGCCGGCGACGACCCGGGGGGCGGTGCGAAGGTCTATCCAGGCGTGGGGGTGGGCGGCCAGCGGGCGCAGGGCCAGCAGCAGGGCCAGGGCGAGTATTTTCATGAAGCGCTTCTCCCGGCAAATTTAGGAATAAACATCGCATCGCCATAGCTGAAAAAGCGATAGCCGCCGGCGATGGCGTGGGCATAGGCCCGGCGGGTGGCCTCATAGCCGAGGGCGGCGCTCACCAGCATGATGAGCGTCGATTCGGGCAGGTGGAAATTGGTGAAGAGCGCATCGACGACGCGGAAATCATAGGGCGGCGTGATGAAAATATCCGTGTCGCCCCGGCTCTGGCCGCTGCGGCCCCAGCTCTCCAGACTGCGTAGGCTGGTGGTGCCGATGGCAATGACCCGGCCGCCCCGGGCCCGGCAGGCGGCGATGGCGTCCAGGGTGGCCGGCGGAATGTCGTAGGTTTCGGCGTGCATGCGGTGCTGGCGCAAATCCTCACAGCGCACCGGGGCGAAGGTGCCGGCGCCGACGTGCAGGGTCAGTTCGGCCCGGGGAATGGCGCGGGCGTCCAGCTCGGCCAGCAGGGCCTCATCGAAATGCAGGCCGGCGGTGGGCGCGGCCACGGCCCCCAGCTCCCGGGCGAAAACCGTCTGGTAGCGCTCCTGGTCGAGGGCCTCGCTGGGCCGGTGGAAATAGGGCGGAATCGGCAGTTCGCCGCGCTGCTCCAGCAGCTCCCACCAGTTGCCGTCCAGCTCCAGCAGGAAAAGCGCCTCGCGGCGCTCCCGCACCCGCACCGCCACCGAGCCCAGCTCAATCACCGTGCCGGCCTTGGGGGTTTTTGAGGCGCCGAGCTGGGCCAGGGCCTGGCGCTCGTCGAGTATCCGTTCCACCAGAATTTCCACCCGGCCGCCGCTGCCGGCCTTGTGGCCGAAGAGCCGGGCCCGCATCACCCGGGTATTGTTGAAAATCAGCAGGTCGGCCGAGCTAAGCAGCCGGGGCAAGTCGCGCAGGGTCAAATCCTCCAGCCGGTTGCCATCGGCCAGCAGCAGCCGGGAGGCGCTGCGTTCCGGCAGGGGATAGCGGGCAATCAGCTGCTCGGGCAGTTCATAGGCAAAGTCGGATTTCTGGTAGCTCATGGGGATTCTCCGGTCGGCAGGGCGCAGAGTTTGCGCGGATAGAGCCGGGCGCCCTCCCACCAGCCCAGGCCGAAAAACCGGCCGTCGGCGTAGAGGGCCACCTCGCGCGGGCTCGGGGCCGGGGCGACGGCGATGTCGTTGCCGTTGCGGATATAGCGCTGTTTGGCCGGGGGCACGTCGAAGCGCTCCACCCCGGCCAGGCAGTAATCCAGCGGCAGAATCAGACTGTCCCGGGCCGCCGGGCTCAGGCTGCGCAGGGCGGCATCGGTGAGGTGGACGGTGCGAAAGGGGCCCACGGCCAGCCGTTCCAGCCGCTCGGCGTGGGCGGCGCTGTTCAGGGCGCGGCCGATGTCCTCGGCCAGGGTGCGAATGTAGGTGCCCTTGCTGCAATGCACCTCCAGGCTCAGGTGGTCGGCGCCGTGGTCGAGGCGGCGCAGCTCGTGAATGGTTACCGTCCGGGGTTCCAGCGCCACGGTTTCGCCGGCCCGGGCCCGTTCGTAGGCGCGGCGGCCGGCCACCTTCAGGGCCGAGTAGGCCGGCGGCGTCTGGCGAATGGGCCCGGTGAAGCGAGCGAGCAGGGCCGACCAATCGACGGCGTCCCAGTCGGGCAGCGGGGCGCTACGGCTGGGGGTGCCGCTGCTGTCCTGGCTGTCGGTTTCCTGGCCGAAGCGGATAAGGACGCGGTAGCGCTTGTCGGCGGCCAGGAGCCGGTCGCCAAATTTGGTGGCGTCGCCGAAGAGAATAGGCAGCAGACCCGAGGCGAAGGGGTCGAGGGTGCCGCCGTGGCCGGCCTTGGCGGCCCGGTAGAGATGGCGCACCCGTTGCAGGGCCTGATTGCTGCTGACGCCCACATCCTTATGCAGGAGCAGCAGGCCGGCCAGCGGCCGGCGGGGGGGAGAGGGGGAGCGGTTCATAGTAAAAAAGAGCGCTTCGGGGGGAAGCGCTTGGAGGTTAGGGTTGTTCGTCGTCGGCCGGGGGCAGGTCTTTGACCAGCTCCGCCAGCCGCCGTTCCATGCGGGCGCCGTACTCGATGGAATCATCGTAGACAAAGCGCAGTTCCGGCACCTTGCGGGTGCTCAGCCGCTGGGCCAGCTGGTGGCGGAAGGGCCCGGCCGCCGCGTTCAGGGCCGCCAGCAGTTCCTGCCGTTCGGCCGGGTCGGGCAGCACGTGGGTTACATAAACCTTGGCCTGGGATAAATCCCGGGTCAGGCGCACGGCGGTGAAGGAGAGCAGCGAGGCGCGCGGGTGGGCCAGCAGACTGCCGACGCTGGCGGCGAGCTCTCTTCTAATTTCTTCGGCGACCCGTCTTGTGCGGTCATAGGCCTTCATCGTTGGCTCTCCTTGCTGAATAACGGGGTCGCCTCAGCGCCCGCGTCCTCAGCAACTCTGCGCGTCCGGTCATAGGCTTTCATTGCTTTCCACTCCTTGGTTTCTGCCGGGTATTGGAGTTGCTTCAGCGCCCGCGTCTTCGGCAACTCTGCGCGTCCGGTCCTGGGCCTTCATCGTTGGCTCTCCTGGTGGGCTAATGGGCGCATCACAAATGACGCTCCACGCTAACCCGTTCGTAGCACTCGATTTGGTCGCCGACGCGCACATCGTTGTAGTTCTTCACGCCAAGGCCACACTCGGTGCCGGCGCGTACCTCGCTGACGTCGTCCTTGAAGCGGCGCAGCGATTCCAGGGCCCCGCTGTAGATGACCACGTTGTTACGCAGCACGCGAATGGGGTTGTTGCGCTTCAGCAGGCCCTCGCTGACGATGCAGCCGGCAATATTGCCGAGTTTGGAGGAGTGGAACACCTCGCGCACCTCGGCCAGGCCGATGATTTCTTCCTTGATTTCCGGCGAGAGCAGGCCCTGCATGGCCGCCTTCACCTGGTCGATGGCCTCGTAGATGATGCTGTAGTAACGCAAATCGACGCCCTCGCTCTCGGCCAGCTTCTTGGCGTTGCTGTCGGCGCGGACGTTGAAGGCGATGATGATGGCCGAGGAGGCCAGGGCCAGCTGCACATCGGATTCGGTGATGCCGCCGATGCCGGAGCTGATGATATTGACCTTGACCTCGTCGGTGGCCAGCTTCAGGAAGCTGTCGCAGAGCGCTTCCACCGAACCCTGCACGTCGGCCTTGACCATCAGATTGACGGTTTTCACCTCGCCCTCGGCGGCGGCGCTGAAGATGTTCTCCAGCTTGGCCTTCTGCTGGCGGGCAATCTTGATTTCCTTGAATTTGCCCTGGCGGAAGTTGGCGATTTCCCGGGCCTTGCGCTCGTCCTCCACAATCAGCACCTCGTCGCCGGCGTTGGGCGTGCCGGACAGGCCCAGCACTTCCACCGGCGTGGAGGCACCGGCCTCCTTCAGTTCCCGGCCGGTTTCATCGAGCATGGCGCGGATTTTGCCGTATTCCATGCCGGCCAGCATGATGTCGCCCTTTTTAACCAGGCCCGATTGCACCAGCACCGTGGCCACCGTACCCCGGCCCCGGTCGAGGCGCGATTCGATGACCACGCCCCGGCCCATGCCCTGGGAGGGGGCCGTCAGTTCCATGACCTCGGCCTGAATCAGGATTTTATCCAGCAGGTCATCGATGCCGGCGCCGGTCTTGGCGGACACCAGGGCGAAGAGGTTTTCACCGCCCCAGTCCTCGGAGATAACGCCGTGCTGGGAGAGCTCGGATTTAACGCGCTCCACGTCGGCCTCGGGCTTATCCATCTTGTTCACCGCCACCACAATGGGGGCCTTGGCGGCCTGGGCGTGGTGAATGGCCTCAATGGTCTGGGGCATGACGCCATCGTCGGCGGCCACCACCAGCACCACGATGTCCGTGGCCGAGGCGCCCCGGGCGCGCATGGCGGTGAAGGCGGCGTGGCCCGGCGTATCTAGGAAGGTGATGGTGCCCTTGTCGGTCTGTACCCGATAGGCGCCGATGTGCTGGGTGATGCCCCCGGCCTCGCCGGCGGCCACCTTACTTTTGCGGATATGGTCCAGCAGCGAGGTTTTGCCGTGGTCCACATGGCCCATGATGGTTACCACCGGCGCCCGGGGCTGCACGTTCTGGCTGTTCTCATCGGCCTGGGCCAGGGCCTGGGCCTCCAGCTCGTTTTCCTTGAGCAGCACGTAGCTGTGGCCCATTTCGTCGGCCACCAGCGCCGCCGTCTCCTGGTCCAGCACCTGGTTGATGGTAACCATGGTGCCGAGCTTCATCATGGTTTTGATGAGGTCGGTGCCCTTGACCGCCATTTTGTGGGCCAAATCGGCCACGGTGATGGTTTCGGGAATGCGCACCTCGCGGACAACGGGGGCCGGCTTTTCCTGTTTAACCCCTTTGTTTTTATTGAATTTATTGTTACCGGGCCGGGCGGCATTGCGGCGGCTGTCCTCGCTGGAGCGCTTGCCGTTGCTGATGCCGGGCTTGGCCGGGGCCTTGCTGCGGCTGTTGATGTGGAAGCGGCTTTCGGCCTCCTCCTCGAAGTCCTCGCGCCGTTTCACCTCGCGCAGGGCCTCCTGGCGTTTGGCCTCTAGTTCGGCCTGCTCCGAAGCCGAGCGCTTCTCCCGCTCCTGCTGCTTGGCCAGTTCCTTCTGGGCGTTGGTGCGGGCCTGTTCGGCCTCGCGCTGTTGCCGTTCCTTCTCCTGCTCGGCCAGCTGTTTGGCCAGGGCCTCCTCCCGGGCCTTGCGCTGGGCCTCGGCCTCGGCCCGCTGCCGTTCCTCGGCCTCCTTGCGGGCTTTGCGTTCGGCCTCGGCCTCCTTGCGGGCCCGTTCCTGGGCCTGGGCCTCCTCCTGGGCGCGCTGTTCCCGTTCACGCTGGGCGTCGAACTGGGCCACCCGCTGCTGTTCGGCCATCTGCTTGGCAATTTCCAATGGCGTCAGTTTCCGTTCCTTGGGCTTGTCGCTGGCACCGCCCCGGCGGCGTTCGCCGCTGCGACCGTTGCCCCGGCCCGAAGCGCTTCGGCCCTCGCGGCTGCCACTGCGGCCATCGCTGCGGCCATCGCTACGGCCGCCGCTCTTCACATTGACCTTCGGGGCCGATTTTTTCGCGTTGATGTGGGTTACCAGCTTCACCTTGTCCGCCGGGGTCAGATTCAATTCGTCATCGGCGGCCTTGACGATGATGCCCACTTCCTTCAACAGGGAAATTAGCCGTTCTGGGGTAACCTTGTATTGCTTCGCCACATCTGAAACTAACATTTATTCTTCTCCGTTCGCGTTGTCCTGGGATTCGCGCGCTTTCATAATCAGAGCCGAGGCCTCCTTCTGGCTGAGGGAAGTGATTTCCATCAGTTCTGCCGTGGATAAATCCGCCAGGTCGGCGCGCGTGGTCAAACCTTCTTTATTTAAAGCGCTGACGATTTCGGCGCTGTTCTTCCTAAACTGAGCAATCAGGTTTTCCAGTTCCTCTCCTTCCACATCCAAACTTTGTTGCAACAGGTAATCCACCGCCCGCTCCTGCAGCCCGGCCACGGCCTCGCTACCGACCACCTCGGCCAGCCGCTCCACTTCGCCGGCGGCAATGGCCTCGGCATCCTCAAAGCCGGCCTCCTGCAGGGCGCTCATCTGCTCCTCGTCCAGGGCTAGAGCCTCCTGCAGGCGCTCGGCGGCCCGGTCCTGGCGCTGATGGAAATCCTTCTCCGGCGTTACGGTGATGTTCCAGCCGGTCAGATTGGCCGCCAGCTTGACGTTCTGGCCCTCGCGGCCCACCGCCTGGGCGTAGCGGTCATCGGGGACGATGATTTCAATGTGTTTCTTGTCCTCGTTGAGAATGGTTTGGTTGATGCGCGCCGGCGACATGGCGTTGCACAGGTATTCGTCGGCGTCCTCGGCCCAGAGAACAATGTCGATTTTCTCGCCGTTGAGCTCGTTGGTGATGCTCTGCACCCGGGAGCCGCGAATGCCGACGCAGGCGCCGACGGCGTCCACGCGCGGGTCATGGGTACGCACGGCAATTTTGGCCCGGCGGCCCGGGTCGCGGGCGGCCCCCATGATTTCGATGATGCCGCTGCCGATTTCCGGCACCTCCAGCATGAAGAGCTGGCGCAGAAATTCCGGGCTGGTGCGCGACAGCTGCAGCAGGGCGCCGCGCACCTCGCGGTTCACCTTCTCCAGATAGCAACGCACCCGGTCGCCGATGCGCAGATTTTCCCGGGGAATGAGATGGTCTTTGGTGAGCAGCGCTTCGAAGCCGTTGATGTCCACCACCACATTGCCCTTCTCGTGGCGGCGCACGATGCCGTGAATGAGCGTGCCCTCCAGGTCGGCGAACTGGAGATAGATTTTCTCGCGCTCGGCCTCCTTGATTTTCTGAATGATGATTTGCTTGGCCAGCTGGGCGCTGATACGGCCGAAGGGCTCGTTTTCAATGAGAATTTCATGGACATCGCCCACCTTGAGCTGGGCCCCGGGGAATTCCGCCGCCGCCACCATTTCCCGCATCTGGGCCTGGGGTTTCTCCAGAATGTCATCGTCATCGACGATGAACCACTGGCGGTAGGTGCTGTATTCGCCGTTTTGGGGATTGATGGCGACCCGAATGGCCACCTCATCGTCGAAGCGCTTCCGGGTGGCCGCCGCCAGCGCACTTTCCAGCGCCTCGAAGACCGCTTCCCGGGGAATTTCTTTTTCGTTGGCCACCGTCTCGGCGATGGCAAGGACTTCTTTGGACATAGTTACTCCTAATCTGCAAAGACGGGCACCAGACGTGCCTTCTCCACCTGGTCGTAGGCAAAGCTGACCTGTCTGTCCTCCTTGCCGTCGCGCCAGGTCAATTGAATCTGGCCGCTGGCCCTATCCACGGCGCTAATCAGGCCCTCGAAGCGGCGCCGTTTCTCCACCGGAGTGCGCAGCTGCACCTTCACCGGCGCGCCGAGGAATTTTTCAAAGTCGGCCAGGCTGAACAGGGGCCGGTCAAGGCCGGGGGAAGACACCTCCAGGGTGTAGAAACTGCCGATGGGGTCGCTGACATCCAGCAGGGGATTAAGCTGTTCCGTGGCCAGCACAATGTCGTCCATGCTGATGCCGCCGGCCTTGTCGAGATAGATACGCAAAATGGGATTAACGGAATTGTGATGGTACTGCACACCGACCAGCTCTAAACCCAGCGATTCAATCACCGGCTGACACAGTTCACTAACTTCCTGTTCTTTGGACATGGGCGCCCCCTATGGTTTTTGGCAATAAAAAAAGCGCTTATGGCTAAGCGCTTCTAAAAATTCTGGAAGCGGGGGCTGGATTTGAACCAACGACCTCCGGGTTATGAGCCCGACGAGCTGACCAGACTGCTCCACCCCGCAATAAATTGAGTGGCTAATTATACGCGGAAAGAATTCCTTTGCAAGGGCCGGGCCGGAATTTTTATTTCAGCAGGTCGAGGCGGTAAACCTCAATTTCCGTGGTGCGCGTCAGCGGATTGACGTCCACCTCGCCCTGGATGCGAATTTTCGTGCTCGGCTTCACCGTTTGGCCGCGCCAGACGTCATTTTCAATCTCCACCTTAATGGTGTCCTGATTGTCGGTGAAGATGTACTCCTCGGGATTGACCGTCTCGGCACTGCCGAGAATGTAGCCCTCCAGCAGCACCTTGCGATTATCGGGCAGCAGCTTCGCCTCGCGCACCGTGGCCCGGGTCAGGCTGTTGCTGTTGCCACAGTCGCACCTGCCGCCCCGGGCCGGGGTCGTCGAGTCCTCGGCCTGAAAGCCGCCGCGCGGCTGCGCACGGTTGGACTGGGTCGGCTGCTGGGGTAGCTGCTGGAGCTGGCGGGCCTGGTTTGGCTGGCCGTTCTGCCCCTGCAGACCGGTGGCCAGGGCCGTGGTTACCTGGGACACCAGGTTCAGCGTCTGGGTCGCCTTCTGGGCGTCCTCGGCGCCGAGCAGCTGGGCCAGGGCCTGGGCGTTCTGGGGATTGGCCAGTATCTGGGTATAGGGCGATTGCTGCTGGTTCTGGGCCGGCTGGTACTGGGCCCCGGCCGAAGCGCTTAGGGCGGCGAGCAGAAGCAAGAGTGGGCGCATTAGTCCTCCAAAAGTAGGGCGGCCTCCAGGGCAATGCTCATCATCTCCCGGAAGCTGGTTTGACGGTCGGCGGGGCTGGTGCTATCGCCGCGAATGACGTGGTCCGAGACGGTGCAGATGCAGCCGGCCCGGGCGCCCAGTTCCTGGGCCACGGCAAAGAGACCGGCCGCCTCCATTTCGATGCCGAGGAAACGCAGCCGGCGCAGCGCTTCGTTGAGCGGGCCGTTGGGGTGATAGAACAGGTCGCTGGAAAAGAGCGGCCCCACCCGGACCGGAATCCGAAGCGCTTCGGCACTGCGGTGCAGGGCGCTGACCACGGCAAAATCGGCGGTGGCGGCATAGTCGTAGCCGAAGAGGCGCTGGCGGTTGACGTTGCTATCGGTGGAAGCGCTCAGGCCGATGACCACGTCGCGCAGCTGGACCTCGTCGCCGATGCCACCGCAGGTGCCGACGCGAATCAGATTTTTCACGCCGTAGACGCTAATCAGCTCGTGGCTGTAGATGCTGCAGGAGGGAATGCCCATGCCGTGGGCCATCACCGACAGGCGCCGGCCCTTATAGTGGCCGGTGTAGCCAAGCATATTGCGCACGTTGCTGACCTGCTCGGCGCCCTCCAGAAAGGTTTCGGCGATGAACTGGGCCCGCAGCGGGTCGCCGGGCATGAGCACCGTCGGCGCGAAGGCCCTGACCGGGGCGTTGATGTGCGGAGTCATGGCTGAGTTCCAACGAAATCGGCCACCTGGCCACAGAGAATGTCCCAGAGCCGGTGCTGGGAATCGACGCTGGCCCAGGCGTTGTGCGGGGTGAACAGCACGCGCGGATGCTGCTTCAGTTGCAGAAGCGCTTCGTCGGCGGCCGGTGGTTCCGGCACAAACACGTCGGTGGCATAGCCGCCGAGCCGGCCGGCGTTAAGCGCTTCGACCACGGCGGCCCCATTGACCACGGCACCCCGGCCCAGATTGAGCAGCAGCGGCGCCCGCTCACAGAGCTGCAGGGTGTCGGCATTGATGAGTTCTCGGGTTTCCGGGGTCAGCGGGCAGTGCAGGCTGATGACGTCGGCAATGCGCAGGGCCTCGTCGAAGGCGGTGTAGTCGGCGGAGCGGGGGGGAGCGCTTCGCCGTTCGGCCAGACAAACCCTCATGCCGAAGGCCCGGGCGACGCTGGCCACCTGGCGGCCGATGGTGCCCCCGCCGATGATGGTCAGGGTTTTGCCGTTAAGGTCGATGATGGGCAGGTCGTTGAGACAGAAACGGCCGTCCTCCTGCCAGCGGCCGCTGCTCACGGCCTGATGATAGGGCAGCAGCCCGCGCAGGGCGGCCAGCATAAACATAAAGGTATGTTCCACCACGCTGGCGGTGGAATAGCCGGCCACGTTGCGCACGGCGATGCCCTGTTGCTGGCACTGGGCGATGTCCACATGGTCGGTGCCGGTGGCCGTAACCTGCACCAGCTTCAGGCGCGGCGCCCCGGCGAGGACGGCGGCCCGCAGCGGCACCTTGTTGGTCAGGACAATATCGGCGTCGGCGATACGCTGGGCGATGACCGTGTCGTCGCTGGGGGTGTGGTCGTAGCACTGCCAGGCGCTCAGACCCGGCGGCTGGGGCAGCGCAATGGAAAAGGTGTTGCGGTCGAGGAAAACGGCTTTCATGGCAGGTTCCTATTTCTGTACTTCGATTTCACCCTTCTTCAGGGCCTGTACCACGTCCTTGATGGCCTGGTCGCGGGGGTGGGCCTTGCTGTAGTTCTCCAGCAGGCTTTCGGCCTCCTTCATCTTGCCCTGGGCGAGCAGGTTCAGGCCCAGAGCCTTGGCCATGTTTTTATCGGCGGCGTAGGCATCGCGCAGATATTTTTCGGCGGCGGCCACGTGGCCGGTGGCGGTGAGAAAGCGACCGTACTCCTCTTTTACCTCAGGGACGAGCTTGGCCGGGGCGGCCTTAATGGCGGCCTGATAGGCCACGTCGGCGGCGGCGCCGGCCTGGGGCAGCTGCAGATTATGGCCGAACCAGCCCAGATGGGCCTGGGCCAGCAGCACATGGAAATAGTCCGGTGAACCGGCCTGCACCATTTTTTCTTTTACCGCCAGATTGAGCAGATTGGTCAGTGCCAGCACGTCCTGGCTGGCCCGTTTTTTATCGGCCTCGCTGTCGAAGCGGGGCGGATAGACGCCGGCCGGCTTGGCAATGGCATCGATGATTTTCAGCACGCGGTCCAGATTAAAACCTTCGCTGGTTACCACGGCGGCCACGTCCTGCTGGGGATAGGGCAGGGCCGAAACGCTGCCGGTGGCCAGCAGCAGAAGCATCAGGATTTTTTTCATGGATTTATCCTCCGGGGATTGACTTTCTAACTTTGAGCTAAGTTCTCCTTCCTACAATGCGCGGCATGCCAAAGGAGAAACAAGCTGCAGAATGTACCAGAATTCGGCAGGGGCAACGACCGAGGCATCACCAATGGGCCCACGGGCCAAGGAGAATAGCCATGAAAAAATCATTGATTTTGGTGCTGCTGCTGAGCGGGGGCCTCTGGGCCCAGTCCGAGCCGCAGATTCAACTGGAGGGCGGCAATCCCAGCATCCAACTGGACCGCATGGACGGTGGCGCCAGCATTCAGCTGGACCCGGACTATCAGGCGAAGGCTCCCTCGAAAAAGCACCTAAAAAAGAAAAAAAAGCAGGCCGTCGAAATCGCGCGCAAAAAAGGTTTCCGCGTCGTTGATGTCGATTTCGACGAGGGTTCCGACGAACCGATGATAGTCATCGACGCCACC
>ERZ773090.872-NODE-872-length-11645-cov-11.2324_pt1 | contig 11645 bp, 8 predicted proteins | sample MGYA00580579_ERZ773090 | MGnify/ENA primary metagenome ERZ773090 (study PRJEB29015, sample SAMEA2738014) | human oral metagenome | biome: human oral; feature: human-associated habitat; material: dental | place: China | collected 2132 ... | reverse complement strand
CCGGTTTCCCCACGCTCGTCATGGAGACCGCCAAGGCCGCGAAGTTCCCGCAGACAGTGGCCGAGGCACTCGGGAGCGAGCCGGAGACTCCCGACGTCGTCGCCGATCTGCTCGCCCGGCCCCAGAAGGTCGAGACGATCGACAATGAGGAGGCCCCCTTGCGCGCCCTTATCGAGGAGCGTGCCCTGAGCTGATGACCAACGACCCGTGAGGGTTCTGACCCTTACCGCGCCGCGCATCGTGCCCACGATGCGCGGCGCGTCCTTGTCAGGCCCACACGCCGTCCCGACGACGAGCCGACGAGCGTGTTTCACGTGAAACACCGCGGTTTACTCCTGCCCGCTCCGGCTGCTGATCACCGCTGTGTCCGTGGCAGACTTAGGTCCACGGACACATCAGTGGCGACCAAGGAAGGACCGCAGGTGAGTGAGAGCAGTAACCAGGTGAAGGGCAACCGACTTGACCCGTGGCTGGACAGCTACGCGGCACGAGCCCACGGTCTGCGTGCCTCGGAGACGCGGTCCCTGTTCGCCGTCGCCTCCCGCCCCGAGGTCGTCTCCCTGGCCGGTGGAATGCCCAACCTCAAGGACCTCCCGCTGGAGCGCCTGGCCGAGGCCACCGCGCGGATGATCCGCAAGGACGGCGGCCAGGCGCTGCAGTATGGAAACGGTCAGGGACTGCCGCGGCTGCGCGAGCAGATCACCGAGGTCATGGCCCTGGAGGACATCAGAGCCGACCCGGAGGACGTCATCGTCACCACCGGCTCTCAGCAGGCCGTCGACATCGTCACCGAGCTCTTCGTCGACCCCGGCGACGTCGTCCTGACCGAGGCGCCCACCTACGTCGGCTCGCTGTCGATCTTCGCGACATACCAGGCCGACGTGCAGCAGGTTCCCATTGATGCCGGGGGCGTCATCCCACAGGCCCTGGAGGAGACGATCGTCCGCCTCACGCGCGAGGGGCGCCGTATCAAGTTCTTCTACTGCCTCCCCAACTTCCACAACCCGGCCGGAGTGACGCTGACCGAGGAGCGCCGTCGGCAGGTCGTTGAGATCTGCCGACGCCACCACATCCTCATCGTGGAGGACAATCCCTACGGTCTTCTGGGCTTCGAGGGGCAGACCTACACCGCGCTCAAGACCCTCGCACCCGACGACGTCGTCTACCTGGGCTCCTTCTCCAAGATCTTCGCCCCGGGATACCGCGTGGGCTGGGCGGTGGCCCCGCCGGCCGTGCGAGAGAAGATGAAGCTGGCCTCCGAGGCGGCGATCCTGTGCCCGTCGTCGGTGGGTCAGTTCTCGATCTCCATGTACCTGGAGCAGTTCGACTGGAAGCAGCAGATTGTGGACTTCCGGGCCATGTACCAGAAAAGGCGCGACGCCATGGTCTCGGCACTGGAGGAGTTCCTGCCCATGTGCCACTGGAACGTGCCCGACGGCGGCTTCTACGTGTGGGTCGGGCTTCCTGAGGGACTCGACGCCAAGGACATGCTGCCGCGCGCGGTCACGAGCCTGGTCGCCTACGTCTCCGGGACGGCCTTCTACGCCGGCGGCAGGGCGGGGCAGGACCACCTGCGACTGTCGTTCTGCTACCCCGAGCCCGCCGAGATCCGTGAAGGGGTGCGCCGGCTCTCCGGCGTCGTGACCCGCGATCTCGAGCTGCTGAGCCTGTTCGGGCCCACCCACAGTCCCCATCCGTCCGAGGGCGTCCACGCGCCCGCACCCGACCAGATCTGAGGTTGACGATGAACCAGTCTCCACTCCGTATCGCTGTCCTCGCCGGCGGATTGAGCCATGAGCGCGACATCTCCTTGCGCTCGGGGCATCGCGTCGCCCAGGTACTCAAGCACCTCGGGCACACCGTCCTCGTCCTGGACATCGACGCACGCACCATTGGATCGCTCAAGACCTTCGGGCCCGACGTCGTGTGGCCTTTGGTTCACGGCGGCCCCGGGGAGGACGGGGGGCTTCAGAATGTGCTCATCTCGCTGGGACTGCCGTATGTCGGCACGCACTCCGACGGCTGCCAGAGGGCCTCCTTCAAACCGACAGCCAAGGCGAGCGTGCGCACCGGAGGAGTGATTACTCCTGACTCGTTAACGCTTCCACAGTCCTATTTCAGTCAGTTGGGGGCTCAGGAGGTTCTCACCGTCGTCGCAGGTCATCTGGGACTGCCGGTGGTGGTGAAGCCTCATCAGGGAGGCTCCGGGCTTGGCGTCTCCTACGCATCGACGGCGGACGAGCTGCGCTCCGCAATGGTGGCGTGCTTCGCCTACGACGAGCGCGCCCTCATCGAGCGTTACGTCGCCGGGACGGAGCTGGCAGTCTCCGTCGTCGATACAGGAGAGGGGCCACGTGCGCTTCCCCCCGTTGAGGTCGTCACCGATGGGCGGTACGACTTTGATGCGCGATACAACCCGGGCCGCTCAGAGTACTTCGTTCCGGCTCGACTGGATGACGCGGTGATAGAGAAGGTGAAGACCACGGCTGTCACGGTTCACACCACTCTCGGGCTGGGCAATCTTTCGCGCACCGACCTCATTCTCGATGACGAAGGAACGCCGTGGTTCATCGACGTCAACGTCATTCCCGGAATGACGGAGACGTCCCTGCTGCCCATTGCCGCCAATGCGGAGGGCTCCTTGGAAGAGCTGTATGACGCGTTGGTGCGAAACCCGCTGGTTCATCCGTAACGTCGGCTCGGTTTCACGTGAAACGGTGGCTCCACTCATGTCGAGTGGAGCCACCGTTGTTTTCGGTCGGCGTTCCGCAGGGCCGTTGAACTGACATCACCATCAGCACCTTCTTCTCAACAACGCTCCATCACGAGTAACCGGAGGGCGTGCGGTTTCACGTGAAACCGGATGCGGTGTGGGTGCGTCATCGCCCTGGTGGGGAACGTGTGCCGCAGGGTCGTCGAGGCATGCCGCTTTCGGAACAGGGCAGGGGTTGGGGTCACTCGGACTTGCCTCGATACCCCACCAGAACGATCTGTGTTGGCATCGCGCTCGGAAGACGGAGCATCGAGACACACTGGATTCTCAGTGTTTCACGTGAAACCTACGTCTGAGCTTTCCGTGCCCCATGCCGATGGAAGGGACTCTACGGTTCCTTCGTTCGGTGAGCGGCGTGCTTCGAACGCATGGCGCCGCAACCCTTGTTCATCTGCTTCGAGCTCGACGCATGGGAAACAATGATGCCCACCGCGTCACAGGTATGGACTCATTGGGCATATACGGGCGCCAGCCAATCGGGAGATGGAGCATACACACTCAATGCAGCACGTTCATGTTTCACGTGAAACCAGGCGTCGACCGCACCCACTGGCCGATTCAGCGTGTCTCAGCAACGTTCACTGGGCACGCACCCTTCTCCCATTCACCATCTCGTCGTGTCCAGTTGAGCGACCCGGGGAGGTCCGGAAGCATGGTGACGCCTCTGACGTGGCCAGCATTCCGATGACGAGGTCCATGCGGTTGCTGCGAGGACACAGGAGAGGGCGGGCTCAGGAGAGCCGGACACGAATCGGACCTCACTATCAGCACTGGGTAATGCCACCGGCGAGGTCGACGCACGGATAATGGGATACGCGCTGCCACTCACCAAAGACCGATAGTGCATCTCTTGTTTCACGTGAAACCTGCCGTCGACTACAGCTTTACTCGATTCCTACCGTACGGACGTGGGCCTCATGACGGGAGAGGGGACCCGGTGCCAACCGGGAGAGCGGCGCCTATCCGTGTATGAACCGGGTCAGCCTGACACCCACCGGTTCTCATATGGGAGCGCTCCTCCCCGGAGCTGGGGTACTCCGAGCCTGCGGGCGCCGTCACCACAAATCGGATTCGAACGGAACGCACATTATGCCCGCCGTATCCCCGGTCTGCCCACAAGCGCTATGCTCTGTACCGACTCGGCGCGTTGCTATTGATCGATGACGATTGCCGTCCTCTGTCCCTCCTGCCCTGATAGCGGGCAGTCGAACCAAAGATGATTCCCTTCCTGAGCAGTTGGGGAAGGGCTTCGAAGGGCCCGCCGCTTCCTGTACCTGCTCATGAAGCCTGGTGTATGGCTCAACAACGATGGCAACTAGCATCTGCGGTGTCCACTCCACCTCTCCCGCGCGTCCGGTCGATCGGCATGCCCGCGGACCCCCTTGTTCCCTCTGCACCATTCACCGCAGGCGTCTCACGGCGGAACGCTCCGGCTACCACCTACTCTGTTCATCTCGCGGTTTCACGTGAAACATACTCCGAGCCATCGCGTTGGTATAGCAACAGCACCGATCGGATTGCGCTGCCCCGTCCGCGTGGTCAACCTGATACGCCAATGCAGGGGCGTGTATTCCCAATCTGATTGAAGGAGTCCGGAAACCTACTGCACGGCTCAGTGCCGAGTGACGACACTCAACGCATGATATCAGGTACACTACGGACTTCTGTTCTTCGCGTCAGAGCGTGCATGAGATCCCACGTCGTATTCATCGCTCGGCAGAGGACCGGTAGCTCCCCCGAGGAAGGGGCCAGAGCATCCCGTTCCCGCACGCCAATATGAACCCCAGACGCATTGACGTGACTTCCACCGACCGAATCAGTACGAGAACGGTCCTTCAGCGACTCGCTGCTCGTTTCACGTGAAACCTCCCCAGCACAAGCGCATCGCTCATGACGGGTGCTCAGTTTGGCCGGAGGAACCCAGCGGCCTGCTGCTGGCCTCCACGCCGATGGACGATGCTCTCCGCACCACCCACGCCGTGCACTCAGGTGCTGATTCTGCCACGCTGAGAACAGAAGGTATTCCGTCATCCGCGTCGCTGGGGAGAGAGCCGACGTCTCCCCCGGGGAAGAGGCCGAAATGCTGGCTATCGCTCGCGCGCAGTTAACCACGTACGCATTGGCGTCACTTCTATCGGAAGACGATGAACGAGAGCAGGCCTCAGCTGGTTCTCTTCCGGTTTCACGTGAAACCGGCCCTCAGCCCCGGAAGTGCTCACCATGTCGCCCACGCCAGTCCGGCGGTGCACGTTGTCGCTATCGGATTCACCGAGCTTGTCCAACACACGGCACATGGTTCGTGCCGACTGAAGCAGATGCATCTACCACGTCTTCCGCGGCAGGAGGTCTTCCATCCCATCGGGCACGACGTACTCACCGGGAGGTCTCCAGCGGCCACACTGCAGCGACATCCGGTTGGTCCTCACCTGCTACAGCACATGACGTGCTTGCCTCCGGGGAAGGAGAGGCCATCGCGTCTCATCCAGCAGCTTAGAGCCACGGCATCAGTTCTCGGTTACGTCTGCAGAGTCTTATGGAACCTACCCGCCAGACGCTTCACCATTGGTTTCACGTGAAACCTGCTCACGAACATGGTGTTGGCATCGCGGCAACGCCAACATCACCCTGCAGCCCTCGCTGCCAGGAAAGGTCGGCACGTGCACCCCTTGTCTGTGCCCGGCATGCCCGATACAACTGTGAGTACCCAGTAACCTCACGCATGTCGCAGCACTGCGCCACCATACTGAACGCCGGTATTTACGGCGTGCTCTGGGCGCCAACCGATGCGCTACAGAATACGTGAGCAACACGAGCAGTCCTCACTGTTGGAATGCGAACCGATGCCTCCCCCGGGGAAGGGGCTGAGACGGCATCACCGACCACTCATCGGCGACGTTCGCACGCACCACGTCCGCTAGAAGACCCTCAACGAAATCCACTCTCCATCGACACTCTTCTGGTTTCACGTGAAACCAGCGTTCACGAGGATTCGGTATGAGTTCCCCTGTGTACTTTCCTCCGCTGTTCGTGGCCGACACACTGAGGTCAGCCTGGCCCTGCGGTCGTGTGTCCCACCGGGAAGCGGCATTCTCCGGCCGCCAATCTGCTTGGCCACGACAACGCAGTGATGCCCAGCAGAGCACCACCCCTACCCCACGGGGAGGGGAGGCAGCTCGACCCGCGGTTTCACGTGAAACCGCGGGAATCCCCAGTCTCCCCGCTACCGACGGAACCGACGTCCCGGAGCAATCAACGACGCATAGGCTCATGACAACGAGCTCAGCATTTCAGGACCCAACGCCCCCGCTCTTCAGGCGCTGCCGAGGTGTACGGAGACCGTATCTGGCTAGGGATGCAACATCCCACGTCGGTTCTGAGCGTCCTGGCAACGACTCTGAAGAGCGCCTATTCGTATAGCCTCATCCGACCGACACCGTACAACGCCTTCCGGGACCGTTGGGGCTCTGTTCCTTCCATTACGCGCTCCTCCGTTACCGCCTCGGAAGCACGTCGACCAACATCAGCTACGCCTCACTACGGTCGCGCGACACAGCTTCCGCGGCGGCGCGACAACCACTTCCCGTGTTTCACGTGAAACCTCGGGAGTCCCAGCGCCTGTCTGTTTCTGATCTCCTCACTTCTGAGACTCTGCTCGGGTAGGAGCGTGGGATGGTTGTTCACTATCTCGAGGTGAGCCAACAAAAGCATCTGACGAAGCATCGGCGTTCATGGAGCCAACATCACCCCCACTTCCACGTCGCGAACCAAAGGCGGCCGGAGGTTTCACGTGAAACCGAAGGTCGCATTCCAACAATGCTCCCTTCTCACTTTGACGGCGGAACCGTGACAGTCAGCGCTGCGGACACCGAGCCATGTACCTGATCGACCCTGCGGGGTCACGGAGGCGAGGCCAGGCGTTCTCAACCTGGGTCCGGCCGCTTTCCTCTGCTTGGCCTCTCCAGCGCCCAAGCACCGGACCGAGGTAAAGGGTCCACGCCGTCACCGAACCGCCTCCCTGGGGCCAACCCGCTCCGCGAAGTGAGGGACGCACTGGTCAGGGCTCGTGCGTACTTCACGACAGTCCCAGGCAACGCCCCAACCAGCGTCTCAGGTGTCACAGCACTCGAAGCACTCAGAAGTCATGACGCAGCACAACATTCCCTCCTCAGCGCCGCAGACCGTTCTCCGTCGTCCACATGTCGCAACATGACGTACAACCCAGTGTCCACGTGTTTCACGTGAAACCTGGGCTACCCCATTTCAGCTACCACCCGCGACACCTTTCAGCTCACCACACATCATGGGACAACCAAAGAGCGCGGTCGTGTTTCACGTGAAACACGGTGTGGACGCCCGTAGCGCTCGGCCGAGTACCCGCCCCATTTCGGCAGAGACAACGGTGGGGCCGAGACACTGAGTGTCTCGGCCCCACCGTGAATCGCACGATCAGAGCAGGTTACTCCTCATCAAGAGACGTCCCCGGCGCCAGCGCATCGACAAGGCGAGCAAGGTCCTCATCGCCCGCGAACTCAATGGTGATACGCCCCTTCTTCGCTCCACGTGTCACCTTCACGCGAGTGTCAAAGGCATCAGAAAGCCGTGTTGAGAGCGCCGGGAGAGGGGTACTGCGAGCGCGCAAGACCTTCGGCTGATCTGATCCCGGCTCAGGTTCCTCATGAAGCGCCACGAGTTCCTCTGTGGCACGCACCGAGAGGCCCTCAGCCACCACGCGCTGAGCGAGTCGCTCCATCTCCGCCGCGTTGGGGAGACCCAGAAGCGCGCGGGCATGTCCTGCCGAAATGACATTCGCCGCGAGCCTACGCTGCACCAGCGGAGGGAGCTTCATGAGGCGCAACGTGTTGGAGATCTGGGAACGTGACCGGGCAATTCGCTCGGAGAGCTCCGCGTGGGTGCACTGAAAGTCCTCCAGCAGCTGCTGGTAGGCCGCGGCCTCTTCCAAGGGGTTGAGCTGGACGCGGTGCAGGTTCTCCAGCAGGGCGTCACGCAGCAGATCCACGTCTTCGGTATCCCGGACGACCGCCGGAATGGTCTCCATTCCGGCTTCCTTGGAAGCGCGAAGACGACGCTCACCCATAATGAGCTCATACCGAGGCTCCTCTCCCGGAGCGGTCGGCACCTGGCGCACCACGATCGGCTGCAGCAGACCCACTTCTGCAATCGAGGCCGCCAGTTCGGCGATATCGTCCTCGTCGAAGACCTGCCGAGGCTGACGGGGGTTCGGGTGGATCAGCTCCACCGGAATCTCAGCGAAACGGGCGCCCGGGACGGGAACGAGGTCAGCAGCGTCCGTATCCGCTGTCTTTTCCTCGGCGTCGGGCGCGTCGGGCGCCTCAGTTCGAGCGTCAGATGACGCCGCCGGCAGGTTCTCCTCAGTCTGCTTTTTCTCAGACCCGGAGTCGCCGTGATCAGCAGCCACAGCCTGCTCCTCCTCTGTTTCACGTGAAACATCGGGGACCACCGGCGTTGATTTCGGCTGAGGAACCGACGTCGAAGCAGTCTCGTCCTGGACATCCTCCACCGGGGAGGCCTCATGCGAAGACTTCTCCACCGCAGCGGGCACTGTCTTCGTCGCCTTCGCGGTCGCTCGCTTCGGTGCGGCCGACGACGTCCGCTTCGTGGAAGCAGCAGTGGACGACTTCTTTGTGGACTTCTTCTCCGTCACCCCAGCAGCAGTCGCCGAATCAGGCGTGGTTTCACGTGAAACCGACTTCGTCCGCTTGCCCTGCGCGGCAGTCTTGGAGGCAGTCGTCGAACGAGTCGAGCGGCTCTTGGAGCCACGCTTCCGCTGAGACGGAGCCAGGAGAGTGGCGGTCAGATCGCGAGTACTGCGCGCCTCGGAAGCCGACTCGGGCTCCTCCACGACATGCTTGGCATGGGAGGCCGCATCATCATCACGTGACTCGTCCTTGCGCGAATCGGGGAAGAACACATCGGAAGGACGAGACGCAGCAGGTACTTTCTCTTTCTGCGCCTCCGGAATCAGCGCCTGCAGACCCCGTCCGAGTCCGCGCCGTTTCTGAGCCATCAGGCTTCCTCGCCTTCAATTCGGGGAGCGCCCCGCAGAGCGACCTCACGAGCCATTTTCTTATACGCAATTGCGCCGGTGGACCGGGGATCCCAGAACACCACAGGAGCACCGAAGGAGGGGGCCTCGGCAACACGGATGGAACGCGGCACCTTAGTGTCCAGCGTCGCATCAGGGAAATAGGAACGAACTTCGGACTCCACCTCACGGGCAAGGGTGGTGCGTCCGTCAAACATGGTGAGCACAATCATGGAGACTCCCAGCCCCGGATTGTGAATGCGCGCGATCCGGTCAATGGAGCGCGTCAGCAGGGCGAGGCCTTCAAGAGCGTAGTACTCGGCCTGCATCGGGATGAGAACCTCGTCAGCAGCGACGAAGGCGTTGATCGTCATAATGCCGAGGCTCGGCGGACAATCGATGATGACGTAGTCAAGGGGCTCCAGACCGTCGGTTTCACGTGAAACCAGGTAGTCCACCAGCGCACGCCGCAGACGTGACTCACGCTCAGCAGTGGAGATGAGCTCGATCTCAACCGCAGCCACGTCAATAGTCGCGGGTACGCACCACAGGGACTCGCAAAATCGCGTCTTAGCGACGACATCCTTGATCGGCATGGAGTCAACGAGGACGTCGTAGATCGAGGCACTGTCCTCATCATGCTCCACCCCCAGTGCAGTGGAGGCATTACCTTGAGAGTCGGCATCGATGAGCAGGACGTGCAACCCGCCTTCAGCTAAAGCCGCTGCAAGATTCACTGCCGTCGACGTCTTTCCGACGCCGCCTTTCTGATTGGCGACTGCGATGACACGAGTCCGCTCAGGATGTGGGAACTCTCCACCCGCTACCTCGTCTAACGCGAGGTGCTCGGCCTGGAGCTGATCGAAGATAGACGATCCGGACAAACCTGCTTCTCCTCGGACGGTGACCCAACAGCCCGAGCCAGTCGGGCAGTTACGAGTCTACGCGAGCAGGTCGATCCTTACGCGTTACACCGAACGCGCGCCGTATCTCAACGGTTCTTCGGGCGGCGAATCTCAACCACAGCCGTCGTTTCCTCGCCGGCAGTGACAACCTCATGAACAACAGCGACTGATAACTTTGCCTTTTTAATGACATACTTGGCGTCGTCGACCTCATCTTGTGCCCGCATCCCCTTGAGGGCCAGCAGGGCACCCCCTGGTCGGAGCAACGGCGCCGTCAACCGCACCAGCTTGGGCAGGTTCGCCACCGCGCGAGCCGTCACCACGTCATAGCGGTCCTTGACTTCCTCGGCCCGGGCCCGCCGGATGGTCACATTGTCCAAGTCCAGCTCCTCGACGACGTCGGAGAGCCACTGGGTGCGCCGCTCCATCGTCTCAATGAGCGTCACGTCGAGGTCGGGGCGCAGCAACGCGACGACGACGCCGGGAAAACCGGCCCCGGAACCCACGTCGGCCACGCTTCCCCGGGCCGGTAGGAAGGGGACCACGGCAGCCGAGTTGACGATGTGCCGGGTCCACAGGCGGGGAAGCTCACGCGGCCCCACGAGACCACGCAGCTCACCCTCCTCAGCGAGCATCTGCGCGAAGTGCTCCGCTGCGGAGAAGGAGACCCCGAAGATCTCCCGCATCTCCGCCGTCGGCTCCTCCACCTGGGCCCGCTGCTCCTCACTCATGCTCAGGCCTGCTCCGAAGTGGAGTCGTCAGCCGCGTCCTCGGCGCCCTCGTCCTCGTCAACGCCCTCCTCATCGGAGGGCAGGACCACGACGTACCGGTGCGGCTCGGCGCCCTCGGACTCGGAGACCAGCCCGGCGGCGGCGACGACGTCGTGGCACACCTTGCGCTCAAAGGGGTTCATCGGCTCAAGACTGACGGCCTCTCCCGAGGTGAGGACGTTGGTGACCGCCTCCTGGGCGACCTTGGTCAGCTCGGTACGTCGATCGGCGCGGTAGCCGTTGATGTCGAGCATGAGCCGGGAGCGGTTGCCGGTGCGTGCCTGGACCGCGAGGCGGGTCAGCTCCTGAACGGCCTCGAGAACCTCCCCGTCGCGCCCAACGAGGTCGGCGAGCTCGCGCTCGTCACCCTCCTCGGAGGCGACCACGGCGATGGAGGCGCGTCCGTGGTCGATGTCAATGTCGATGTCACCGCCCAGGTCGGCGATGTCGAGAAGCTCCTCGAGGTAGTCGGCGCCGATCTCACCCTCCTCCTCGAGACGCGAGACAGTGTTGCTCACGGGGTTGTTCACGGGGCTGCTCACGGCGTCCTCAGCCGTCTGGTGGGAACTGTGCTGCTCACTCATCATGTCATCCGTATCTGTCATGGGAACCGGGTTGTCCAGCCGCTGAACACGTGTCAGCGGTTGTGCTTCTTCTTGGCCTGGGCCTTGCGTCGGGCCGCCGCCTCGCGACGCTGACGGGCTCGGCGCTCATAACGACGTCGAGCGATCTCCTCATCGCTGAGGCCACCACTCTTGGACGATGTCGAGCCCTTGTCCTCATCGGCGTCCTTGAGCTGCTCGACATCGGAGTCCTGGGCGACGGCCTCGTTGCGGGACTCGCTCTGACCGCCTGACTTCTTCTGTCGGTTCTTGCGCACCGGCTGCACCCGCTGGCCTCCGGTGCGCCCCTCAGCCTCGGCCTTAGCGATCGCCTCAGCTCGTTCCTCCTCCTCCAGGGAGGGCAGTCCCTTGCGGGCCCGCTTGGCATTGATGCGGGCACGGTACTTCTTCTCGGCCTCGCTTCCGGGAGCGGGCATGTTGCGGATGGTGAAGAACTGCTGGCCCATGGTCCACAGGTTGGAGACGACCCAGTAGACGAGCACACCGATCTGGAAGTTGACGCCGGAGACG
>ERZ773090.871-NODE-871-length-11664-cov-2.88991_pt1 | contig 11664 bp, 7 predicted proteins | sample MGYA00580579_ERZ773090 | MGnify/ENA primary metagenome ERZ773090 (study PRJEB29015, sample SAMEA2738014) | human oral metagenome | biome: human oral; feature: human-associated habitat; material: dental | place: China | collected 2132 ... | reverse complement strand
GTGGCGTCGAAAACCTCAAAGAAGTCAGGTGCGTACAATCGACCATTGATAGCTCGTCCTAATTATGAAACCTCAAAAGGGTATATTGATGGTCTGCAGTTCTTTCTTGGATCGATAAGGTCATCTGTTCGGCGGGAGGAAACGGTTGATGATGTGATGGATGAGTTGAAGTTTGCGATCAAAAGGAATTTTGACATAAATCTCAGCTAACGCCTTCAGGCAGCATGAGGGGAGACACATGCCAGACTTCAGTGAAATGATGCGCCGCAGACCAACCACCCAGGAATTCTATTTTGAGTGGGAGGGTCTGCAGATTTTCGGAGCGATTGATATCACGGATGTCCCGAAGGAACTGGAAATACGGTTCACGTCACCGCATCCGGCTGGAGAGGTAGCTTTACGATTAAATGCCTTTGGCTGTAAGTTTACCCACCCAGATGGAAAGCTATCGGAGAGAATCAGGCTGGTTCATGGTGATGTGAACCCGACACCGGGCGACGAGAATTACGCCCGAATACCTATTCATGGTGCCACTCAAGAATCATCAATCCTTGTGTACAACGAGTATTTAGTTGGCCCTCGGGGACTCACGGATGTAAAGCAACTAGAGTCTTTCACCGGCGATAGTGGAATGCTAGTTGAGCGCTGCGAAAACAGCATTTTGTTTCGCTGCAATTCGTGGAAACCTGTCGATAGGAAGGCTTTTGCTGATATGCAGGGGAGTATTACTTTGTTGTACTAATGTACTAAGCAAGCCAAAGCGGGATCCCAAAGACGTCTTGACGAAGCTGAATAGATTTAGCAGGTCATGCAGACGTATATATGATAGTACTCCAGGTACGTGAAGTTCTTGAAAGGTTTAATTACTTTCAAAACTCCTTCCTCCAACCTGCCAGTATCAAAACGGTTTGATTTTCTTGACCCGTAGTTTGAAGCGTGTGGATTCAAAAGGTTTAAAAAACGCCACCAATACACTACATATACGAGTCTTCCTAACTCTGTGCCCGAGCAACCGCCTCCGTCAGAATACGGGCGTAGAGCATCTGCCCCTTAACCTCCGGATGCACGCCGTCCGAAGTCATCAGGCTAGGATCGCTTCGCACAGCCTGCGTTATTGCACCGTTCCAGTCTGCAATATAGACGCGGGAAGAATTTTTCTGCGCAAACTCACGAATCAGATTATTTGAAGAATCAATCCAGGTGAGGGTTCGCGGACCGTACCCCGTTGCGATCACCAACTTCGTGTCTGCCGGAAGCGCCCGCAAAACCTCATCAAGCTGACCGGGCATCAGCGTCGAGTTAGCGGTTACCGAGAGTACTAAAACTTTCCCAATTTTTCCCTGTGATGACCAGGATTTAACCATGGGCAACGCCTGAACAATGGTGCGTCCCTCTGCCGCATCGATCGTGGCGTCCGGCATCGCATCATAAATATCGGGCTCTGCAGAAAGCACTACAGAATCGCCGATCACGGTTACATCAGCAGAATTCACCTGCGGATATTCATCCGGCACTGCAGAGGTCGCAGCGCTAGGAATTGCTGCCGTCGAATTTGCTGTTGGCGAGGCGCTCGCATGTGCTCGTTGTTCCTCACGCGCTTTTAAACGTTCCTGGGCGCGCTTTTTGCCTTCTTCAACGGCGCGTTGTGCACTAGTTTGATCGGGGGCGGTTCGTACCGCGACGGCGGTCGCTGAGCCTGCGCCCATCACAAGCACTAAAGCAATAATGGGTAGAGCACGATACCTGCCGTAACGAATGCTTCCAAAAAATTGTGCGAACGAGCTACGGAAACCATATCGCCGTACTGGAGTTTCAAGGTAACGATAAGAAAGCTCAGCAATAATGACGGTAACCAGCAGAACGACAACGTTCCACAGCGGTGAACGATCCACGCCCAGAAGATAATGCGCCATAACGGCAAGCGGCCAGTGCCAGAGGTAAAGTCCATAGGATCGCTGCCCAATCCAGGTGAGGGGACCGAAAGATAACACCGAGCGTAATAGAGACGATGCCCCGGCGAGCATATCCGGCAGGATTCCTTGAATAACTCCAAGAGTCAGCAGCGAAGCGCCGAGGAGCCCCCAGGGGATAGTGCCCGGCGCCTTCTCAGGCATAAGAAGAGCGAGCGGAATGAGAGCAACCAAGCAGAGCCAGCTGAGAATTACACGCAGGAAAGTCACCGCTCCAAAGGGCTGCGCCACTCGATATATAACGTGTTTATCACGAGGTGGATAGAGCGACCACGGGATCGAAAAAGCTAGTAAAACGCCTAGAAGCAGACCGTAAACATGGGTATCGGTACCGTAGTAAATACGGCTGATGGGCGCTCCAAACGCCAACATAACCGTGCCGCTTGTTAAGGATGCAATGATAGCTATAAAGATAATGAGGCTGAATCGTCTCCACCGTCTGCCGAGGATAACACCCGCCGCCACTAGGAGAAGAGGCCAGAACAGGTAGAACTGCTCTTCAACGGCAAGCGACCAAAAGTTCGTGAAAAGTTCGGGAGAAGTCTGAGCAAAATAGTCGTTACCGCTGAAAATAGAGAGCCAGTTAGATGAGAATGTGCCTGCGCCAGTAAGTTGTCTGCCCAGATTGACCTGTATATCGCCGCCTATTGCTAGTGCGATGGGTCCGGTTACTAAAATGAGTAGCGCGATCGCAGGGAGGAGCCTGCGAGCGCGGCGCTTCCAGAAAAGGAACAGGTTAATACGCCCGGTTATCGCCCCTTCACGGAGTAAGAGGGCGGTGATCAAATATCCCGAGATGACGAAGAAAATATCGACCCCGATCATACCGCCCGGCACCGCAGTAGGCCAGAGATGGTACACAATTACCAGGAGTACGGCGATAGCTCGCAGGCCGTCGAGCCCGGGCAACATAAAAGAGCGGTTAGCCTCATGGGGGCTGACCGCGGACGGAAAAAGTTGCTTCATGATGTGTTGTTACTCCGGGGTGATGAAAGAGTGAAGAAAAATACTGTTTACTAGTATAAAAGTTTATTTGTTAGATAGAGACGTTTGGAGCCATCGGGAAGTTTTGTGAAATTTAAGAAACGCGGCTACCAGATATTTTGGTATCTATAAGGGTGTTGTGCTGGTACTTGAGCGTTGATGGGGTTTTAGGACATAAGCAACATAGTGTCTCGATTCGTGCTGTACGCCACATGCGATAATAGGAGAGATAACTGGGCTATTCGTAAATTTTGGAGGCAACAGAATGGTAGAAGCAACGCAGACTAAAATACGGCGGGTGGCGGTTCTTGGAGCATCGGGGCGTATGGGATCGGAAGCGGTCAAGGCTATTACCGACGCCCCCGATTTTGAATTAGTTGCCGCTTTAGGGCGTGAAGATTCTCTCGAAAAGCTCGTCGAAACTAATGCTGAGATTATGGTTGATTTGACTGTGCCGAGCGCTACCGAGACGAACGTCCGTTTTGCCGTAGAGCACGGAGTGCATGCTGTTGTGGGTACTACCGGCTGGACTGAAGAACGTGTGGAATCCTTGCGTGAGCTTCTTGATGAGCACCCGCAGGTGGGTGTGCTGATTGCACCGAATTTTGCGTTGGGATCCATTTTGGCGACGGAATTCGCGGCTAAGGCGGCACCGTATTTTGAATCGGTTGAGATTATCGAAATTCATCACCCCAATAAGGTCGATGCCCCTTCGGGAACAGCCGCTCACACAGCACGTCAAGTTGCGGCTGCGCGAGAGGAAGCTGGGCTTGGAAACAGCCCGGACGCTACCGAGAGTGATCCTCTGGGGTCTCGCGGCGGTAAAGTTGAGGGTATTAATGTGCATGCGGTGCGGCTTCGTGGCATGGTTGCGCATCAGGAAATTCTGCTGGGCGACCCCGGACAGCTTTTGACAATCCGCCACGATTCTTTCGACCGCGCATCCTTCATGCCTGGGGTGCTTTTGGGCGTTCGGCGGGTTGCGGCGCATCCGGGGTTGAGTATTGGACTCGATAAGTATATGGATCTGTAGATCGTGCGGACACCGACTCCAATGACCCCAGAACAAGAAACGGTAAAACCCGTGCGGGGCGCCTCATGGCTGACATCGTTGAGATTATGGGTTGCGATTGCCTGTCTCTTATTAGTCTGTACCGTGCTTCTGCTGCCTCTGCCGCTGGGTATTCGTGCGTCAATACTGGGCGTGCTGATTTTCAGCGGAGTATTTACGCTGGTGGATGCGGGCGGTAAAGGTAAAATCTTTGCGGCGCTCACAGTGGCGCTCTTGGGGCTGTATCTGCTGTTTACGGCACAGCGTGGGGTCGTGCTCATTGCGTCGGGGAATATCGCAGGTATTCTGCTCGGGGCGGGACTATTGCTTTTGCCCGCAGTGGGTGCATGGGCGCTTGTGCGCGAGGTGATATTTGGTGCGCGTATACAGCGGATGGCTCAGGAGCTTGATGCCCAGGGTAAACTTCCCGAAGATACGCTGCCGCGAAGTCCTTCCGGAAGGGTTGATCGTGAGGCTGCTTCAGTAGAACTTGAAAAATTTGCCGATATTCTCGAAGCAAATCCGGACAGCTGGGAAGCCTGGTTTAATCTCTCGTGCATGTACGATGTCTGCGGTGAACGTAAACGTGCCCGCGCCGCTATGCGAAATGCGATTTCTCTGCGCCGCGGTCGTGGTGTGACCGACCTGAAATAGCGTGGCTGTTAGGGGAGTCCATGCGTGTTCATGAAGAGTGCTTGAAGTTGCGTTTTGAGTTCAAGAACGCAGAACTCCACAAAAAAGTGAAAATTTTCGGGACAAAAGCAAAATTAATGTAGCATAAGAATAGCTTAAGATAGTACTCTGGGGTGTATGGCTGAGAACGTGATGAACCCCGGTACTTTTGTAAACCCGCCCTTTGGGCGTCTGCTCACGGCGATGGTAACGCCCTTCGCTCAAGACGGATCTGTGGATGAAAAACAGGTTGCACACCTGGCGGAATACCTCATTGACAACGGTCATGACGGGTTGATTGTCTGTGGCACCACAGGAGAATACTCGACCATGACCGATGATGAGAACGAGCGAGTTTTCGCCATCGTCAAAGAAGCTGTAGGAGACCGTGCTTCTATCGTTGCTGGCGTGGGCTCGAACGACACCGCGCACACCATTGAACTTGCCCGTCGCGCCGAAAAGGTTGGTGTTGACGGTTTGCTTGTGGTGACTCCCTACTATAACAAGCCCACTCAGCATGGCGTTTACGCGCACTTTAGCACCGTAGCAAAAGCCACCAGTACACCCATCATGCTCTACGATATTCCGGGGCGTGCCAGCATCCCGATTGCCCCCGACACCTACCGTCGGCTGGCAGAACTTGATAATATTGTTGCTGTTAAGGATGCGAAGGCTGACTTTGGCGCCGCAACCGACGTTATGGCAACCACAGATTTGCATTACTACAGTGGTGATGATGGTTTGACTCTGCCTTGGATGGCAGTAGGAGCCGTAGGCTTAGTTTCAGTTACCGCGCATGTGGCACCCATGCTCTTCCGTGAGCTTATTGATGCCGTTGTAGCGCAGGATCTTGTGAGTGCGCAGCGCATTAACCTGCAGCTCGTGCCCATTGTGAACGCCACCATGGGACGAGCCCCCGGCGCCGTTGCTGCCAAAGAAATCCTGGCTTGGCAAGGCGTTCTTGGCACACCTGTTGTACGCCTGCCTCATGTACTTTCCGAACCCGAAGTGGTGGAGGCTATCCGAGCGGATCTGCTTTCCTCCACTATCGCGCAGACTCTTAAAAACGCATAAGACTTTCTGCGGCTAGTTTCGGGCGGACCCAGCGTGACTCGTATGTAGCGAGAAGATCACGCGGGTCCGCTTTCCGTGCAGAAGCGGAACGTGAAGGCGTGGACCCCTCCTCTAGAGGCGAGATGCGTCCACGACCTTTGGCGAACGGACTCTCAGCCTCTCAAGCCGCATGAGCAGCACCCGCGAAGCAACCCGATACGCTTCGGAGTTTGATACTCACAGCGGGTGCGCCCTTAGACGACACGAAAAATAGAATCATAGAAAATAAGGAGATACGCATGAGCGTTTTTGAAAATGATCTGCCGGCGCCTCCCAAACTGCAGAAAGACACCCTGCGCGTGGTGCCTCTCGGTGGTCTGGGTGAAGTCGGTCGAAATATGACCGTCTACGAAATCAACGGCAAACTGCTGATTGTAGACTGCGGTGTGCTCTTCCCTGAAGAGTCCCAGCCCGGTGTAGACCTAATCCTGCCCGACTTCAGCTATGTGGTCGATCGCCTGGATGATGTAGTCGCCATGGTTCTCACTCACGGGCACGAAGACCACATTGGGGCGGTACCTTATCTGCTTAAGAAACGTCCCGATATTCCCCTCATTGGTTCCGAACTCACTCTCGCGCTGGTAGAAGCGAAGCTTGCCGAGCATCGCATCAAGCCTTATACGCTCACCGTAAAGGAACACCAGATCGAAAAATTTGGTCCTTTTGAATGCGAGTTCATCGCGGTTAACCACTCTATTCCGGATGCACTCGCCGTATTTATCCGAACCGCTGCAGGAACTGTGCTGCACACCGGCGACTTTAAGATGGATCAGCTTCCACTGGATGGGCGCATCACCGACCTGCGTCACTTCTCGCGTCTGGGCGACGAAGGTGTGGATCTATTCCTGCCTGACTCCACAAACGCAGAGGTTCCCGGGTTTACACCCACCGAAAAAAATATCGGACCTGTTATATCGAGCGTATTCCGCGATGCGCCCGGTCGTATTATCGTGGCCTCGTTCTCCTCACACGTTCACCGCGTGCAGCAGGTGCTCGATGCCGCAGTCGAGCGCGGGCGCAAAGTTGTGCTGGTCGGACGCTCCATGGTGCGCAACATGACCATCGCTGAGAAACTGGGTTACCTCAAGGTACCCGAGGGCGTTCTTGTAGATTTGAAGAAGGTCGATGAATACCGCCCCGATGAGCTTGTACTCATGTGTACCGGTTCGCAGGGCGAGCCGATGGCGGCTCTGTCGCGTATGGCTAATGGCGATCACAAGGTTCAGCTTGAACCGGGCGACACCGTCGTGCTGGCTTCATCGCTAATTCCAGGTAACGAAACCAGCGTGTACCGCATCATTAACGCCCTGATGAAACTCGGCGTGACTGTTGTGCATAAGGGCAACGCAAAGGTTCACGTTTCGGGTCACGCGGCGGCGGGAGAGCTGCTGTACTGCTACAACATTCTGGAACCGAAGAACGTGATGCCTGTTCACGGCGAGGTTCGTCACCTGATTGCTAACGGGGAACTGGCAAAAGAGACAGGTGTTCCCGAAGAAGGCGTGCTCCTGTGCGAATCCGGTACCGTTGTGGATCTCAAAGACGGCGTAGCGAAGATCGTTGGCGAAGTTCCCTGCGAATACCTGTACGTGGATGGACGTTCTGTCGGTTCGGTGACTGAGGACGATCTTAAGGCACGCCGCGTTCTGGGTGAAGAAGGATTCGTCTCTATCGTGACGGTCATCGATCGTGCTACCAAACGTGTGGTAACCGGGCCAGATATTCATGCCCGCGGTATCGCCGAAGACGATTCGGTCTTCGACGAGATCACCCCCAAAATTACCGCCGCCCTTGAGGATGCGCTTCACCGCGCGCCCGAGAAGGTGCATACGGTACAGCAGCTTCAGCAGATTGTGCGCCGTACCATTGGTGCATGGATCTCCCGCCGCCTGCGCCGTAAGCCCATGATCGTCCCAGTGGTCGTTGAGACTAAAACGGATGAGGAGCCTAAGCCGACGGTGTAGCGAGCGCATAGCCCACGGCGAAAGGCGGTGCGGGCACGCTCTGTGCGAACGTACCCCGCACAATACACGACAAACGGGGCCGATAGCTGCTTGAGCGGTCGGCTCCGTTCCCGTGTACGGTAGCATATGAATACTATGGATGCGTATCACGTTCTTGCCCCGATTGCATCGGTCGCGAGAGAATGACGGCATCTAGCCCCAAGCACATGGAAGGTTGCTAACCTAGTAAATATGGCTTCACGGAGTAATCAAGGGCGTAAAAGCAAAACCGGATCAGCCAAGAAAACCTCGGCACGCGGCTCCCGAGGCACGTCTAAGCGCGCGAACACCCCCGAAACCAACCCCGTAGCAAATGCTATTGCGAAAGTGTGGTTAGGCATCGCCCACACGGTGGGCGGCGCTGTGCGTGCTCTTGGGGTGCATCGCACAGATTTAGATCCACAGGCACGCCGCGATGGTGGAGCGCTCTTCATTCTGCTTTTCGGCATTATTACGGCTGGGGTCGAATGGTATAGCTGGCGCGTCATGTCTGCACCGGTCATTATCCATGCCCCAATCTCGGCATGGCACACCATGCTGGGCGGCGTTTTCGGTCAGGGTGCTATTTTGGTACCGATTCTGAGCTTTATCTTGGCATGGTGCGTTTTCCGTACGCCGGATGATGTTCGCCGCACCAATCGAGTCTCGCTCGGCCTGCTGCTCATCCTTATTGCAGCGTCGCTTTTCTTCGCGATGAACGCCGGATACCCCAGTTTTTCGGGCGGTTTTGAGGCTGTATGGGCCGGGGGTGGCGCCATTGGTGCGCTTCTTGGACCTCTCATGCAACGCATAGTATTTGTGCAGTGGCTCGTTATTCTGGCTCTCTTCGTCATGGGGCTTATGGTATTGACGGCTACTCCGGTGCGTCAGGTTATTCCGCGGCTTACACATCTCGTTCGCATGGCCTTGGGCGAAAAGCCGGTTGCCTCCACCGATGACGACCCGACCATCGCATACCCGCAGGACGGCTATGATGCGGATTCCACGGCAGCGACTCAGACAGTCGATTTGAGTGCCTCGGAACATGATCGTAGCTATCTTTACGGTGATGAGGAAGAACGCCGTACGCCTCGCGGCGGTATCTTCGGGTCAATTAAGCGGTGGTTCGGATTCGGCCGTTCCCAACAGGCCGATCAGGGATTGGATGAATACGTTGGCGATGAGGCCAGCCCCGTGGTTAATACTCATGAAGAGTTTTCCGCAACCTCTGCGGATGCCCCAGCGCCGCATTCTTCGGCATCGTCTCAGGGTAGGTTGAGCCGCCTGCCCAAACGCCGCACCGAGAACACCGTGTTCGATCATGAGGCTTCGGACGCGCCCTCGGCACGCCTGGCTCAGGCGCAGCGTGCCGCCGTTGAACACGGTCGTGTGGCACCAGATGCACTCTTTGATGTAGAGGCTTTTGATGACACATCGGTGCAGCCTCTCGTACCCGCCGCATCCGAGCAGAATGTTGCGACAAAGCAGATAGCAAGCCCTCAGACGCAGCCTGCTCAACAGTCACAGCCGGAAGCAGTGCAGCAGCAAGGTACACCGGCTAAACCGCAGCAAAGTAGTGGTGCATCCCGCATGCCGCAGACGAAGCCGCAAGCTACGGTCAGCGGAGCTGCGGCTGCCGGTACGGGGGCATCACGGCCCCTGCAAAACAACACGCGCACCGCGCATACCGAGCAGGCCCGCCCCGAACAATCCGTCGAGTCTTCGCAGGGCACTTATAACCTGCCTGCAGAACAGATGCTGGTGGCAGGTCCCCCTGCTAAGGAATCATCCGAAGTGAACGAACACGTGGTCGAAGCACTGACCAACGTTTTAGAGCAGTTTAAGGTTGATGCGGTCGTCACCGGATTCTCGCGCGGTCCGACCGTGACCCGCTACGAGATCGAGCTGGGTGCCGGTACGAAGGTTGAACGTGTGACCGCGCTGAGTAAGAATATCGCCTATGCAGTCGCCAGCCCGGATGTGCGTATCCTATCGCCTATTCCCGGTAAATCGGCGATCGGTATTGAGATTCCAAATACTGACCGCGAGACGGTATCTCTGGGCGATGTCTTACGGTCCCCGCAGGCTCACTCGAACCCGCATCCGATGGTTATGGGCGTGGGCAAAGATGTCGAGGGCGGTTTTGTGCTTGCGAACCTGGCGAAAATGCCGCATATGTTAGTTGCGGGTGCAACCGGCGCCGGTAAGTCTTCGTTCGTGAACTCGATGATCACCTCGATTCTTATGCGTTCTACACCTGATCAGGTGCGTTTGGTGATGGTGGACCCCAAACGCGTGGAGCTTACCGCCTATGAGGGAATTCCACACCTGATTACGCCTATTATTACTAACCCGAAGAAGGCAGCGGAGGCGCTTCAATGGGTAGTACGTGAAATGGATGCACGCTATGACGACCTGGCGCATTACGGGTTTAAGCATGTGGACGATTTCAACAAGGCCGTACGCGAGGGCAAGATTCAGCCTGAGCCGGGGAGTAAACGAAAAATTCACGAGTACCCGTACCTGTTGGTTATCGTGGACGAGCTTGCCGATTTGATGATGGTTGCCCCGCGTGACGTTGAAGAGGCGATTGTTCGTATTACGCAGTTGGCGCGTGCAGCTGGTATTCACCTGGTGCTTGCAACTCAGCGTCCTTCGGTTGACGTGGTAACCGGTCTGATTAAGGCGAACGTTCCTTCGCGTATGGCGTTTGCGACATCATCGGTCACGGATTCGCGTGTGGTGCTGGATCAACCAGGCGCTGAAAAACTGATCGGTCAGGGCGATGCGCTCTTCCTGCCAATGGGTGCCTCGAAGCCGATGCGTGTGCAGGGTGCGTGGGTCTCTGAATCCGAGATTCATGCGGTTGTTGAGCACGTGAAGCAGCAGGCTCCGACAATTTACCGTGAAGATGTTATGGTCTCAGCCGCGAAGAAGCAGATTGATGAGGAAATCGGCGATGACCTTGATGACTTGCTCCAGGCGGCTGAAATCGTGATTACCACGCAGTTTGGTTCTACCTCAATGCTTCAGCGTAAACTCCGCATGGGCTTTGCGAAGGCGGGGCGCATTATGGATCTGCTGGAGTCTCAAGGCATAGTTGGTCCTTCTGAGGGTTCGAAGGCACGCGATGTTCTGGTGCGCCCGGACAATCTGCAGAATACCTTGGCACGCATCCGGGGTGAAGAGGTGCCCGAACCCGTTGAGGAAACTTTTGAAGACCCGTATGCGCAAGCGGTGAACCCCGCAGAGCCTTCTGAATATGCGGTGGAAGAGAGCGATGAGGGTTCGGAGGACGCCTGGCAGCTCACGGGGCGGTAACCTATCAACAGTCGTATTCAAAGTGTTCTCACACCCTAGAGAGATTCCCGCTTCTGCTGGCATATCGTGCTGCGGAAGCGGGAATTTTTCTATTACTGCGAGCCCAAACAAGGATTTATCGGAATGCCATTCTTATAGGAACGATACCTCGTATACTGGAAAGATATGAGGCAAGGGCTACGCTCTGGGAGTTACTTGCAGCCAACAACGAGTCGTTGGTACCAGACTGTAGAGAAGGGTAACAGTGAGTCAGGAATCAGTATCGGCGGTATCGCAGACCGAGCGTCATGTATCTAACTGGAATCTGCCGAATATTCTGACGGTTGTGCGTATTATTGCAGTTCCTTTTTTCGTTGTAGTGCTCCTTGCGGGCGGAACATTCGGAGCTGAAGATGTAGCACAGCGGTGGCTTGCTTTTGCCCTCTTTATCGCCGCGATGATTACCGACTGGGCGGACGGTTACCTGGCTCGAAGCCGTAACCTCATCACGAGCTTTGGGAAGATCGCTGATCCTATTGCTGATAAGCTCCTCACCGGTGCGGCGTTCATTACCCTTTCTTGGTTGGGCGAG
>ERZ773090.870-NODE-870-length-11682-cov-7.10157_pt1 | contig 11682 bp, 10 predicted proteins | sample MGYA00580579_ERZ773090 | MGnify/ENA primary metagenome ERZ773090 (study PRJEB29015, sample SAMEA2738014) | human oral metagenome | biome: human oral; feature: human-associated habitat; material: dental | place: China | collected 2132 ... | reverse complement strand
TTGTTTTGGGCTGCCCCGACGGGGTGTATGGCATTCCAACCAGCGTCGCCGATGCTGCCGACGACGCTGGGGGCACGGGGGATGCGGCCGGCGAAGAAAGCGACGGGGGTAAGACTGCTGAGTTGCCGACGGCTAATCCGGTGCTGCTTCAGGCCACTGACCAGCCGGTGACGGCGGCGGTCAAAACCACCAGTGGGATGATTTTCGCCGGTAGTTCGGATCGGGAAGACGTGGACGTGTACCAGGATGGGGAGAAAACCACCATTCGGGTGGAGGATCCCACGGACGCCATGATTGCGGTGCCGGTTTCTGGCGGTGAGGATTCGGTGTATCGGATCAATCGGCGGACCACGATCATCCAAAACATTAATGTGGCTGACAAGTCGGCGGGCGCGGTGCTGCGCGTGGGCTTGGGTGTGGGAACGATCACCCCGGGGGCCCAGGGGATGGCGTTGGCGACGGACACGATCGGGAAGCAGTTCGGGGTGTATCTGACCAATGATGTGATTCGGCTGCACCAAACCACCCCCACCACCGGTGCGCCGTGGGCTATCGCGTGGGATGATAAGCGGCAGCAGGTGTGGGTGGCCACCACGGATGATAATAAAATCCGGCGGTATCAGCTTGGTTCGGGCCAAGGCGAGGAGTTGGAAGCCTATAATTCTATTGAAAACACCCAATCGCTTGTGGCGTTACCTGATGGCATGATCCTCGCGGCCTCCGCCACTGGAACTGATGTGCAGGTCATCACCCCGTAACTCCCCTATCAGCGATACTTAACTGGAAAGCACCCTATGACTTCTTATTCGATTACTCCGCACCCGTGGCGCACCAAGGCCTATGCCCTGGCGTTGAAAGGCATGTTCCGGCTGTCCCCGGAGCGAATCCATGGCATTATTTCCGCCGCCCTGCGGGTGTTGCAGGCCACTCCCCGACCGGTTAATCGGTTGGTGGGGAAGATTGTGCAGGTGAATGATCCGATCTTGTCGCAGGAAGTGTTTGGCACGGTGTTTCCGCAACCATTAGGGTTGGCTGCCGGTTTCGATAAGAACGGGCGGTTGGCTGATGTGTGGCACACGATCGGGTTTGGTTATGCGGAGTTGGGGACGGTGACGGCGGCCGGCCAGCCGGGGAATCCCGCCCCCAGGCTGTTTCGGTTGCCGAAGGATAAGGCGATTTTGAACCGCATGGGGTTCAATAATGAGGGGGCGGCGGATGTGGCGTTTCATCTGCGGCACCGGAAGACCCGCGCCGTGGTGGGGATTAATATTGGGAAAACCAAGGTGGTGGATGCGGCCGCGGCAGCGGATGATTACCGCCGGTCGGCATCACTGTTGGGGGATTTAGCGCAGTTCCTTGTGGTGAATGTTTCTTCCCCGAACACGCCCGGGTTGCGGGATTTGCAGGAGGTGGAGTCGCTGAGGCCGATTCTTCAGGCGGTGCAGGGGGCCACGAACACGCCGGTGTTGGTGAAGATCGCCCCGGATTTGTCCGATGAGGATGTGGATGCGGTGGCGGACCTGGCGTTGGAGTTGGGTTTGGATGGTATTGTAGCGACGAATACCACGATTTCCCGGGATGGCCTGGTCACCCCAGAGTCGCAGGTGGCGGCCATGGGGCCGGGCGGGATTTCCGGCCCGCCGGTGGCGGATCGGGCGTTGGAGGTGCTCAAACGGTTGCGGGGTCGGGTGGGTGATTCCCTGGTGCTCATTGGGGTGGGCGGGATTTCGATGCCGAAAGATGCGTGGGAACGCATCGCCGCCGGCGCCACCCTGGTGCAGGGCTACACCGGCCTGATTTATGGTGGCCTGGATTGGATTCGGGATATTCACTTGGGCATTGCCGCCCAGTTGCGGGCCTACGGGCTGAATAATATTTCGGAGGCGGTGGGGTCGAACCTGCCGTGGACCCTGGGCTAACCCTCCCCTACCCCAAATGTGACCCCGGACCACGGCTGGCCCGGGGTTTTTGGTTAGTCGTTGCGATACCAGCCCCAGTACACGGCGCGGGCGAGGGAATGGTAGTACAGGTTAAAACCCAGCACGGTGGGGGTGGCGTCTGCGGGAATGTCGAGCCGGTCCACGTCGACCGCGTGGATGGCGAACAGGTAGCGGTGGGGGCCGTGGCCGGCGGGCGGGTTGGGCCCATAGTAGCCGCGGATACCGGAGTCGCCCCGCAGGGTGACGGTTTCGTCAAGCCCCAGCAGCGGCTGGTCGGCCAGGCCCGCGCCGGTGGGAAGTTCCGTGACAGTTGCGGGAATGTTGAATGCAGCCCAGTGCCAGAACCCGCTGGCGGTGGGGGCGTCGGGGTCGAACATGGTCACGGCAATGGATTTAGTGCCCTCCGGCAGGCCAGACCAGGCCAGTTGGGGGGACACGTTTGCCGGGGCAACATACGTGTCGGGGATGGCGTCGCCGCATCCGAAATCGGTGGAGGTGAGGGGGAAATCCGGCAGGTCCCGCAGGGGCGCGTAGGGGTCGGGGCCGGGGAATCGGGGGTCTGATGCGTATGAAGTCATAGGTTCATTCATACCCTACATGGTGTGATCCTGGCCGCTCCATCGGGCAAAGAGTTGCGCATATCTCCCGCCGGCGGCGACAAGGTCAGCATGCCGGCCGTCTTCAATGATCCGCCCGGCGTCCATCACGATGATGCGGTCGGCCACTACCGCCTGGTCCAGCCGGTGGGCAACCACGAGGGCGGTACGCCCCCGGGTGACGAGTTCGGCGGCCGCCTCCAGGGTGTGGGCTTGGTCGGATCCGGCTTCGGAGGTGGCCTCGTCAAGGATGAGGACGTGGGGGTTGCGGAGCAGCACCCGGGCGAGGGCGATTTGTTGCTGCACTTCCGGCATGAGCGGTACCGCGCCCGCCCCCACCTGGGTGTCGAGGCCGAGGGGGAAGGCCCGGCGAAAGGCGGTGCCGTTCTCGGGCAGGCCCACGGCCGCAAGGGCGTCGAGAAGCTCCCCGTCGGTGGCGGTGGGGGCCGCCATACGGAGGTCGTCGCGCAGCGTGCCGGAGAATATGTGCACCTCCTGGCTGATGAGGGTGACGTTGCGGGCGGTCCACACGTCGGAAACCTGGGCGATGTCCACGTCGCCGACGGTGATGGTGCCGGCGGTGGGTCGCAGCAGACCGGACATGAGGGCGGCGAGCGTGGATTTGCCCGCCCCGGACGCGCCGACGAGGGCGGTGGTGGTGCCGGCCGCCAGCGTGAGGTCGAGGGTGGGAAGCACGGGTTCGGTGGTGTCGGGGTAGGAGAATTCCAGGCCACGAATGGTGACGTCGGCGGGTTTTTCCAGGTCGGGTGCGGTGTGTTGGCCGGTTGGGGTGTAGAGTTTCGCCAGGGCGACGGCGCGGCCGAGCCGGGTCATGCCTTCTTGAATGTCGTTGAGGAAGAACATGGTGTTGAAGATTTGGGTTTCGGCCCGGACGGCGAGGAATACCGCGGCAGAGGCAGCGCCGGCGGTGATATGGCTGTGGGCGGTCAGCCAGGCGCCGAGGCCGAGGGCGGCAATCACCCACACCCCGGAAATGGTTTGGGCGAGGTGGAGCAGCCGGTTGATGTAGGGGACGCGGGTGGCGGTAGCCTGGAGGGCCGCCCAGCTTTTGGTTTGCATGCGGTCAAGCGCCCAGGCGCCGTAGCGGAACGCTTTGAAGGTGGCGAGGCCCCGGAGGGTGTCGAGCAGGGTGGCGTTACGTTCGGCCTCGATGGCGGACATGGCGTTGGTTACCGGGGGCAGCGCCCTGATCCAGCGTTTACTGATGGGGACGAAAATAACGGCGATGACCAGGGCGAGCACACCGAACCGGTAGTCGATGAGGGTCATGGCGCCGATGCTGAAGGGGAACATCAGGAGCATGAACATGACCCGGGACCCAATCTGGCTGAACTGGGTGACAGGCTGGTCAATGTCGTGGGTCATGCGGGTAATGACGTTCCCGGTGCCGAGCGCCATAACATCAGGAATGGGTGCCTGCAGGGTGGAGTTGAGGCAGTTGCGTTTCAGGTCTACGCTCATACGGCGTAGTTTTATGCCAATAAGATAGTTTGCAAGCGAACGCAAGCAGTGGCCAACGAAGGTGGCGGCGCAGGCCACGCCGACCAGGATCATGAGGGCGCGCTCCCCCGTGCCAACAATGGGGACGGCAACGCCACGGAGGACATCCACACTGTAGCCCAGCACGTTGGCCTCCAGAATGGTGCAGGCGAGCAAGACACAATGCAGCGTGATAAGGCCTACCCACCAGCGGCGGCTGAGTGCGTTACGGAGGCCACCGAGGTAGCGGAGGGTTTCGGCTACGGGGGCTGGCGCCAGCGAGTCATGGTGGGCGAGTTGGTGAGTCATCGGGTGTGTTCCTCTCCGGCGGCGCGGGCCCAGGTTTTCCGCCCAGATATGACCAGGGTGATGCTGGTGGCGCGCAACTGTTTTATGGCCTGCACCACGGCGTCGAGGGTGACCGCGTCCAGGCCGGTGGTGGGTTCGTCGAACAGGAGCACGCGAGGGTTACGGGCGAGGGCCCGGGCCAGGGCGACACGTTGCCGCTGCCCACCGGACAGGTTGAGACCAGCCTCGCCGAGCGGCGTGGTGGGCAACTCCCCACCCGGGCCGTACCCGCCCAAACGTTCGATGATGTCGGTGCAGGCGGCAGCGTCGAGGGCCGCTATTACCTGTTCGTGGGGGATATCCCCGGTGGGGTTGATATTTTCGGCAAGGGTTCCTTCGAACACGCTCACGAGATGCGGGGTGGCGAGCACCTCGTCGAGCCCGGCGAGCAGATGATAATCGCGGTAATTATCCTCGGTAGGCTGCCACACGTGCAGCCCCGGCTCCAAGGCGGCGAGGAGTTCCTCCGCTTTGCGACGCTCCCCCGTGTCGTCTTCCGGCTTCTCGGAGTCCGCCGCCGTGGCGTCAATGAGATCGCTAATGCGGTCGCCGGCGGCGATACCACGCGCCCAGGTGCTCGATAGCATACCCATGGAAATACCCAACGCCTGGAGCGCCGGGCCGGCGATCATGGAGATGGACACCAATTCACCTGGGGTGATCTCCCCCAGGTGGGCGAGCCAGGCGGCATAGCTGATGGTGAAAATGACCAGGAAGGTGGGCACGAGCTGGCGGAGGAAATCCATGCCGATGGACACCCGCATGTCCCGCTCCATGGCGTCAAGGACCGTGTCGCTGGTGGCGTCGAACCGGTGCTGAGTGATTTCTACCGCCCCCAGACCTTTAACCACGCGGGAGCCTTGGGCAACGTCGGTAGCAAGACTGGCAAGCCCGGCCTCTGCCTGACGTCGGGCCGCAGACACCCTGGTGATGGGCCTCGCGGTGAGTGCCGCGGCACCGGCGGTCAGCAGCGCACCCACGGGCAGCAGCAGGGCGATCGTCAGGGATATGGGGGCGATACCGACGGTCGCGCCGATGAGATAGCCGATCATCATGACGGGAAATCCAGTGATTTCCCGCACATCGGCGCAGGTTTTCGTGTCCGTATCGACGGTGCTTAAGATCGTGCCCGGGCTGTGGCGAATATCCTGGCTGCGCAGCAGCCTGGCGGTGAGGAAGAGCCGTGTGTTGTGCACCACCCGGGCGATCCCCACTTGAGTCATGCCCATTGAGGTGGTTTCGCCTGCAATGCCGAGGATCATCAGTGCGCACAATAACCCCAGCGGTAGGAGGATTTCTGCAACATGGCCCGTGCCGAACGTGGCGTCGATAACGCGGCCCACAACGATTGTGGCGATGGCGCTCATGCCCGACCCCACACCCTGCATAATGACCTGCCATGTCACCGCCCCGGGGTATGCCAACAGCATGTTGCTGGCCACCCGCCTGCCACCATCCCACGTGTCGGGGCGGAGGCTGTGGTCGGTAGTAGGTGGTTGATCTGGGGCGAACCATCGCCAGGCTATCCCCCGCCTGAGTGGTTTTGGTTGTGATTCTGATGGGTGTGCTGTCATCATTATTAACAGTAACAGCTTTGCCACCAACGAAATTTTGGGGAGTTTTACCTGCTGATTTGCCTTATTGTTGGTTTTTCGCTTAAAGTGTAGCGAGTGCCCAGCCAATATGGCTGAAACCACATCCTAAGCCCGGGTGGCGGAATGGCAGACGCGCTAGCTTGAGGTGCTAGTGTCCTACTAATGGACGTGGGGGTTCAAGTCCCCCCTCGGGCACCAACAAGCTCTTACCCAAACCCACCCCAGTCGAAAACGTCTGGGATGCAGTTCCAGATGATGAACAACGCTCACCCACCGGGGTGGGCGTTGTTCGTGTTGTAGAGCTCATGAGCGTGTCGTCAGCGGTGGGCGGTGTGGCTGAGGCGCCAGGCTGAGCCGGGTGGTGCAGGTGGTGCGTATGGGCGGCGGCGTGCAGGCTGGGGCTGATCAGCTGGTCGAAGGGTGGGACGAGCAGAGCGCTGAGGCGAGCACCGGAGCCCGTATCGGCGAGGTGGACGGGGCGCGGCATCAGGATTGGCGTGTCAGCATCAGCTCCTCCTCCCCCATTGGCATCACCAGTTCTTTCTTCTCCGGCGCTGTCCTGTCCATCGTGTGCGCCCGCGTCCTTGCCCGGCTGCTTGCCGCTGTCGGTCACGCCATCGCCTTGGTCAGGCAAGATGACCCACCCGTCTTCATCGACTAGCGGGTTAACCAGCACCCGGTCGAAGAACACCTGGTTGAGCAGCTTCTTCAGGTGAGCGGGCGCAGCGGTGTAGAGGCGGTGGCAGTCTTCGAGAAGGTCAAGGGCTTGGGTGAGGTACTGGCGGACTTCGGCGGCATCGGCCTGGTAGGCAGCTAGCTGGCGCTCGATCTGGTTCAGCTCGATGGACAGCTCAGCCTGTTCCTCCTTGAGCAGGTCAAGCGGCACCGCGCCTTCGTAGTGGGCATGGAGGAGACGGCGTCGTCTGTCCTCGATGTTGGTACGCCGCGTCGTCAGGGAGCGCACTGCCTTGGCCTTGTCCCCTTCGATCTGAGCCAGCTCGTCGTGGAGGTAGTGCTCGATCTGCGTTCTGTCCTCCGCGCTGAGCTCGATAGCCCGGTAGAGCTCTACTATCCGGTCTTCGACGACGTCGATGAGCACGGCGGTGAAGGCGCAGTCGTGCAGGCGGCAGCGGCGGGCGCAGACGAAGTAGGGGTAGATGGTGCCCTTGCTGTTCTTGGCGTTCTGGACGGACAGGCGCGCCCCACACGAGTAGATTGCGTCTCCTACGACAGCTGGAGCAGCCCGTGGAAATGGTCACGTTGCAGCGGCAGATACGCCCCATCGTTCCACCTGCTCGCGAGAACAGGCAGAGTCCACCTAGCCTCGGGTTTTCATTGTTGAGGTGTTGAAAGTGGGGTGAAGGTGCTTCTTTTCCTGGGATAATGCGGATTGCTTAGGTCCGTGCATGACCAGGAGAGGAGCACCTTCGTGGTGAAGAATAGCGGGTTGTACCCGTCTGTGGTGGTGAAGTCGGGGGACGTGCCTGCGGTGGGGCTGGCCGGGGCGAGGCTGCTGACCGAGACGAGCGGGGTCACGGGCCTGGGCAACGAGCTCTCGCAGGCCCTGTCTACGTGGCAGCGGCCGGGGTCGGTGCACGACCCGGGCAAGATCATTTTGGATCTGGCGGTGTGCGTGGCTCTGGGTGGCCGGTGCCTGTCGGACCTTTCGCTGCTGCGGTGCGAGAAGGAGGTCTTCGGGCCTGTTGCCTCCGACCCGACGGTCTCGCGACTTGCAGGGGCCTTGGCCGACCACGTCGAGGCCGCCGAGGCCGGGCCCGCAGGACGGTGCGGCATCGGGTGTGGGCCCTGGCCGGAGCGGACGCCCCCACGGCTGGTGTCTCGGCAAACCGGCCGTTGGTGATCGACGTCGACGCCACCCTGGTTAATGTGCACTCTGACAAGGAGGGTGCGGCCCCGACCTTCAAGAAGGGGTTCGGCTACCACCCGCTGACCGCGTGGTTCGACCACGGCCCCGATGGTGGGGGTGAGTGCGCGGCGCTCGTGCTGCGTCCCGGAAACGCCGGTTCGAACACTGCCGCCGACCACGTCGAGATCATCGGCCGGGCACTGGACCAGGCCGGGCTCGGCCCCAGACCCGGTAGAAAGGTGCTGGTGCGCATCGACGGGGCCGGAGGCACGAAGGAGACCATTGAGCTCCTGGCCCGTCGGCGGGTGTCCTACAGCGTGGGGTTCACGCTGCCGGACCACACGCCGCAGATCTACGACACCATCCCCGAGGCCGCCTGGGCCCCGGCCTACAACGCTGACGGACAGCCCAGGCAGGGGGCGGACGTCGCTGAGATCACTGACCTGCTGGACCTGACCGCCTGGCCCAAGGGGATGCGGGTCATCATGCGCCGAGAGCGGCCCCACCAGGGAGCCCAGCTGCGCTTCGAGGACGTCGGGGGCTACCGGCTGACCGCCTTCGCCACCAGCACGAGGGTGGGCCAGCTCGCCGATCTCGAGGTGCGCCACCGGCTGCGGGCCCGCTACCAGGACCGTATCCGCTGCGCCAAGGACACCGGGCTTGACCGCTTTCCCTTGCAGGGGTTCGACCAGAACCGTATCTGGTGCCTGATCGTGGCCCTGGCCCGCAGGCCTACTGGCCTTCTCCCAGCTGCTCGCCCTGGCCGACGCCCCCGCCCGCACCTGGGAGCCCCAGACGATCCGCCCGCGCCTGATGAGCATCCCCGCAGTCATCACCCACCATGCCCGCCGCACCGTCCTGCGCTACAAGGCCGACCACCCCTTCACCAGCCTCCTGCTGACCGCACTGAGCAGCTTTCAGGCCCTACCCGCACCACAGGCACCCGACCACTGCCTCCTGCCCACCACGACCCTGAAGGAACAACCCTGGCCCCTTGAAAGGCCCGACCACCGCAAGGCGACACGCGGCAGACCGTCACACCCACCCGCCATAATCCCACCCACAACACCGGCAACGACGCCACCCACACCCCACTCAACCAACCAATGAAAGATCGAGGCTAGTCCAAGGTCCGTGAATATGTTTACTCCATTCTTTTGGAATGTCTACCTTGTAAGGGTTTACTGTAGCAGACTTGGACGGGACATAAAATGGCGACCCATCTTGGCAGAATTCGAGGTACTTCATATCCAGCGGCATTATATATCTCCTTACGTTTTGTCAACGTCGGTCACATTGCGGATTAAATAATACTGAGAGCTGAAAAGACTACATAGATCAAGTCCTATTCGTTCGCCAGAGTATGTCCAATCGGAGCACTGTACGCCTTTTTAACTGGTGCCAAAAGAACGATAGATAATGAGATAAACGAAACGCTAGCTACAACCATCAGTGGGCCGATAGCTGGATCCGGCAGGAAGTCTAGGCCCGCCTTATGGAAAAATAGTGCTTCCCCTACTGCGGTCACAATGAGAGGTACGCCCGACAGCAATAAGGCGGTGCAGGTGTATAGTAAAGACTCAATAACTGCTTGAGCCCGGATTTGCTCGATGGTACTTCCTCCACACCGAAGGATGGCAAACTCTCGCTGTCGGGAACGAGAAGTCATAGCCACCACGGCGATAGCGCCTAAAAGCGCTATCAAACCGAGAATAGCAATCATAACGAGCGTATCGAGTTGATTGATTTTATTGGGAAGGTGAGCTGATGCCACTACAGATTCTGTAGTGTATAAATTGGTCATTAAAGCGGCGGTAAATGAGAATCCTAATCCAAGTAATGCTACAGCGCTACCAGACAGCGATGCGCGCCAGCTCGTTGAGCGGCGGGCGACAAGCCATGGTCCACCAAGATGCGCCAATGGTAACGACCAAACTTTTAATAGACCCGGTACGAGAGCCGGAGCAATAATAACAGACAGAATAGAGATCAATATGGCCGCAAGCATTGCTTGACCACCGCCGGCGGGTAACCCATCGTCTATCTTCTGTGGTTGAATGGTGAACGCTAGGAATAGCTGGGCTGCGCAGATCAGACTCCATAACGCGCCCAGGCCCCATCGAGTTAGACTCATACGGCGAATAGAGAGACTCATTTCGCGAATAGCTTCAGTAGCTGGAACCTTAACAGCTGTTCTTGCTGGCCCGAAAGCTCCCAGAACAGCGATTCCTACTACCGAAACGGCGGTAAAGAGAATGGTGGTCGGTGTTTGAATCACTTCGATAGCGCCCATTTTTTCGGACGCTATACGGGTGAGGATCGAAGAAAAAGTTTGATCAACTAAGATCCCCACTAGTATACCGGGAATGCACGACACTAAACCTAGTGTCGCTATAGTCATAATGACGCTAAAGAACACTTGCCGTGGTACGGCTCCTGCTAATCGCCAGCGAGCCCAATTCGTGCGTAGTGCCTGTACGCATGATTGTCCGACAACGGCAACCACTGGGATAGCAACTAATGCCGAATAAATGTAGATCGATAGTCCACTCATTTCAAGTTCCGCCGGGCTAACCCCAGCTGCTCTAGCGGTAGCTACTACTTCAGGCCTGGTGACTGAAAATCTATGGGCTAGACACACATTTACTAATGTTGCAGCGAAAGCTAACACTAACACTGTACCAGACCATGATTTCCACTGAGATAGCAAGGCGCGCAATACGTACCGTGTCATAATTCTATTCTCCCTCAACAGCGTTATTCATTATCGAGAGTAGAATCTCCGAACTAATTCCACTGTCTAAGCGACTAATGATATGTCCGTCACGCAGAATCATTACTGAGTCAGCCAAGGAAGCGGCATTCAAATCGTGAGTAACCAACACAACTGTGGCGCCCTCGTCGGCTAAACGGCGAAGTTCGTAGAGAACGACAGAAGCGGATCTAGTATCTAATGCGCCCGTTGGTTCGTCAGCAAATACGATAGCCGGGCGCCTGTAAAGAATCCTACCTAAAGCTACTCGCTGCTGCTCACCCCCCGACAACGTACTAGTCAACGAATTGGTTCGTGATTCTAATCTCAGTCTAGAAAGCACTTCTTCTAGACGTCTTTGATCAGAACGCCGCCCTGCTAACGTATCCGATATGGCAATATTCTCACGCACGCTCAGGTATGGGACTAAGTTGTAGGATTGAAAAACAAAACCAACCTTGTCTCGATACAACTTTGCGATTTTCGCGGGCGACAGAGCATTGAGGTCCCTTCCCATCAGCGTAACTTGGCCTGAGGTGGCTGATTCTAGTCCTGCCAAGCATAATAATGCTGTTGATTTCCCTGATCCGCTCGGCCCGACCATACTCGTCATTCTTCCTTGCTCAATTGAGCAGGATATGCCGTGTAGAACTTCAACAGAAGTTGCATCTGGAACTGGAAATGACTTGTGTAGATTGTGCGCTGAAACAGCTATATCTGTCATCCTGACACTCCTTGGATGCTTGTTTGATTTCGATACATGATATCTCCTCTCGTCTTTTTCGGTCATGAAAACAGTTTAAGCATGAGCTGTCTAGGAAATGCTGCCGGTTGTCAGTCGATAAAAATCATGTTGGCATGACTCGCAACATTTCACTGACTCTTATACAGCGTTTTTGAACCAATAGGTCATATCAAGACGTCTTCGTAACATGTTCGGTAGGATGCCACTGTCGCCCTGGTGGTGCAAGCAGTTTCAAAATTTTTCCGGTTTCCTCCAATAATGTTGAGGGTGCGTTGCTGGACATGGAGGCTTATTCATAGGGGTGTTTAGGGTGTTTTGTTGGTAATAGCGTGTCGCTAA
>ERZ773090.869-NODE-869-length-11755-cov-7.60863_pt1 | contig 11755 bp, 13 predicted proteins | sample MGYA00580579_ERZ773090 | MGnify/ENA primary metagenome ERZ773090 (study PRJEB29015, sample SAMEA2738014) | human oral metagenome | biome: human oral; feature: human-associated habitat; material: dental | place: China | collected 2132 ... | reverse complement strand
TAAAAGGAAAATTAGATGGAGCTGCTCAAAGAGTACCTGTTATAACTGGTTCAATAACTGAGCTTGTAACAGTTTTAGGAAAAGATGTTACAGTTGATGAAGTAAATGCTGCTATGAAAGCTGCAAGTAATGAATCATTTGGATATACAGAAGAACCATTAGTGTCAAGTGATATTATAGGAATTAGTTTTGGTTCATTATTTGATGCAACTCAAACAAAGGTTTTAACAGTTGATGGAAAACAATTAGTAAAAACTGTTGCTTGGTATGATAATGAAATGTCTTACACTTCTCAACTTATTAGAACATTAAAGAAATTTGTTGAAATTTCAAAATAATTCATAATAAAATTTAATAATTAGCAATTAAATAGTGGAACATTACTTTGTTCCACTTTTTTAAAAATTAGTAAGGAGAACAATTATGAAAAAACTTATAACTGACTTAGATTTGAATAATAAAAAAGTTCTTATGAGAGTAGATTTTAATGTTCCTATGAAAGATGATAAAATTACTGATGAAAATAGAATTATTCAAGCATTACCTACAATAAAATATGCTTTAGAACATAATGCTAAACTTATTTTATTTTCACATTTAGGAAAAGTAAAAACAGAAGAAGATAAAGCTACAAAGAGTTTGAAAGCTGTTGCTGAAAAATTATCAGAACTTTTAGGAAAAAATGTAATTTTTATTCCTGAAACAAGAGGAGAAAAATTAGAATCTGCTATTAATAATTTAAAATCTGGTGAAGTATTGATGTTTGAAAATACAAGATTTGAAGATTTAGATGGTAAAAAAGAATCTAAAAATGATCCTGAATTAGGTAAATACTGGGCATCATTAGGAGATGTTTTTGTAAATGATGCTTTTGGAACTGCTCATAGAGCACATGCTTCTAATGTAGGGATTGCAGAAAATATTGGTAATGGAAATTCTGCTATTGGTTTCTTAGTTGAAAAAGAATTAAAATTTATTGGAGAGGCAGTAAATAATCCAAAACGACCATTAATCGCTATTTTAGGCGGAGCAAAAGTTTCTGATAAAATAGGAGTTATTGAAAATTTATTGACTAAGGCTGATAAAATTTTAATTGGTGGGGCTATGATGTTTACTTTCTTAAAAGCAGAAGGAAAAAATATTGGAGCTTCATTGGTTGAGGATGATAAATTAGATTTAGCAAAAGATTTATTAGAAAAATCAAATAGAAAAATAGTTTTACCTGTTGATACAGTTGTTGCAAATGAATTTAAAAATGATACTGAATTTTCTACTGTTGATATAGATAATATCGCAGATAATAAAATGGGACTTGACATTGGTGAAAAAACTGTTAAACTATTTGATAGTTATATAAAAACTGCTAAGACTGTTGTATGGAATGGACCTATGGGAGTGTTTGAAATGCCTAACTTTGCCAAAGGAACAATAGGAGTATGTGAATCAATAGCTAATCTTACTGATGCTGTAACTATAATAGGTGGTGGAGATTCTGCTGCTGCTGCAAGCAGTTTAGGTTATGCAGATAAATTTACTCATATTTCTACTGGTGGAGGAGCATCTTTAGAATTCTTAGAAGGAAAAGTTTTACCAGGAGTTGAAGCAATATCAAATAAATAAGAAAGGAGAATAATCTATAATTAAGATAGATTAGTGTGAAGTTATGAAAAAATTAAAAAGTTTAATGGCAATTTCTTTTGTAGTTTTAAGTCTAGGGGGTTTTGCTGCTGATAAAGTGTATGAAGCTACAGCAGAAGCAAAAGGTTATAATGAAGAAGGAGTACCAATAGTTTTAACTGTAAAAGCAATCAAAAAAGATGGTAAGGTAGTTGTTACTGATATTGTTGCTAAACATCAAGAAACTGACAAAGTTGGTGGGGCTGCAATAGAACAATTAATAGAAGAAGTAAAAACAAAACAAAACTATAATAAGTTAGATAGTGTTGCAGGAGCTACTTCAACTTCTGCTGGTTTTAGAAGAGCAATTAGAAATGCTGTTAAAGATATAGAAAAACAAAATTAGAATAGGAGTAATCAATGAATTTTAAAGATTTTGGACTTAGAGAATGGCTAGTTATAATTTTTATTATTTTAGGTCTAGCAGCATTTGTATTTGAAGATTATTTTAAACCAAAAATTTATGAGGCAGAGGGAGTTGGAATAGGTTATATTGGTGATATAACTTTAAAAGTTAAAGCCTATAAAAAAAAGGATAAAACAATTAGAGTTACTGAAATTGAAGTTGAACATGGAGATACAGATGAAATTGGAGGAGTTGCTTTACAAAAATTAGTTGATGATATAAAAGCAAAACAAAGATTTGATGATATTGATATGGTTGCAGGAGCGACATTTTCTTCAGAAGGTTTTAAGGAAGCTTTGGATATAGCTATTGATGATATAAGAAATCAAGAATAAAAGTAAAATAGAAATACGAGAATTTTTTTGAGAATAAAATCTTGAAAAGGTTCTCTTTTTTTATTTATTCTATTAATTAAAAGATATAAAATAAATATTGTACATATATAGTTTTTAGAAGTAGTATAGTAACAATATTATAATTAAGGGAGAGATATATATGGAAAAAATTATTTTAATAAAACCTAATCTATCTTATGCTGATGAAATTCTAAAATATAAAAAAGAATTTTTAGAAGATGAACCTATTATAAATGGTTCAGCTGGATTAGATAGGTTTTCTACTATTGAAGAATGGCTAGAAGAATTAAAAAAGAGAAGCAGTAAAGATACAGTTCCAGAAGGACTTGTCCCTTCATCCACTTATTTAGGTATAAGAGAAAAAGATAATTATATTGTTGGAATGATAGATATTAGACACTGTTTAAATGATTTTTTATTACAAGCAGGTGGACATATTGGTTGTGGTGTTAGAAAATTTGAAAGGAAAAAAGGTTATGCTAAACAAATGATAAAACTTGCCTTAGAGAAATGTAATGAATTAAAAATAGAGAAAGTATTAATTACTTGTAATGACGATAATATAGCTAGTGAAAGAAGTATCATATCTTGTGGAGGAAAACTTGAAGATATTAGAACTTTTGATGGAAAAAATTGTAAAAGATTTTGGATAGAAATATAAAAAAGGTTATACAATGAAAAACAGTTTGTTATTGATCAAATTTAAATTATTAACTCTTACATTTGAAAAGTAACTTTTTATCTATAGATTTTTATTCAGTGCCATTTGAACTAAACTGTTTTTCTTTATATCCCCAAAATATACTCCTAAAAGTCTAACTTCATCTTCTTTTTCAAAAGAATTTATTAATTCTAACATCTTGTTATAAAGAAAATCTTTACTTCTTGTAGAAAATTTCAATTTTTTACTTTTAGTATAAGTTTTAAATGAAGTATACCTTATCTTAATGGTGATACTTTGAGTAAAAACATTATTTTTTATTAATCTTTCAAAAGTATAATTAAATAAAGAATGAAATTCTCTTATTATTTCTGAATTATTTTGTAAAGGTATTAAAAAAGTTTCCTCATTTCCAATAGAATGAATTTCTCTTTGATATTCAACCTCATCATAATCTATTCCCCTTACAGAACAATATAGGTTTTCTCCACGAGATTTACCATACTTTTTCATAAGATAATCAAGTGAATATTTAAAAACATCTTTGACATAAAATATATTATCATTTTTCAAAATTTCAAAAAATTTTTTTCCTACACCTGGAATAATTCTGATTTTTTTATCTGAGATATATTTAATAAATTCCTCTTCATTTTCAAATATAAAGAATCCAAAAGGTTTATTTATATCACTTGCTATTTTAGCAGACAACTTATTGAAGCCAATCCCAACAGAACAAGTTAAATTAGTTAATTCCTTTATTCTTTGCTTAAATTTTATAGCAAAACTATTTTTATTTTCTGGCTTTATAACATCAGTTAAATCAATATATCCCTCATCTGTTGCAACAAATTCAACTTTATTTGTAATTTTAAAAATTAAATTATGAATTTCATTGGAAATTCTAATATATTCAGTTTTATCAACAGGAATTACAATAAGTCTAGGGCAAAGTAGTTTTGCATCAGAAACTTTCATTGCTGAATGGATACCATATTTTCTAGCTTCATAACTAGCAGTTGTAACAATATTTTCTCCAACAACAATGGGTTTATTTTTTAATTTTGGATTTCTGTTGATTTCAATAGAGGCATAGAAAGCATCCATATCATAGTGCATTATTATTTTTTCCATAAAATTTTCCTTAATTATTAGTTTGTAGATAATATAGTATATAATTTATAAAAGAAAAATACAACCAATAAAAAAAGTCTTCTATGATATTTTACCATAGAAGACTATTCTTTATCAAACTACTTTCCTTCAACAATAACTTCTTCAGCAGATTCAGCTGCTGATTTTTCAGCTATTAAATCTTCAATATGTTCTTTCATTTCAGTTAAACCTTCAATATTCATACTGTCAAGATTTGAACAAGAAGAAGATTTAATATTAATTCCTTGTTTTCTTAAAAATTCATCAACTTTAGCTTGATTTTTCTTATATAGATAAAAAGCTACTGCTGCGACTCCAACTCCTACTGCTGCACCTACTAAATGATTTTTTGTTATTCCATTTCCAAACATTTTTAAACCTCCTAAATTTATTTTTTATTATAATTATTATATTAATAAAATGAGTAAGTTACATTCTTAGTAACAAATCATTTTTAATATTTACTTAAAGTTACATATTTTTCATTAAATTGACAATAATTACTATGTTTTCTAAAAAATATATGATGAATAAAATCTGAAAAATTTTCTATTGAATTATCATCTACAATAGTTGCAGTGTATTGATAACCTTTTTCAGTTTTCATTCTAAAAACCTTTACAAGTTTTGTCATATTATATGATATTGTTAAGTGTCTGCCAAATGTTGTTAACCACATAATAAGTACCAAACTTAACTTTTGCTCTGTGAAAAATGATTTTAAAAGATACAGAGCTGGGAAGATTTCTATATCAAACATTCCTCGTTTTTTAATTTCTACATAAGCATGTTCAAACACTGAACCAACAGTTAATCCCATTGAAAACATATTCATAGAATTTTGCAATTTTGTATCATTTTTATTTATTAATCCATTTAAAGAAGAAACTAATATTGACGCTAATGCATACATAGACAATGGAGAAATTGATTTATAAGGATTTTCTTCTATCAATTTCACAGGTAGTAAGCCATTTTCTATTGAAAATGAAATTGCAGTTCTATATATGATTTCTTGTAAAAATATTTCATTTGGAGAAAAATTTAAAGTTATAGTCTTTAATCTTCTATTATATTTCATTTCCAAATATTTTAAATTATTTTTAATATTTGAATAAAAACTTTTTGTATCTTTTATAGGAGCAGATAATTTTAGCCTAACTCTATTTGGTAATATATGAAGCATTGTAATAGTTAACTTTTTCATTTTATCTCCTCTCTAATTAGTCTTAATATCATATTTTAATAATTTTAATGAATTCATAACAACAAGAATAGTTGTTGAATTATGTAAAACTGATGCATAAATTGGTGCTAATATTCCAGTTGCTCCTAGTACAAGAGCAAAAGTATTAAGTCCTATTACCATAGCAAAATTTTCTTTTATAGTTTTAACTGTGCTTTTTGAAAGTCCGATAACACCTGGAACTAAAAGGGGGTTATCTTGTGTAATAGTTATATCAGCTGCTTCCATAGCAACATCAGTTCTTGTGCCTCCTAATGCTACTCCAACATTCGCATAAGATAGGGCAGGAGCATCATTTACACCATCACCTATCATAATTACATTAGAGCCTTTTGATTGAAATTTTAAAATATTTTTTGCCTTATCTTCTGGTAATAATTCTGATTCATAACTATCCATTGACATTCTTGAAGCAATAGTTTCTGCTTGTTGTCTTAGATCACCTGTCAATAGAACTATATCATCAACACCATAATTTCTAAGTCTATTTATAGCTTTTTTAATATTTTCTCTTGGTGGGTCAGAAACTCCAATAAGTCCTATAATTTTTTCATCTTGTGCTACATAAAGACCTATTTCACTCCTTGAAATAATACCTCTTTCAGCTTCTATTGCTAATGTCAAGTCAATATTATTTTCAAGCATATATTTCTTACTTCCAACCCTTATAGTTACAGCTTCCTTGCCTTTACCAATTTTTGTTTCAACTCCACGGCTAACAACAGTTTTGATTTTATTATGTTTTGGAATTTCAATTCCTCTATCTTTAATTTCTGACATTATTGAAGTAGCCAATGGATGAGAAGATTGTTCTTCTGCTGCTCCAGCAAGTCCTATTATTTCATTTTCAGATATACTATTATCAAAAATTTCTATACTTTGCACTTTTGGTTTACCCTCAGTGATAGTACCTGTTTTATCAAATATTACTGTTTCTGCCTTAGACAATTCTTCAATAAAGTTACTACCTTTAACTAAAATACCATTTTTAGCAGCAGTATTTATTGCAGCTGAGAAAGCCACAGCTGTTGAAAGTCTAATACCACAAGAATAATCAATAACTAGCATACTCATAGCTTTTGTAAGGCTTCTTGTACTTGCATAGACTATACCTGCTAAGATAAAATTCAATGGTATAAGTTGAGCAGAGAAAGTATCAGCATAGTTTTGTATATCAGCTTTGTTAGAGTTTGCATCTTCAACAAGTTTTATAATTCTTGAAACAGTTCTGTCATCTCCAACTTTTTCTGCAATTATACTAATATTACCATTTTTTACAATAGTACCTGCATAGACATCATCTTCTACTGATTTTTTTATTGGCATATATTCACCAGTGATTGAAGATTGGTCTATTAATGCTTCTCCTCTTATTATCTTTCCATCAACACTTATTTTTTCTCCTGTTTGTACAACTATGATATCATCTTTCTTAATTTCTTCTATTGGAACTCTTTTTACATTATCTTCTGAAATCTCTTTCCAAACATAATTTTCTCCAACACTTAACATATCTTTAATTGCACCACGAGTTTTTTCCATAGTGTAAACTGTTAAAAGCTCAGAAACTTCTTCTAGGAACATTATAGTCAGTGCTGCACTTTCTTTTCCAAGAAGTATGCTACTGATTATTGCACTTGAACTTAAAGTATCTGCATTAGGTCTTTTATTTTTAATAAGTGAATTTATACCATTCTTTAAAACAGGCATAGCAAGAGCCAATGTTGACAAGGTATTATAATTTAAAAATTTTCTAATTCCTGTAAGAGCTACTGTACTTTTAGATTTAAAGAATAAATTATATCCTAAAAGTCCAGCTGTTGCAATAATTTTTTTTACAATTTCTTTTGGAGATTCTTCTTGTAACTTTCTTTCAATTACATATTTAGATGATTTTTCAATTTTTTCATTTTTACATATTTCAAATATATGTGAATTTAGTGTATTTTGAATTAAGTTTATTAAATTCTGATCACTCAAAGAAACATCCTCAAAATATATAAGGATAGTTCCAGTAATTAAACTTATTTCAACACTTTTAATATATCTTACCTGCAATAAATGTTTTTCGATTTCCAATTTTAAAGAATTTCCAACATATTTAAAAGCTTTACTTTTTATACGAATTCTTCCTCTAAGTCTATGAACAATCTCACAAGTGAGTAAATTATCATTTTTCATTGGTTAATTCTCCCTTCTAATTCACTCTTTAACATTTCATAAAATTTTTTAACATTTTTATCTACTTCATCAACTGACATTCCTTGATAAACTTCTTCATTGTCAATTATAATCTTCCAAATTTTATTTAGCCAATCAACTATATCTTGCTCTTTTAGTTTTGTTTTATCGTATTCTATTAAAATTTTACTTGTTAGATAAGAATATTCAATAGAATTTATACCATTTTTTAATTTTATAATAGCAGTTATATAGCCTTCATGCTTTTTCATTTGTTCAGGGAATTTATCAAGTGATGGAATAAGAAGCCTTATTCTACCAGGAATACTATGGACAACTTTTACTTTATTAAACATAAGATAAGTTTTTTTCAATATATTTTTAAACATTTCGCCTCCTTAATTTCCATTTTTTGTTAAGAGTCTATATGACCACCAAATTAGAGTTGCCCCACTTGGTAATAGCATTTCATTCTTAAATTTCTTTATCCCATAAACTAAAAGTCCTGTTGCTATTAATGTTTTAGTGTCAAATAAGCCCTTAGTTTTATTATATATAGTTATATCAGCTAGTTTTCCAAGGCTAGAAAAAGTATTCTTAATTTTGCCTTTTCTATCTTTTAACAGCTCTTTATCTAAGTTTAATAATTTTAAAATGATTCCTATCATAAATTGTGTATCAATTTGTGAATTATCAAATTCAACAGTTAAACTTCCAAGAGTTTTTATTATTTTAAAGTTTTTAATAACTGCGATTTTTCTTAGGTTTTCTTTTAAACTTTCAATTTCCTCATTATTATTTTTTAATTTATCAATCTCTACTCTAATTCTATTTTTTGTAGCACTTTTTACTTCAAAAATTCCATAAAAATTAGGTAGTAACATCTTATTTTCCATATATACTCCTTTCTATAAATATTTTTATATTCAAACTATCTAATATTTTATATATAATTTTGAAAAATTTTATTACTTTGATTATAACTTATTAATTAAATTTATGCAAGTATTTTTTTTTATTTAATTTTTCTTTAAATTTGTTATAAAATTATCGTAGTGTTCAGGGAAATATTTTTTAACAAGTTTAGCATATTCAGGACTATTTTTTATTTTCAAAATAGTATTTGAAAATTCTTTTGCAAGTTTAGCATCAGCTTTTCTAAAAGCAATAGAAGCATTAGGTAATTTATCTTTTATAGTATCAATTTTTTTAATTCCTTTCATAGTTTTTAAATATTCCTTACCAGAAACTTCTGCAATTATAACAGCATCAATTTTTTGATTTTGTAAATCTAATAGAGCTTCTGTAAAGTTATTATATAATTTAGGAATAGATCCATTATCTTTTGCAAATTCTTCTTGTATACTTCCAAGTTGAACACCAACAGTTTTTCCCTTTAAATATTCTTTTTTCTTAAATGAGCTTTTATCATTAACTATAACATCATGTCCACCTTCAAAAAATATATATGGTATAGAGAAAGATACAGCTTTTTCTCTTTCAGGAGTTGCAGACATTCCTGCTATAACAGCATCAATTTTTTTCATTTGAAGAGCTGGTAATAAAGCATCAAAACTCATATCTTACCATTTAATTTCATAACCTAATTCTTTTCCAAGTAGTTCCATTAATTCAATATCAAAACCTACCATTTTATTATTTTCAAGATATTCATAAGGTTTAAATTCAGCATTTGTTCCTACATATAATTTTTTAGTAGCAAAAGATAAAGTAGATAAGATTAACATTAACATAGTGATTATTTTTTTCATAGTATTTCTCCTTTTTATTTTTTAAATGTTTGATAAAATTCTTCTTTAATTTCTTTTAAGATTTCTGGTTTTTCAAATATATCAAGGCAAGATTGAGCCATTGCTAAACAAGCTTCTTTCATTCCTTTGTATGCTTCTTCTTGAATAGTTGCAATTGCAAATTCAACTGTATGTCCTACTAAATGTTTAGTAGTTAATGGGAAATTTGGGTGAATAGTAGGGCAACATTGACTTACATCTCCCATATCTGTTGAGCCAAAACCTTCCCTATCTCTGATATCTGTAACTCCCAAAGTTTTCAAATTTTTTTCATAGAGTTCCATTAATTTTTTATTAGTAACAAGATTGGCAAAACTTGTCTCATAATTTGTTATTTCAAGTTTAGTACCACTTGCAAGGGCTGCTCCCTTAGCACAATTTTTAACTCTTTCAATTAATTCTCTCAAATAATCAAGTGTTTCTGCCCTAACATAAAAATTAGCAATGGCTAAATCTGGAATTATATTAGCAGCTTCTCCACCTTTGGAAATAATTCCATGTATTCTTGCAGAAGGTAAAATTTGTTGCCTTAAAGCATTAATAGAATTAAATAAATTTAAAACACCATCAAGTGCATTTATTCCTTCATGAGGTGAAGCTGCTGCATGAGCAGTTTTTCCTTTAAAAGTAAATTGAAGAGCTTCCATTGCATGTGATTTTCCACTTCTAAAATGTGTTTCACCACAAGGATGAACTGACATAGCTACATCAATATCATTAAAGATACCAAGTTTAGCCATATCAACCTTAGCACCATTTGTTTCCTCAGCAGGTGTTCCAATAATTAAAATCTCTCCTTGTAAATCTAATTTTTGCATTAATTCTTTTACTAAAATACCACTTGCAATGCTTGTAACTCCATAGGCATTATGTCCACAACCATGTCCAATTTCTGGCAAAGCATCATATTCAGCAAGAATAGCTATCCTTGCACCATTGACTTTTTTATAACTTGCCTTATAAGCTGTCTCCAAATTAGCAAAGCCTTTTTCAATTTCAAAACCATATTTCTTTAAAATATTTGTATGAGCAGTACAGGCTTTATATTCTTGCATACCTAGTTCTGGATTATTATAGAGATACTCGTTTAAGTCTTTTAATTCATTCCTATATTTGTCAAAAAGTTCTGATAAAATTTCTTTTCTATTGTCCATATTTACCTCCTAAAATTTTATAAAATAAAAAATCAGTATAACATTGAATGCTATACTGATTGCTAACTTATTTTATTATTGAAATATTAATATCAAAAAATAGATATACTAAAAAATAAAGGTATAAACAGCCCTTAGCATACAATTAGATAAGTTATTCAATTTTATAGTAAAAATATTTTTCCTTATCCTTGTTTTGCTAAAAAACATTATGAACCCTCCTAAAATTTATTTTAGTCAATATAGCATATTATAAAATAAAAGTCAAATAAAATTTTAAAGTATTTTTAGATATGATTTTTTTAATTACTATTAAAATTGTTTTAAAATAAAAATAAAGTTAAAATAACTATAAAAATATATAGAAATTTGATAAAATAAAATATAAATTTAATACGAGGAGGTAAATTTATGGATAATAAAAAAGATGAAAAAATTTTAGAATTAGTTAATATACTAAAAAATACAAAATATTTAGTTTTTTTTGGAGGGGCTGGAACATCAACAGATAGTGGTGTTAAAGATTTTAGAGGAAAAAATGGACTATATAAAACATTATATAAAGATAGATATAGGCCAGAAGAAGTATTAAGTTCAGATTTTTTTTATTCACATAGAGATATTTTTATGGAATATGTGGAAAAAGAGTTAAATATCAATGGTTTAAAACCAAATAAAGGACATATAGCTTTGGTAGAACTTGAAAAAATGGGTATTTTAAAAGCTGTCATAACACAAAATATTGATGATTTACACCAAGTATCTGGAAACAAAAATGTTTTAGAATTACATGGTAGTTTAAAGAGATGGTATTGTTTAGGTTGTGGAAGAACAGGAGATAGAAACTTTTCCTGTGAATGTGGTGGAATAGTTAGACCAGATATAACACTGTATGGAGAAAGTCTAAATCAAGCTATTGTTAATGAGGCCATTTATCAATTAGAACAAGCAGATACTTTAATAGTTGCAGGGACAAGTTTAACTGTTTATCCTGCTGCTTACTATCTAAGATATTTTAGAGGAAAAAATTTAGTTATTATAAATGATATGGATACTCAATATGATGGAGAAGCCTCATTAGTTATAAAAGATAATTTCTCTTATGTTA
>ERZ773090.867-NODE-867-length-11770-cov-7.15416_pt1 | contig 11770 bp, 12 predicted proteins | sample MGYA00580579_ERZ773090 | MGnify/ENA primary metagenome ERZ773090 (study PRJEB29015, sample SAMEA2738014) | human oral metagenome | biome: human oral; feature: human-associated habitat; material: dental | place: China | collected 2132 ... | reverse complement strand
GCTCCATATCCACAATTTACTATTTTTTTCATAGGACAACCACAATTTAAGTTAATATGTTTTACACCTAAGTTCTCTATATACTTTACACTTGCCTTTATTTTTTCAATATCTTCACCAAAAATTTGGACTGCGTTTCCCTCTCTTAATTTTAAAATTTTTGAAATAGTCTTATCATTTAGAACTGAAAGTGCATTTACACTTACCATTTCTGTAAATATTAAATCAGGTTTAAAATCTTCAAGTATCCCTCTAAATGTATAATCTGTTACTCCTGCAATAGGAGCTATATAAATTTTTTTCATATTTTTTCTCCATTCTTAAATATTTTTAAATTTTAGCATATTATTTTATATTAGAAAAGTGTATAATATATTAAAATATAAAAATTTAATTAAAGGTGAATTTTATGAAAAATAAATTATTTAATATTATTGTATTTGTTTTTTTATTAAATAGTATTAATATCTTTTCTTCCAATGATACTATCAAAGAGGTTGAGCCTATTGAATCAATTCATTCTGATGAAAATACTCCTACCTTTACTGATAGTAATGAACAAGTTATTTCTGAAAGTTCTTTAGAAGAAAATTATAAATCTAAAACTTCTAATATAATAAGTACAAATAAAGATTTAAAAATTAATAAAAAGGAAGAGAATAATAGAGAAGATAAATTTGAAGAAATTACTGATAGAACAAATAGAATAACAGCTTTAGGCTCTGCTATGGGAGCTGTTGATTTAAGCAAAACTCCTGCTAAAAAATTCAGAGTTGGAGCTGGTGTAGGACATTCAGCCAATAATCAAGCTGTTGCTGTCGGAATTGGTTATGCTCCAACAGAAAGATTAAGACTTAACACAAAAATATCTACTACCACGAATTCTACTAAGTCTAGTAGATCAAATGGTATTTCAATAGGGGCCTCTTATGATTTAGATTGGTAAACAAAAAAGCTATTACATTTCTAATTAGTTTGTAATAGCTTTCATACTTTTTTATTCCTCTTTATTTTATAAACCTATTAAACTTGCAGCTCCACCTAAAATAGCAGCCACTAATTCATTTGGATTTGTTATTCTCCATCCATCTTCCATTTTTTGCATTTGTACATTTACTTCTGTCTCAACATACTCTACATTTTTATCATTTGCTACATTTGAAAAAAAGTCAGCAGAAAATTTATTAAATTCTTCTTGTTTTTCAGCTGGTATACTTTCCCCATACTTTTCTGTTACAGCTGTCACATATTCATTTACATATTTACCTAAATTTATTGCTTTTACAGTTACATTTAATTCTGAATTTTCACCTTTTTCTTTGACTTTATTAACTTTAAATGTAGCTTTACTGATAATTTCTGCCATTTTTTTTGACCCTTCATCAGCATTTTGTACTTGTTCAGTTATTAAAGAATTAAATTCTTTAAATCTTTCTTCAAATGCTTTTTGTGAATCTGGTTTTCCACAAGCTGTTAACATCAAAAATACACAACTTAACAATAGATAATAAAAAAATTTTTTCATTTACTTCTCCTCCTTAAAACTTAATACTATCCATATACTAGCATATATTTAAGGAATTTTAAAGCAATTATTACAATTAATTATGAGGTCCTCCTACAAATTCTTCTAAACCTCCAAATATTCCAACTAAAATATCATCTGTATTTATTACTTTCCATTCTCCCTCAATTTTTTCCATATGAACTTTTACATTTGTTTCTGTATATTCTAAATCTTTCTTTGATAATTCAGAAAAATAATCAACAGTTGCCTTAGTAAAGGCTTCTTCTCCCATATTAGATTCTATTAATGGTTTCAAAGATAGCATAAATTCACTTAAATACTTTGTTAAATCCACTGCTTTTATAGTTACATCAAGTTCAGATACATTCCCATTTTCTTCAACTTTATTAACTTTATATGTAGCTTTTTCTAAAATTTTTGCCATCATTTTTGTGGCTTCATTATCTCCTTCATTCATTTTTTTATTTATATCAGTCATAGTTTCTTTAAAACCTTTTTCAAATGCCTTTTGTGAATCTGGTTTTCCACAAGCCACTAACATTAATAATGCAAAACTCAATAAAACATAACGAAAAATTTTTTTCATAAAATATATTCCTCCTTAAAAATTTATCATATACTAACATAAATTTAAGAAATTTTAAAGTAATATTTAATTTTTTCTAAAATTAGTAAAAATATTATTTATTTTTAAACCAGTATTTTTTTCAAACTTCTCAACAGACATTTCCTGTGAAAATTCTCCTAAACCTAAAATTTTAGAAAGTTTTAAATATGAGTTAGTAAGATGAATAGGATTTAAAAATAACTCATTACCTTTTTTTTCCATAAAAATCATGGGATTTGAAATAGCTTTATTTGCATAAATCATAGGCACAAAAACTTTTCCATTTGAACCCAATAAATACTGAAAATATCTAATAATGCAAAGACATATATAGCAAAGTGTAAAATGTCCATGGAGATGCCTTTCAGAAAACTCCACATCTGTTATTTTAAATTTATCTTCTATATTCCATGTGTGTTGAAAAATATTAGATATCTCATGAGGTTCTATAAACTCATCATCAGTCATCAAATAAAGATAGCCATTTCTTCCATTTTTTTCTATATAATCTTTAAAGGCTCTTTTCTTTGACCAATAAATATAAAGTTTTAAGTTATTATCAATATTTATAATCTTATTTCTTTCAAACACTTCATCAGTCTTTATATCTTTTTCTATAACTTTCCACTTTGTATTTTTTAAAATTTCTTTTTGTATTTCTAAATCTAAATTTTCAAATAAAATAGAACTTATAAAGCTTCTATTTTGTACTTTACTTTTCTTTGTAGAAACCAAAATAAATTTAGAAATTTTAAATGTTTTCTTTATCTCTTCTAGTTTTTTTTCTGAAAATTTTTCTTTGATGAATAATTTATAGGAAAGAGGAATACCATAAGAATCAAAAAATAATGCCATTTCAAAATTTAATGTTTCACTTTCTTCTTGAACATCAAGAGTTGGTAATCCATATAAAACTTTCCAATATGAATTATACTTATAAGTACTTGAATAATAGTATGCTAATTTTTTTTCTCTTTTAACTTTTTTTTCAAAAAATTTATTAAAACATTCTATTAAGTCTTTCTCTTTTTTTTCAAGTTCTAATAAAGTTTCATAAAAATCTGAATGAGAAACAGATTCTAAATTAAGAAATGGAGTTTTTCTATTCTCTAAAAAAGTAGAATAGGAACTTCCTAATCTATAAACTACAAGAGAAAATAGAATTTTTGATAGATTTTTTCCTAATATCTCTGTTAAACCTATTTCCTTCCATAAAGAATGTACTAAGCTATGTCCAAATCTAAAAAGAGTATTCTTAGAAATATTTTTCTTTTTTTCTTCTGTTAATCTTTTGGCTTCTTCTTTTAATTCTAAAATAATATTTGGATTTTTTTCTAAAAGAGTTTCATAATTTCCTATTGTTTTTATTACTATTGTCTTTTTTTTATTCGTTTTTGCTATTCTATGTTGTTCACAAAATTGAACTACCCTAGATTTTCCTTTACCTGTAATTGCTACATACATATTTATCACCTTTTTAATTATAACATATTTTTTATATAATAATAGGACATAAAAGGACAAAATTAAAAGAATTTGCATTTTTTAATAAAAATTGTTAACCTAATCAAGTAATTAAAAATGTTTTTCAAGGAGGTTGAGATGGATAAAGATAGTAAAAGAAATAGTATTTCTAAACAAATCAATAAAGAAGTTTTAATCACAATAGGACTTTACTTAATTTATTTTATTTGGTGGTATTATTTTGCCTATGAATATTCTTCTGATAATGTTGAAGAATATAAATATATTTTGGGCTTACCTGAATGGTTTTTTTATTCTTGTGTTGTTGGATTAGTTCTTATAAATATCTTAGTATACATTTGTATAAAATTTTTCTTTAAAGATATTAATTTTGATAAATACAATGAAAACAATAATTCAAATGAAAAATAAGGAGTAATTAAATGGATAAAACTTTAATTATAATACCAATAGCAATTTATTTGATTGCTATGTTATATATTGCTTATAGAGTTAATAACATAAAAAATAACTCTAAAAGTTTTACAAATGAATATTACCTTGGTAGTAGATCTATGGGAGGCTTTGTACTTGCAATGACAATAGTTGCAACTTATGTTGGAGCTAGTTCTTTCATAGGGGGTCCTGGTATTGCATATAATCTTGGACTTGGTTGGGTACTGCTTGCTTGTATTCAAGTACCAACAGCATTCTTTACACTAGGTATTCTTGGAAAAAAACTTTCTATTATTTCAAGAAAATTAAATGCAATAACAATTTTTGATGTATTAAAAGCTAGATATAACAATAGTTTTTTAAATGTTCTATCCTCTATTATGTTAATAGTATTCTTTATAAGTGCTATTGTTGCACAATTTATAGGAGGAGCTAGATTATTTGAAGCAGTTACAGGACTTTCATATTTTACAGGACTTATAATTTTCTCATCTGTTGTTATAATTTACACTACTTTTGGAGGATTTAGAGCAGTTACTTTGACAGATGCTATTCAAGCAGTAGTTATGTTTACAGCAACTATTGTACTCTTTGTTGTAATATTGAAGCATGGTGATGGAATGCAAAATATTATGATGAAAATTAAAGATATAGATCCCAATCTTTTAAGACCAGATTCAGGTGGAAATATTGCTAAACCTTTTATAATGTCTTTTTGGATTTTAGTTGGTATAGGAGTTTTAGGGCTTCCAGCAACTACTATAAGATGTATGGCATTTAAAGATACAAAAGCTATGCATAATGCTATGATAATTGGTACATCTCTTGTTGGAGTTTTAGTTTTAGGTATGCACTTAGTTGGAGTAATGGGAAGAGCTGTTATTCCAGATTTACAAGAAGTTGATAAAATTATTCCAATACTTGCACTTAAAAATTTATATCCTATACTTGCAGGAGTTTTTATAGGTGGTCCTCTTGCAGCTGTAATGTCATCAGTTGATTCACTATTAATAATATCATCTTCAACTTTAATAAAGGATTTATATGTTACTTACTTAGATAAAAATGCTAATGAGAATAAGATTAAAAAAATATCAATGTGGACTTCATTTTTAATAGGAGTTTTAGTATTTGTTCTTTCTATTAAACCAATAAGTTTAATTGCTTGGGTAAACTTATTTGCCTTAGGAGGACAAGAAATTATATTTTTCTGTCCATTAATTTTAGGACTCTATTGGAAAAGAGCAAATGCAACAGGAGCTATTATTTCAATATTCTCTGGAATTATTACATATTTAAGTCTTGAAATTTTACAGACAAAAATCTTAGGTTTACATAATATAGTTCCTGGACTTATTGTTGCTGTAATATTCTTTATAATAGGTTCATATTTTGGGAAAAAATCTGATGAAAAAACTATAAAAATATTTTTTGAATATTAAAAATATTTTTCAAATGAAAATGAGGATAGAACAAATAATTGAACTATCCTCATTTATAGATTTTAATTAGGGTTTAATATTAAATTCTAGCTTCACTTGAAGTTTCTTTATTAGAAATATTTGCTAACACTGATCCTTCATATAAACCGAATTTCTTTAAATCTTCTTCTACTGTTGTAATTCCAGCTATACCAAAATTTTCTACTAAAACTTTTGCTACATTTGGTGATAAGAAACCTGGTAATGTTGGTCCAACATGAATATTTTTTATTCCTAAATATAGTAATGCAAGTAAAACTATAACAGCTTTTTGTTCATACCAAGCTATATTAAATACTATTGGTAACTCATTAATATCATTTAACCCAAATACTTCTTTTAATTTAAGAGCTACTACTGCCCAAGAATATGAGTCATTACATTGTCCAGCATCTAATACTCTTGGAATACCATTTATATCTCCTAAATTTAATTTATTATATTTATATTTAGCACAACCAGAAGTTAAAATAATAGTATCTTTTGGCAAGTTTTCAGCAAATTCTGTATAGTAATGTCTTTGTTTCATTCTTCCATCACAACCACTCATTACAATGAATCTTTTGATTGCTCCTGATTTAATATTTTCTACTATTTTATCAGCTAAACTTAAAACTTGATTATGAGCGAAACCAACAATTATTTCTCCACTTTCTATTTCTTTTGGAGGTTGACAAGTTTTTGCAAGTTCTATAATTTCAGAGAAATCTTTCGTTCCATCTGCATTAACTTTTATTCTTTTCCAACCTGGATATCCAGCAGCATTAGTTGTAAATACTCTATCTTTATATGAAGCATTATTTAAAGGTGGAACTATACAGTTAGTTGTGAAAACAATAGGTCCATTAAAGTTTGTAAAGTCTTTTCTTTGATCCCACCAAGCATTTCCATAGTTTCCATAGAAATGAGAATATTTCTTTAATTCAGGATATCCATGTCCTGGTAACATTTCAGAGTGAGTATAGATGTCTACTCCTGAATCTTTACTTTGTTCCAATAATTGTTTTAAATCCCATAAGTCGTGTCCACTTATTAAAATTCCTGGTCTTTTTCCAGCTCCAATTTTTACTTTTGTAATTTCAGGTGTTCCTAATGCAGATGTATTAGCTTCATCTAATAATGCCATTACTTTAACTCCATATTCTCCTGTTTTCATTGTTAAAGCAACTAATTGTTCTGCATTTAAGCTGTCATCCATAGTTCCTAAAAGAGCTTCTTCTATAAAAGCGAATATTTCTTCACTTGTTTTTCCTAAGTTAAAAGCATGTTCTGCATAAGCTGCCATTCCTTTCAATCCATACAATATTAATTCTCTTAAAGATCTAACATCTTCATTTTCTGTTCTTAATACTCCAACTACTGATTGATTTTCAGAAAATTTTATTAAATTTTCATCTGATTCATAATACCAATTTACTAAATTAGTACCATATTTTTCTGCTTCTTTCTTTTCTTCATCAGTTGCAAGTGCTTTTAATTCTTCTCTTAATTTTAATCCTGCTTTTATTTCATCTAATATTGCAGTATCATCAAAGTTAGCATTTGTAATTGTTATAAAAAGTGAATTAATAAGATATCTATTTACTTTGTTTTTTATTAATTCTTTTGCTTTACCTTCTTTTCTAAAAATTGCACTATATGCTGCAACTCCTTTTTCTGTATACAATAATAAATCTTGTAATCCTGATGTTTCAGATGTTTTTCCACAAACTCCTATTGAAGTACATCCAGTTCCCTTAGCAGTTTCTTGACATTGATAACAAAACATTTTATCCATTTTCTTTTACTCCTCCTTAATTACTAAAATATAGTTTAATATTTCTTAGTAGTATGATAAGCTATATTTAATTTTATTTCGGTAACAAATGTTACCGAAATAAAAAAAATTTAAAGTTAATATTAAATAAAGTAAAAATATGGTAAAATAATTTCAATTCTTATAAAGTTAGGAGGGATAAAAATGCATGATGGTTGCTCTGGAAAATTTGATGATGGTATGCAAGTTTTAGCAAAATTAAGAATGATGGGATTTAGTAAACAAGATATGCCTTTTCCTATGACATTTACTTGTAAAGAATGTGGAAAAGAAATAACTATGACTACCTTTGAATACGAATGTCCTCATTGTAGTATGATTTATGCTGTTACACCTTGTCATGCCTTTGATGTAGAAAATATTTTGACTGCTGGAAAAGCAAAAAAATAAGATAAAAGGTTACTTCCATTTTTGAGAGTAACCTTTTTATCTTTTATATTTTCTCCAATTCCACCTTTTCCACAATAACAGACTTTTGATTTACATAAATAACAAAACCTGGTTTTGCTCCATTAGGTTTAGATACATTCTTTCTTAAAGTATAATCAACTGTAACTTTTTCTCCTAAATTAGCCTTAGAAAAATATGCTGATACTTGTGCAGCTTTAACTATTAATTCATCAGTTAATTTAGAAGTTTTAAGGATAATATGAGAACTTGGAATATCTTTTACATGAAACCAATAATCATCTTTTGCAGAAACTTTAAAAGTTAAATTATCATTTTCTAAATTATTTCTGCCATATAAAATTAAATAATCTTCTCCTTCAATTACTCCATATTTAACTTCTTTTTTAATCTTAGTTTTCTTTTTATTATGTAAACTCTTAATATAATTTAATTTTATTAATTCTTCTTCAATCTCTCTTAGTGAAATGACATCAGTACTATTTTCAATAAAAAGTAAAGTACTTTCAACATAAGTGATTTCTTCTTTTACTTCTTTTTCACGCCTTATAGCATTTATAAGTCCTCTTTTTACCTTATTATATTTTTTATAGATTCTATCTAAGTTTTCATTTGGACTTATTAAAGGGTCAAGCTCAATTTCAACCTCCTTATTATTATAAAAATCATAGGCTTTTATAGAGTTCATACCTCTTTTTACATTATATAAAACAGAAGCTAAAATATCTCCTTCTTCTTTTATACTATCCATAGTTTTAGAATCTTCTATATCTTTTTTAATTAAAAATAAGGTTTTATTTAGTTTCTTTAATTTCTTTTCAAGCAAACTTTCTAACCTATTTTTTAACAACATAAAACTTGTTGTAGTATGCTCATATTCAATATAGAAATTAATCATTTCATTATAGGAAGAAAATTCTTTTACTTCATCATAATCCTTAAAATCTAAATCTAAAACTGTTGCTAATTTTATTTTTTTATCTTTAAAATAAATTTTTGCCTTCACATTACTATTTATAATATTTTTAAATTCTTCAAAAGAATTAATATTATTTAAAAATTTTCCTACACCTTCTATTTCATTTGTTAAAGGAATTTTATTTTCTAAAAATCTATTAAAATCTTTTTCAGTTATATCAACAGGTAATATTTTTTTTTCAAACTTAGGTCTTGTATAAGTTTCACCTAAAAATAATGTTCTATCAAAATTTTCTGAAATATGAAATTTTTTCAATGTATCCAATACCTTATTTTCTTCATCAGTAAAAATAACATTAGAGAGCTTTCCTATACACTCAAAATAAATTTTATATTTTTTTATCTCACCCAATTCATTTATCCTTGAAAAATGAAAAACTAGGATTCTATCAAATCCTAGTTGTTCTATATCTGTCAGCATAGCATTCATCAAATGCTTTCTTAAATTAGAAATTATTGATGAAGCTATATCTAAAATTGGTTGTTCTTTACTTTTAGTGATATAACAAATAGGTAAGCTTGGTATACAAGAAAGTAAGAGTTCAATTTTTCCAAAATGTATTGAAATTGTGTACTCATTATTTTTAAATATTCTATTAATTCTTTTGCCCTCTAAACTCTTTTTTAACTCTTCCCTTATTTTTGAAAGAGATATACCATCTATATATAACATATTAATCAGCCTTTACTCCTATTAAGTTTTTAGCATCTAAAATATCAAGTGTTAAAATTTCTCCATCTTCTTTTTCTATTTTAAATTGTGATTTATCATTAGATTTTAAAATTTTTAAAAGTGTAAAGTTTTCTATATTATGACTTAAAAAATAATTCTGAACAATAGGTGTTCCTTTTATTTCAACAACAGAAACCTTTGTTCCTTCTTTAAAATCAGTTACAGTCATAGGTTTAAAATAATCTGTTTTATTTCTTAAAGATTCTAAAATTACTTCAAAAGTTCTAACAAATTGTTCCAAATCTTTATCAGGTATACTTTCAGTGATAGAAGCCATTATCATTTTATGATAATTATTATGATAAGTTAAAGCATCTACACCTTTTTTAGTAAGTGATACAAATACTTTTCTTCTATCTGTTGTTGACCTTGCTCTATCTATATAGCCTTTATCAGATAATTTTGAAATAGCAACTGTTGCTGTTCCCATTGTTATCCCAATCTTATCTGCAAGTTCATTCATAGTAAGTTGAGTATTTTCTCCTATTGATTCTATTATATGCAATTCTGTGTGTGTTAAAGCCTTAATTCCTCTTTTTAAAGCCATATCTTCTGTCTTGTAAAATAGTTTGTAATACTCCTCTAAAACATCATTAACCCTTTGTATATTTACTGTCATTGTTTTCCTCCTCTATTTAGCTTTTATTTTTAATAAATCTATTCTTTCTTTATAATTTCCTGAAAATACATAAGAACCTGCTACAAATATATTGGCTCCTGCATCTACACAAACTTTTATAGTTTCATCTGTAATTCCACCATCTACTTCTATATCTATATCTGCTCTCATTTTCTTTATTGCCTTAATTTTTTCAACAACTGCTGGTATAAATTTTTGTCCACCAAAACCAGGATTTACACTCATAACCAATACCATATCAATATCATTTATAACATATTTTAATACCTCTTCTGGTGTAGATGGATTTAGTGATACTCCTGCCTTCACTCCAAAAGATTTTATTTGTTGTATAACTCTATGTAAATGTATTGTTGACTCTGAATGTACAACAACTATATCTGCCCCTGCTTTTACAAAATCTTCAATATATCTTTCTGGTTTATCTATCATCAAATGTACATCAAACACAAGCTCAGTACATTTCCTTATACATTTTATTACAGGAGGTCCAAAAGTTAAATTAGGTACAAACTGCCCATCCATAACATCTATATGAACATAGTCTGCTCCTGCTTTATCAATAGCCACAACTTCCTCACCAAGTTTTGAAAAATCACTTGATAATATGGATGGAGCTATCTTAATCCCATTAGTCATATCGATTCCACCTTTCTGATAAAATTTCCAAAGTTTTTTTATAAAAATCATATCTATCTTTTGATATTTTTTTTTCTTCTACTTCTCTTTTTACATTGCACCCTGGTTCATGTGTATGAGAACAATTTAAAAATTTACAACTTTCTATATTTGAAAATTCTGGAAATAATGAAATTAATTCTTCCATATTTTTTATATTCGGAATTTCTATTGAAGAAAAGCCAGGTGTATCTATTATATAACCTCCCGCTTTCATTTTAATCATATTAGAATCTCTTGTTGTATGCTTTCCTCTTTGTAGTCTTTCACTGATTTCACCAGTTTTTAAAATTCTTTCACTTTGTAAAAAATTAATAAAACTTGATTTTCCTACTCCACTAGGTCCACCAATAACTGTTGTTTTATCTTTTAAGAAATTTTCAACTTCTTCTAAACTAATATTTTGATGACAAGAAATCAAAAACATAGGCACAGATATCTTTTCTAAAAAAGATAATTTTTCTTTTAATTCACATAATTCTTCTTCTGTTAAATAATCTATTTTATTTACTATTACAATAGGTTTTACCTTATAATAAAATGCTGTTAATAACAAAAGATTTATTCTTTCAAAATCTATATTTGGGTGTTTAGCTGCAAACTGTATTGCTAAGTAATCAACATTTGCAACAATAGGTCTTATAAGCATATTATCCCTTTTAAATATTTCAACTATTGTATTATCCTCAGAGATTTCAACCCTATCTCCTACAACACAATTATATTTATTATTAGTTTTTTTTAAAATTCCCCTTAATTTGCATTCAAAAACTTTATTATTGCTTTCAACATAATAAAAACCTTGAATTTTATTAATCACTACACCTTGAATTTTCTTACCCCCTTATTCCAATCCATTGCTTATTAAAAAATTAAATTCTTGACCTCTTGATATAGGTTCTCCACTTTTTGGTGAAGTTGCAATCACTTGATTAATAGGTAAATCTGATTTTATTCTTTTAACTTCTCCAACTTTCATAC
>ERZ773090.866-NODE-866-length-11774-cov-5.62864_pt1 | contig 11774 bp, 12 predicted proteins | sample MGYA00580579_ERZ773090 | MGnify/ENA primary metagenome ERZ773090 (study PRJEB29015, sample SAMEA2738014) | human oral metagenome | biome: human oral; feature: human-associated habitat; material: dental | place: China | collected 2132 ... | reverse complement strand
ACTACGCTGATTTCATCAGCTTTTACAGCCCTACTCAACTGTGCGGAGGTGGGACGACGAAATCGAATTCTAACGAATTACCGATTTCTGTCCCACTCTCTATGATGGCGCGGAGTTGATAGACGATATTTTGTTCTTTTAAGCTTTGATTTCTGGGCTAGGCATGGTATAATGAGGTTAGGGTTTAACTAGTTTTTAGGGGACACAAGATGTAGTGGTGGGGCTTCTGCGCATCTGTACAAGATATGGCGTTAGACCCCCCCTAAACCTCGAGAGGGGACGGAAACTTAGTAACAGTCACACCATTACCACCAATAGTAATCTTAGTTAGCCCCCCAAAAATCCTCGCGAGGGTACGGAAACGCTTTACCGTTAAAGTTAACCTTGATGTAGTTAGGTTAGCCCCCAAAAAATCCTCGTGAGGGGACGGAAACTGTTTACTCATGAATTAATTATCCTCAACTTTTTTGTTAGCCCCCCACATCCTCGCGAGGGTACGGAAACTAAACAGACGAGCTGCAGTCATAGCTAGATGGACCGGTTAGAACCCCCTAATCCTCGCGAGGGGACGGAAACTCTTTTGCTTTATTAGCAACTTCTGTCAAACCTTCGTTAGACCCCCCAAAATCCTCGCGAGGGGACGGAAACAAATTGACGACGACCATTGACGATGACAGGGCGCTTTGTTAGACCCCCCAAAATCCTCGCGAGGGGACGGAAACTCAACTGCTCTAGAGTGAGTATCATTGTAGTAAGAGTTAGAACCCTCCATATCCTCGCGAGGGGACGGAAACTTCTTCTCACTAGGAGCATTGATAGCCAAGAGCTTATGTTAGAACCCCCTAATCCTCGCGAGGGGACGGAAACGCAAAGGCAGCGGAAACTATCGTAAGACTTGAGTTCGTTAGATCCCCCCTAAACCTCGAGAGGGGACGGAAACAATCATCTTTGTAATGCTAAAGTGAAATTCCTTATCGGTTAGAACCCACTAATCCTCGCGAGGGGACGGAAACCCAGCCTCGTCAGTTTGACCGATGGCCATGTAATTGGTTAGAACCCCCTAATCCTCGAGAGAGGACGGAAACTCATTAAGCCTGTTAATCTTGATGATTGCTGCCATCGTTAGAACCCCCTAATCCTCGAGAGGGGACGGAAACGAAACGTATAGTCTCGCACAGATACCATTTCAAACGTTAGACCCCCCTAATCCTCGCGAGGGTACGGAAACGGAGCACGGCGGACATTGATAGCATCCACAGTCAGGTTAGACCCCCCTAAACCTCGCGAGGGGACGGAAACAAATTGACGACGACCATTGATGATGACAGGGCGCTTTGTTAGAACCCCCCTAATCCTCGCGAGGGGACGGAAACTCAACTGCTCTAGAGTGAGTATCATTGTAGTAAGAGTTAGAACCCTCCATATCCTCGAGAGGGTACGGAAACGGATTTGCTGATTTTGCTTGTCGATAGTCTGCATGCTGTTAGATCCCCCAAACCCTCGCGAGGGGACGGAAACTCATTTTGGTAATCGGTCATTGGTTTACCGATTTTGTTAGCCCCCTCCTAAACCTCGAGAGGGGACAGAGTAGATGGGGGCTTTTTTACTTTCCCTCAGCTTCTTGCTTTGCCAAGAAAGAAGGATCTTGACTGCTTAAGCTTTTTTAAACGCTTCAAAAAAAATTGACAACGCTTTCAAAACTTGATATAATAAGCTGAGTAAATAATAATCGTTCTAAAGGGCGCCATGAAATCGGTGAAAGATTCTTTTGCCTTTTTCGGGCGCTTTTGCAGTATAGAGAGGAGACCGTGTGAAGAAAGTAGAGTTACATTTATCAAAAACAAGACTAAAAGACGAAGAATTGATCAGTAAACTTCAGGGCTTTTTGATGGCGCAGATTTCGCCAGACTTTGCGACCTTTCTACATGAGCAGGAGACCAATCCCTACTCGCTGAATCTGAGCTCCAGGCACGATGAGTCGGTGTGGGTTGTCAATTTGCTTTCAGAAGAGGCGGAACAGCAAATGCTAGCTCCCTTATTAAACTTGGAAACCATCAAGCTAGAGAGCTATGCTGAGGAAATCCTTGTCAAAAAGGTGGAAATCCACTCCTTGTCCCAGCAGAACTTGCTGGATATTTACCAAGATGATGATGCTTCCCACCTGATACGGGTGCATTTTTATACGCCAACGACCTTTAAGCGACAGGGGCAGTTTGTGCTATTTCCAGACACGCGTCTGATCTTTCAAAGTTTGATGCAAAAATATAGTCGACTGGTGGAAGGAAGAGCGGAAATCGAAGAGGAGACCTTACAGTTTTTAGCAGACCATAGCCAAATCACCAGCTATCATCTAAAAAGTCATTATTTTCCAATTCATGGACGAAAATACCCCGCCTTTGAAGGCAGGGTGACAATTCAGATAAAGGGAGCATCCACACTAAAAGCTTATGCACAGATGCTCCTAAGATTCGGTGAGTATGCCGGAGTCGGCACAAAGTGTAGCCTAGGAATGGGAGGGATGAGAATTGAAGAAAGAAAAGGTTGATTGACCCTCACCCTTTCCCCTACCTGATAGACCTGAAGGGAAAACAAGTTTCAAAAACAGAAAAAACACCTAGATCCTGCAGTAATCTGCCTGCTTCTAGGTGTTTTACTTTATTTATCAAACTGTACTTCCTCAATCAGGTACTCGATAAAGCGCTCGCCCATCTTGGACAGGCTGGCTTTTTCGTGCTGGATATAGACCAGCTCGATTGGGTCATCGATATCCAGAGGGATGGAGACGATATTGTCTCCGTTGAGGTTACTGTTGAGAATACCGGTCGCAATCGTGTAGCCGTCCAGACCGATCAAAAGATTAAATAGGGTTGCACGGTCGCTGACGACGATAGATTTTTTATGGTGCTCCTGAGAGAGAATTTCCTCAGAAAAGTAGAAGGAGTTGTGAGTACCTTGGTCATAGCTGAGATAAGGGAAATCTTCCAAGTCTGACAGTTGTACCAGCTTTTTCTTGGCCAGCGGGTTGGACTTGCTGACAAAGATATGGGGCTGAGCTGTGAAGAGGTGAGTCGCAATCAGATGGCTATCATCCAGCATTTTAGAGAGGACATCACGGTTGTAACTATTGAGGAAGAGGACACCGATCTCGCTGCGGAAGTTCTTCACATCATCAATGATTTCCCAAGTCCGAGTTTCCCGTAGAAAGAGCTCGTATTTCTCCATATCGCTTTTTTTGAGCAGGGAGACAAAGGCATTGACCACAAAGGCATAGTGTTGGGCAGAGACGCTAAAAAGCTCGCGGTGGGCGACAGGATTTTTGTATCGCTCTTCTAGAAGCTGAGTCTGCTCCACCACTTGGCGGGCATAGGAAAGGAACTCCATGCCGTCCTTGGTCAAGGTGATTCCTTTGGGATTGCGAATGAAAATCTCGATGCCCATTTCATTTTCCAAATCCCGCACAGCGTTGGACAAGCTAGGCTGGGTGATAAAAAGTTGCTTGGCAGCCTCGTTCATGCTGCCTGTCTCGACGATTTTGATAATGTAGTGTAATTGTTGAATTCTCATAGGTCTATTTTATCACAAACTGGGGATTTTTTCCTGATAAATCAGAAGTTTAGCAAATGTTTGCCTGCTAAAGTTTCCTATGCTAAAATGAAGGAAATAAGGAGGGCGATATGGCCAAAGAGGATGACTATAAAAATCGTTCGGTAGGACTACCCATCACTATTTTTATAGTATTTTTGACAATTTGCTTAATGATTCCACTTGGGAAGGTGATGATCATGTGGGGGCTTAAATCAGCTTATGAGGGACTTGGGCGAAGCAGTGTGTCTTCAACTGTTCGTCAAAAGTCATCAGAGGAGCTTAGGCTAGAAGAGAAAGTTTTAGAGAGAGGAAACCATCGTTTTACATGGACAACTGATGACATCATCAATCTGCAAATTAAGGATACCACTGCTGGTCAAAACGGAGCTTCTCTGGATCAAATCCTTGAAAAGCATGGCAAAGCTTCAAGTTTTTTTTATACTGAGAGCAATGAAAATATTGAATTAAACTATACAAGTGAGATTACTCAAGGCCATCATAGTAGTTTAAGGTTGACATTTGAAAAAGATGGATCAGGTTATCATCTCATTGGAAAGAGCGCGAATATTCTTGATGAGGCCTATCCAAGGTTGCCTCAGGGAGATAGTCCCCATCTATGGACAAAGGATGACATTGCTGGTTTACAAGTTCGTGACGAGAGCACAGGCAATCTTGGTATGTCCTACGATGAAATCATTCAATTATTTGGCCTACCTAGAGAATCAGAAGTGGTTATTTCTCACTTGGATGTGGCAGATAGTCAGCATATTGGCTTGGAACTCAAATACTTAACATCAGATGAAAGATATAATAATGAATGGGTTCATTTAATCTTTCATCGTCAAGAAGATGGCGTCTTTCGGTTGACGACAGTTACTAGTCATATCGATAGAAGAGAAAGATAGGGAGACTGATGGTCTCCTTAGGTAACCAAAGCAAGCAGAAAAGACGGGGAATTTGGGCTTTCTTCTGTATAAACAGACTGAAGTACATTTTGCAATCTTAACCTATTCATGATATGATAAGTTTTTAGACTGATAAGGAGCAGTGATGAAGAGACAAGAAGATTCGTTTGAAGATATTGCTTTTGAGCTAGAAAAGGAAACCCATAAGTCTAAGTTTTTGCCGTTCATGGTAGTAGCTATTGTTGTATTTTCTCTCATTGGAACAGTTTTTTTGACACTTTCTCTGTCAGAAAAAAGCAAAGCTAAGCAGACGCCAACTCCGTCTAGCCAGATTAGTTCGTCATCAAATAGTTTGGAAGATGAGAAAGCTGAAGCAGAACAATTCGCTAAAAGTCTTATTGTTTCTCCAGAAAAAAGCGGTCCCTTTCTTTGGACAGTTGAAAAGGCAGTCGCGCTTCCCATGAACAAATACAAGGGCGGAGCCGTCTTGGAAGATGTTTTAAAGGAATTTGGGAAACCAGTTCAAGGTGGGGCCTGGATTGATTTTTTGCCAAATCATAAAGTTCAAAAACATATTCGCCTTGTCTGGGAATCGAAAAATGGTAGTACGGGCTATGTATCTTTAACCTTTGCTGAATTTGATGGTGTCTATAAGGTTATTTCAAAATACCATTTTAGTCTTTCAAGTGATAAAATTCAGGTGGATAACAATCCTAAAAGATCCTTTTTATGGACGCAAGCATACATCGATAGTCTTGTTATTGGTGCTAGAGAAGGAACAGCTAAAGGTACACCATATGATGAGATTGTTTTAAAAGTCGGCTTACCTCTATATCAGACGATTTCTGGAGACGACAATCAACTGAAGATGCGGGTTGATTATGTTAATCCGCATTCTTGGCAAAATCCAGAACAATTGAAAAGAGTTCATTTAGAATTCTACAAGCAAGGAGATGGTAGATGGCGTTTGGTGTCTAAAGAAAGTGAGTAAACTAAATCGATAAGAAAGAGGAGGAAAATGAGGAGAAGTAGCAAGAAAAAACGTGATCTTCATTCGTTTAGAGAGATCAAAAGAGACCTTTATCGTCAACAAAAGCTAAAACGAGAAGAGCTCAGCACGATGACGATGCAGGAGGAGAGAAAAAGAATTAGCTTGGCTTTTACCCTTCTTTGTGTGGCAATCTCTTTTGCTTTGTTCTTTGGCTTCTATTATTTATCGCAACAGGTTCCTAATAAAGCTGAACTGAAGTACAAATATGACGATAAATCCTCGTCAGTTAGTGGAGATAGCTCGGCTAGTCAGCAAAATGATGATGAATCAAAATTGACCCAAGAACAAAAGGAGCTGAAAAAGAAAATTGTTGAGGAAGATGAAGAGAAGTTTGCTTTTAATTGGACATTGGATAATTTTGTAGAGCTCAAGGTGGAAAATGGGGGGACTAATAGCCCAACTTTAGAAGAAGTCATTGCGAAATACGGTAAGGGTTCAAATGTGAGTTTTACCGAAAATGGATTGACACTAACTTATAAAACAAGAATTGTAGATGTTCCGAGATATGGTTCATCAGGACATCCTCAGGAAATCAATTTGGTTTTTTATGACCCTGATTCGAATGGCAAGAACTATTATTTGATAAGTAAAAGTGCAGTATATTTAGATGACAGTAACTATCCTTCAGCGACGAAAGACGAATTTGTCTTTAAGTGGAAGCCAGAAGATATGGATACATTAAAAATAGGCGATAGCCAGCATGGCAAAGGCGGGATGACCTATCAAGAGGTTGTTGGGCGTTTTGGACTTCCTTCAGAACTTAATATTTATGGAAGTGGCATGAGCGATAGCCCCTTATCACTACGGGCCAATTATAGAAACTTTCGAAATCTAGAACGAAAATATGATTCAGTAACCCTGATTTTCAAGCGGCAGGAAGATGGCAGTTTTTATCTGGCAAATGCAAATAGTGAATTTGACAAGAGCTGGTAAGGCTGTGGTAAGTCGGAGACATGAAAATTCTAATAATTTTTATGCCTTGACATTCCTCATCTCTAACGATATAATGTTTACAATTTAACCTTTAATCAAGTCCAGTGAGGCTGCAAGGTGGGAAAAACGGTATAAGGGGCAATTTGACTGCCTCGTTTTTTGCAAAACCTTGCTGCGGCGAGGTTTTTTTCTTGTAGAAAGTGAGGTTGTCATGGTTAGTGACAGTTGTAAAAAGAGATTTGGCAAGATTATGCTGGAGCAAATGGAGTTGCTGGAGCAGGTAGAAATTGCGCCTCAGATTTTTTCGATGCGCCTGAGAGGCCAGATGGTGATCCAGATGCAGGTTGGGCAATTCCTGCATATCCGAGTGCCAGATGATAGCAAGTTGCTGCGGCGGCCGATTTCCATATCGGAGATTGATCGGGAGCAGCAAATCTGCCGGATTATTTATCGGGTCGAAGGTGGCGGGACGGCCATTTTCTCTCAGCTTTCTGTCGGTAGCTATCTTGATGTCATGGGGCCTCAGGGTAATGGCTTTGATTTGTCTCCGGTAGAAAAGGGAGACAAGGTCTTGATTATCGGTGGTGGTATCGGTGTGCCTCCTCTCTTACAAACGGCCAAAGAACTGCATGCTAAGGGTGCCCACGTTACAGCAGTGCTAGGCTTTGCCAATCAATCTGCAGTTATTTTGGAAGAAGAATTTCGTGAGTGCAGTCAGTTGTTTATCACTACAGATGATGGGACTTATGGTCAAAAAGGCTATGTATCAACGATTGTTGAGGAGCTGACTGATGATTTTGCTGCAGTCTATTCTTGCGGGGCGTCAGGTATGCTCCAGTATGTGAATCGGAAATTTCACGATCATCCCCATGCCTATCTATCGATGGAGTCTCGGATGGCTTGTGGCATGGGTGCCTGCTATGCCTGCGTCGTTCATGTAGCAGGTCAGGATGAAGCGGTCAATAAGCGGGTTTGTGAAGACGGTCCAGTTTTTGAGACTGGGACCATTGTGCTTTAGGAGGATAAGGAAATGACTGAAAATCGTTTGAAGATTTCTCTGCCAGGCTTAGAGCTGAAAAATCCAATCATTCCAGCTTCAGGCTGTTTTGGCTTCGGTCAAGAGTATGCCAAATACTATGACTTGGATCTACTGGGCTCTATCATGATCAAGGCGACGACGCAACATCCCCGCTTTGGCAATCCAACGCCCCGTGTGGCTGAGACGCCAGCTGGCATGCTCAATGCTATCGGCCTCCAAAATCCTGGTGTTGATGCCGTTTTGGCCGAAAAACTTCCTTGGCTGGCTCAGCACTATCCAGACTTGCCGATTATTGCCAATGTGGCTGGTTTTTCCAATGGAGAATATGCTTATGTATCTGGAAAAATCTCCCAAGCTCCCAATGTCAAGGCGATTGAGCTCAATATTTCCTGCCCCAATGTGGATCATGGCAATGCGGGGCTTTTAATCGGACAAGTCCCTGAGCTAGCCTATGAAGCAGTAAAAGCAGCAGTTGCTGCCTCTCAAGTTCCAGTCTATGTCAAATTGACCCCCAGCGTAGCAGATATTACCCAAGTAGCCAAGGCGGCAGAAGATGCGGGCGCGAGCGGTCTGACCATGATCAATACCTTGGTGGGAATGCGTTTCGATCTGAAAACGAAGCGGCCGATCATTGCTAATGGAACGGGTGGCATGTCTGGTCCAGCTGTCTTTCCTGTGGCGCTCAAGCTGATTCGTCAGGTCGCGCAGTTCACCAAACTGCCAATCATTGGTATGGGGGGAGTTGACTCGGCAGAGGCAGCGCTGGAGATGTTTATCGCTGGTGCATCAGCTATCGGTGTCGGAACGGCGAATTTTACTGACCCGTATGCCTGTCCCAACATTATAGAGAACTTACCGCAAGTCATGGATAAATACGGCATTGAAAGCTTAGAAAGCTTGAGAAAAGAAGCCAGAGAAAATTTACTTTAAGCTCTATTTTCTCTTGACAAACTTCCCAGTAAATTATAGAATGTTTAAGATAAAACCTTTAAAGAAGTCCAGAGAGGCTCTAAGGCGCATACGTTTAAAATGGCAGATTCTGCCACATTTTCGTGTAACCTTGCTCTCGGGCAAGGTTTTTTCTATGATTGTAATCATCTTTATAGTAAGTAACAAGCAAGGAGAAAAACTGCATGCGTGAAGAACGTCCTATTATCGCCCTAGACTTTCCATCTTTTGATGATGTCAAGAACTTTCTGGAGCATTTTCCAGAAGATGAAAAACTGTACGTCAAAATTGGCATGGAATTCTTTTATGCTATTGGTCCAGAAATTGTGCATTATCTGAAAGGCTTGGGACATAGTATTTTCCTTGATTTGAAATTGCACGACATCCCTAATACCGTGCGTTCAGCTATGTCTGTTTTGGGAACATTTGGGGTTGACATGGTGACGGTTCATGCGGCTGGCGGCGTTGAGATGATGCGGGAGGCAAAAAAAGTTCTCGGTGACAATGCGAAGCTAGTAGCGGTGACCCAGTTGACTTCGACCAGTGAAGAAGATATGCGCGACTGCCAAAATATCCAAACAACCGTGCAGGAATCGGTTGTTAATTATGCCCGCAAAGCCAAGGAAGCTGGACTGGATGGCGTTGTTTGCTCGGCCTTGGAAGTTGAGCTCATCAAGGCAGCTACAGCGGACGATTTTCTTTGCGTGACGCCAGGTATTCGGCCAGCAGGTGCTGAAATTGGTGACCAAAAGCGGGTCATGACGCCGCAGGAAGCCCATCAGATTGGCAGCAATTATATTGTGGTTGGTCGCCCGATTATTCAGGCTGAGAATCCTTGGGATGCTTATCACGAAATTAAGAAACAGTGGAATAGCTAAATAAGAATTTTAAATGAAACGAATAACAGATGTATAAGGAGTGAAAAATGACTTTAGCCAACGATATTGCATGCGACTTGTTAAAAATCAAAGCGGTTTACTTGAAACCGGAGGAGCCTTTTACTTGGGCTTCTGGGATTAAATCACCGATTTACACAGATAACCGAGTGACTTTGGCCTACCCAGAGACTCGGACTTTGATCGAAAATGGCTTTGTCGAAAAAATTCGTGCTGAATTTCCTGATGTGGAAGTGATTGCGGGGACAGCAACGGCGGGTATTCCTCACGGTGCTATCATTGCCGACAAGATGAATCTGCCTTTTGCTTATATCCGCAGTAAACCAAAAGATCACGGGGCGGGCAATCAGATTGAAGGCCGGGTAGCTCCTGGTCAAAAGATGGTTGTGATTGAAGATTTGATTTCCACTGGCGGCTCTGTCTTGGATGCTATTGCGGCAGCCAAGCGTGAAGGAGCAGATGTAATCGGTGCTGCAGCTATCTTCACCTACGAATTGCCAAAGGCGGATAAGAACTTTGCGGATGCAGGCGTGAAGTTGGTGACTTTATCAAACTACACAGAACTTATCCACTTGGCTGAGCAAGAAGGCTACATCAATGCAGAAGGATTGACTTTGCTGAAGAAGTTTAAAGACGATCAAGAAAACTGGCAAAATTAAGAAGGTACGAGGAGGCGGGACTAGCACGTTCCTGTCTCTTTTTAGGATTTACTTGGCCTCTGCCCACTTTTTAAAATAGCAAAAAGTGCCTGATTTTGTTATAATAAAGCCATGTCTAAGATTTATCATATCACTTTTTTGATTCTACAAAAAATCATGCTGGTATTGAGTCTTCATTGGCTGTTTACAGCTATTTTTCATGTGTCGCAGTTGAGTAGCCTGGCTCTGATTTTGTTTGGAGTCTTGGCGATCTTAGCGAATCGCTATCGGTTTCAGCTTAAAAAGTTTTATCATTTTCTCATGAGGCACAAGCTTGCCATTGCTTTAGCAGCTCTCCTTTTTCAGCTCATCATGCTCCTATCGGCTGAGCTTTTGATTCGACGGGATGCAGCGGTGGTTTTCACAGGGGCTTTCAAGTACCTGAAGGAGTCCTCTATTTCCAGCTACCTGACGCGCAATCCCAATAATCTGCCCCTCTTTCTCTATGAGCGTTTCTTCTTTAATCTCTTTGGCGAAGCAGCTCTCTGGATTATGCAGGGACTCAATCTTTTTTACGTCAATATTGCGTCTTGGATCCTCTACAAAGGCTGTCAGCGATACTTTTCGCAGGCTACAGCAGATGCGGTTTTTAGCCTTTATGTGGCCTTGGTCGGATTTTCGCCTTACTACATGTCCATGTACACGGATATTCCTCCCTTGCCTTTGATTAGTCTACAGATTTTTCTGGCTCTAAGTTTGTTGGAAAATAAGGGAGATAGGCGCCAAATCATTTCTAGAAGCCTTTTATTAGGGATTCTGACCAGTCTTGCCTTTTTGATTCGTCCGACAGTGATGATTCTGTTGATTGCTGTTTTTGGAGTTTTGTTTTTGAGACAAAACTGGAACAAGTTTTTCTTGACTGCGGCGGTCTTTGCTCTAAGCTTTTCAGCAGGCTACCTTCCACTTCATTATAGTCTGGCTCACCAGACAGAAGTGCCGATCATCCAAGGCCAAGGGCTGGCCAAAGGGCCACTGCTTTTCATCAATCTGGGCCTAACCAATATCGGTCACGATCAGGAAGACATGAAGGAAGGGCTCTTGCAATACGTCGAACCTGACAAGCGAGTTGACTACAATAACGGCATGTTTGCCAGAGAAAATGTTATCAAAGAAATCAAGCGTCGTCTGAAAGAATACACTCCGCTGACCTTTCTACAGCACTTATATTATAAACACTCTTTGACGGTTGCTGAAGGAAACTTGGGTTGGCTCTATCGCAGTGTTGAAAATGAAAAGACACCTTATATTTCACCGCTTTATGAGTTCACCAAAGACAATGCATTCGCCCAGTTTGTCCGTGACTTTTTCCTCAATTCTGATAAGGATAGTTTTCTATTTTATTCGCTGCTCAAGCAGGCAGTTTGGATTATTATGGCTTCGGGGCTGGTCTTTGCCCTTTGGAAATACCGACCAAATGATTCCTTGAATTTCTTGATCTTGGCAGTTTTCGGTGGTCTCCTCTTTCTGCAAATTTTCGAAGGAGGCAAGACGCGTTATCTGATTCAGTTTTTGCCACAGATTTTGATTCTGTCAGCTGTGGGATTGACTCAATATCCGCTAGACTTGACTCGCATGGAATTTTGGGAAAAGAAGGTCTAACTAGACTTGTCAGCTTAGTTGCCCGTAAGTATGGAATGTGAAATAAAAAGGAGACAGATATGCAACATTCAGCTTGGCATGCTTTGATTAAGGAGCAGCTGCCGGAAGGTTATTTTGCAA